>Ga0209043_1002094_pt1 | contig 10834 bp, 20 predicted proteins | sample SaaInlV_100m_DNA_3_FD_184654 | JGI IMG/M metagenome (GOLD analysis project Ga0209043, IMG submission 184654) | Marine microbial communities from expanding oxygen minimum zones in the Saanich Inlet - SI037_S4LV_100m_DNA (SPAdes) (version 2) | ecosystem: Environmental > Aquatic > Marine >... | reverse complement strand
AAAAGTAATATTTTATACTTAAATACAATATTACGCAAGTAATACCAGATTGGCGGGAAAAGCGACAAAACAGGCACAAACACTGTCGGTGATTTCGCCATTTTTAAAGATAATTAACATACAAAGATTAACCGCAAAGGAAGCAATATCATATCTGGAAACAGAAGGACACAAGATGAGTGAGAGAACGTTTGAGAGGTACAAGAAGGAATACGAGACAGGCTCAGCAAAACGATTCATGGAACTGGCACGAAACGAGTGGGCCAACGAACACCTGCTCGTACTGGACAAACTAAAGCACATAGAGAAAAAATACTGGGAACTGTTTGAGGAAGCAGAGACACCTACGGAAGGTAAGAACATACTGGACTCCCTGAGGGCCACACAGGAACAGATATTGATAGTCTATAACGAGACCCCTATGATTTCCAAGATAAAAGAGTCATTGGATGCAAAGCTAGCAAGCATAGGAGTCATAAAGGTTGGGTAAACTTAGAGCAGGGTTCCTTGATCTAGCACTTGAGACACTGGGTCAGGAGACAAATGACAAGCCAAACGTGCCAATCAAGAGTTTCAAAAAGTTTAACCATACGGTAGGGCCACCAATTCTACCTGCAACAGGGGAACCATCAGACATATTTGACTATCAGGAGGAGTACGAAAAGGCATGGAACAAGCATCACAAGCTGATACTGAACAAGTCCAGGAAGATTGGAGCCACCGAGACAGCCCTGAGAATCATAGCATACAACTGCTTTAACGGTAAGTACGATGGACACAGGGTAATGATAGTGGCAGGCAATAATACCAGTGTAGCCAACAGATTCATTGAACGATTCATCTCTATCTTTGGTCAGGGCTTTACAGATTTGGATGGCAGATGGTGGGGTATAGATGACATAATAGTAGAGAGGAAGGCCAGCAAGGTAAAGATGTGGAACGGTATCATCATACAGGCGTATCCTGCAAACGAGGCTACAAGAGGTGAGGAGAATGTAATATGCGTGTTCATGTCAGAATGTGCGTTTATAAACCTGTTAGACGATAGTAAGGTGTATAATGCATTACACCCCAATGTTGCCAATATTGGCCACGCAGATTTTATTATGGAGTCGACCCCAAATGGCAAACGTGGCTTTTTTTGGGAGTTATTCACTGATAAGGATAATGAATATGCTAAGCTAGAGCAGCCATATACCAGGTCTATGGGCAAGTTACTGGACACAAAGACCGTACTTGCAGAGAAGGCCAACCCAAAGATTGACTTTCAACAGGAGTACAACTGTGCGTTCACTACCAGTCTCAGTGCAGCATTTAGTGAGGATGAGGTTATCTACACCCAAAAAGAGATAAATACCTATGATGACATATAAATACTATGCCAGGGCAACATAGCGATGAAGAAAGAGAACGCAAAGAACGTATTAAGAAATTAAAGGCCAAGACCAGCAAGATGAGACTAGCAGTAGTAAAGAAAAAATCAAGTGTATATGGAGATTATTTACCACCAAAAGAAGCAAAACCTGCTTACAAAGAATTGTTTAAAAAAAATAACATTACAAATCCAAAAGAATTTAATGATTATGCTGATAAAAATAAAAAAGTATTAGAAAAATCAAAACTTCCAGGTAAGGATTACCTATCTGTTTATAGTTTAGATAATGCTAAAAAGTATAAGAAAACATCAGATTGAGCATATTAACTAATTTTATAAACGGCCTAAGAAAATCATTCAGCGGCAAGGACTATCTCAGAGACATACATCAATGCGACAAGTGTGGCCAGCCAAGCTTCTTTGGGTCATGTCTAAAGTGTGAGACTGACGATGCATACAGAAGGAGTAATGAAAAGGATGTACGATAAAATACAGCACTTTGCAGTAGGGTTCTGTCTTAGTCTAACAGGAATTGTCTTCTTTCCACTCATACTGACAGGATTCATATTTGGAATAGGCAAGGAGCTGTATGATTATATCAGCGGCAGGGGGGTATCTGACTGGCAAGACCTGGTTGCCACGTTCTGTGGAGCGGTGTTTGCATCCATGATAGTAATAACGATAGGCTTTTATGTCTAGACTACCATGTAGATTTAACATGACACAAGTACAAATAAGCATGGCCAAAAACATGAGGTCAGGCATAGACGTAAACGGACAGATCACCAAACTGGGAGAAAGCAGAAATGTCAATCTAAAAGTTGGTGGCACTGTGGTTGTAACAGATGCAACATTGACAGACGACTCAGGTGACATTCAACTGACACTATGGGGAGATGACAACAAGGGCATCAAAATTGGCAGCAAGGTATCTATCACAAACGGATACACAAACACCTTCAAAGACGTAATATCTTTGACCAAAGGCAAGTTTGGCCAACTGGAAGTAGTGGAGTAATCCACCTTTTTTATAAACTAATAAACGATTAAATAATAATATAACTCATGGAAGAATATGACGACTATGAAGAGTGGCTCAAGATTACACTTACCAAGTATGATGCGGAGGTAACAAGGATTATGATTGACGAGATAGCAACAATAAAGAGAACACAATGCAAGGTATGTGACAGGCCAATGACCAAGAACGAGTGTGAGTGCGACATCAGGGATACGGACTGTTATTACTGCCATTTACAATCACATGAATAGACTTAATAGTATTGACAAAGTAATACTGTTATGGAGATAATACTGAATGAGCCGTCAAGACTGGTCAAATGTTCATGCTGCTCTGAGAGAGAATGGCCTGAGTGCATGAGGTATGACAGGTGCAGGAAATGCCAGTAAAACACTACAGACATTCCTACAAGCTAAATGATGGCCATTGGATGTGCAGTTGCGGAAGGGAAGTATTCCCAATTAAGTATCAAAACACATGGCCCTAAGTAAAAAGTTAAATGTTATTTATGCATACAGATATTGTGAAGCCAGTAGACTTTAGAAAGAAAGAGTTTTATGAATTTCTATATGACTCACTCCCAACAGACCATTACGAGTATGTAATAGAGTTGTTTGAGAAGGGCAACAAAACCAGGACAGACTATGATAGACACAGAGATATGATTGAAGGGATTGGTCATGGATGAACGTTAAGAACATACCGTTCCACCACGACAAGAAAGGTGTGATTAAACTAGGAGATTTATCTAAGAATGAGTTATGCAGGTTTATAGCAGATATGGCCAAGCAGAACCAGTTGCTCATACAGAAGCTTGATGTATGTCAGGCAGCATACGCAAATCATCTGGCAAGCAAAGACGCATTGGAGTGTTCTAGTATATGATGCTCGAAAGCAAGCTGGCCATGGGATTCTGGGGGTTGGTCGGAGTTGTAGCGGCAATATTCTTTTTGTCTGTATACAGGGGGTCTATCTGATGTATCGTTGGTCATGCAGCAAGGAAGACCTCATCAAGCACAGGGATGAGTACAGGTATTTTTTGGAGAAGACTGACAAGCCATACATCAAGTCAATACTGGAGTTTATGATCATAGACCTTGACATACTGATAGCAGAAGCCAAATGATATACCCAGCCTGCGTAAAGGACAGACATATTCAATGCCCAAAGTTATATGGTGGTTTATCTATATGCAAATGTAATTGCCATGAACAAGACAGTATGTGACAAATGTGGCCATGGCATGATGATGCATGGATGCGTGGATGGTGTAGGCTATTGCATGGAAGGCAACGGAGACTGGTGCAAGTGTACTGTAAAAGGCAAGACTTATGAGGAGGAAATTGAGATGCTAAAGAATGAAGGTATTATCTAATGCGTTGTAAGTTATGCGACCATGTGAGTAGAAAGTGTTCTACAACCAAGGCTCATTGTTGGTCTAGGAGTCAGCACTGCTCTGACTGTCATTACTTTGGATCACAGTATAAACGGTCAGTAAAGTTTGATTAATATAAATAACATGATATTATATAGAGAACATGGATGAAGAGCACAGATTACTATCTATCACTAAATCTATCCTAGACACGTTTGTAGAACAGAAACTAAACAGATTCGAATCACTGTTCATACTTGAAGCAGTAAAGGCATCGCTGCAAGAAGACATTATCAAAGAGACATTTGATGAACTAATCAACGATAAAACTCCAAAGGACATACCAGGAATAGGATGACCGTTAAGTTCGGTGGTCTGGACATGGCCATGAGGGTGGACAACTCTGCACTAATCGTACTGAAACTGGAGGATGGCGTACTGGAGCAGATAGGCCAGAAGGTATGGCCGCACATATCACTGGACAAGGTTGCGGCAGATATGCTAAAGATTCAGCACATAGAGAAGATGAAGGCAGTTGGATACGACAGGCTTGGAATAGGGGATGGAGCAAGGCAACTGTTCTCCAAGGAAGTGCCGCTAAGAGACATCATATCATCACAGACAAACAAGCTGGCCATGATAGGTCTGGTCAAGGGTCTGTTCACACAGGAGAAACTGATAGTACACGACAAGGACTTGTTCAGGGAGATACTGGAACAGGAGAAGAAAATCTCCGATGCAGGTAACATTCTGTACCAGCACCCGACAGGATTCCATGACGATAGGTTCTGGGCCCTGTGCTATGCCTGCTCGGTTGCATCATACAGCTTGGCAGGAATACCTAGACCGACTGTGGCCAAGATGAGTATGAAACGTCAGCCATTGGATTTGTTGGCAGACTTGGAACTGGAAAAACAACTAAAGAGTATTTAGAGTATTGATAGTATGTCAGTAATACTTTTATAATCAACAATACAATATAAACTATGGAAGGAATAGCCGTTGACCCTCACTGTGAAGAATGTGAAGGAGAAGGATGGGTAGACTATGGTAGAGGAGAAGACGTAGATCAACTCCCATGCCAAAAATGTTACCCGTCACCAAAAGGCCATACTACGACATGGGATGATTTAAGAGATGATCCTGACGATAGGCATGATGATGATTAATCTTAAAACCTTTTAACATATACATTATTAATAATATCATGTGCGAGAGATGCAACGACATCCATGTGGCCCAGTCTAATGGGTCAAGCAAGGAACCATGTAAGTGCTCATGTCACGCATTTGCAGACATAGTAAATCTGTCTACTACCGTATCCACCTGTACGAGTGACGGATGCTCTACCATAAACCTTAATTAGTGTGATTAACGCATATAAATAACATGGCAGTTAAGAAGAGTATAGACAAGCCCTCACCCCGCATGGCTACAGATAATTTTAGTGCTAACAGAAGTATAAATAAAAATAACTCATGGAAGAAACTCCAGGGAGAACAGTCAGAATATCAAGGTATCCAGGTCTTTGCAGCAGTAGACCCATACAAGTCAACAGAAAGAAAGGCATTTAGAAGTGCCATGAACAATCCTTACGTTTATCGTGCATCCAGAATACACGCTACATTTGCAGCAGGCCAAGGCTATACGACAGAGATAGTGCCAAGGGGAGAGGAAGAGATACCAGATGACCAGCTAGACAACTGGCAAAAAACAACCAGCATATTCGTACCGTACTGGAACAAGGAAATGACACCAGAACAAATTTTAGACAAGATAGACAAGATGGCAGTTGACATGGATTTGGGATCCAACGTATTCAACGCATACTTTACAAGCTTGGAGCAGGGCCGATGCGTACTGGCCCTAACGCCACTGGAGACAAACGAGGAAGGCAAGTTCAGGATGCCAGAGCAGATAAGACTTATCAGACCTGAGTTTACGGAAAGGCCTGTAATCAATGAGAATACTGCGGAACTGGAGGGAGTAAGAATCATTGGCGTGCGTTCACCGACTAGAGACAACATACTTCCAAGAAACAGAATGATATACCTTATGCATGGATTCAACAACGAACTGTTTTCTGACTACTACGGAGACAGCAAGGTGGCAAGAATTAGCGATGAAGCCAACACATTAAACATTATACTTAATCAGGATTACGAAAGAGCAGCAGAGTCAGCATGGTACAAACCACCAATCTTCTCCGTACCAATCCCACCACAAGAATACGGAAACGAAGACGGTGTACTCAACGAGTTCCTGCAAAAAGCCAACGACTCCAAAGGCCAGAGCATAGCGGTAACAGGCCCTAGTGGCCCAGATGATCCAGGAGTTACCGTACTTAACACTCCACCATCCTCAGACATTGGTGGACTAGAAGTAATTAGAACTGGACTGATCAAGGCCATTATCACAGCATACGGTCTGCCAGGATTCATGCTGTCAGAGGGAGACGTAGGCAGCCTTGGTGGTAATGCAAACATTGAGGAAGTAGACGCATACCTCAACCAAGAGATCAGACCTGAGAGACTTATACTGGAGAGAACACTGGAGAAGCAGTTCTATGATACAATACTATCCGTACTCTTTGACGTAGAGAACGCAAGAGACATTCCAATTAAGATTAAATTCTCATTTAACAAACCAAGACTCGTAACTCTCATAACTCCTGATATGTTCGCTGTATTAACACAGATGATGCAAATGGGATTAATAGACCAATCAGGTATCAGAGACATACTTGGACTTGAGGATCTGGACAAGGAGACAATGTCCAAGGGAGAACAAGGACAGTCAACTCCAGGTGTCAACAAATGGAATCAGGACTTTTCACAGCCGACTGGATTAAATATGTGGCCAGAGGAAATTGCAAGAATGAACGATTCATGGGCCAAACCTGATGCATGGCCAGAGGGAACACCACAGGAAATCATAGACAGATGGCCTACCCCTGCCGAACTTGAATGGTCTAGAGCTGGCAAGACATTACAGTCAGCTAAGAATAAAAGTGCGTTATAATGGTGACGGAAGGAGACATATCCATAATTATGACTCGAATCTTTGACAAGCTTGACTCCTTTGAAGACAAGATAGACAAGATATGCGAGAGACTAACCAAGCTGGAGATGTCAGTCAAAGACCACTTTGATGACATAGAGGTGGCAGAGAAGAAGAAGATACAAAAGTCATCCAACTCTGAAAGGAAATACTATGTGATTATTGCAGGCATGGGTATCCTATTTGGTCTATATGAAATTATAACCAATATTTAGAAATCTATAGTTTATATTTACAGGCCATTAGTGTATATCATGAATTGTGATATGTGCAGAGGTAGGGGTAGCACGCCTACATACAATAAGAATCTGGACAGGATAAAATGTACAAAGTGCAGAGGTGCTGGTTGTCTATAATGTCTCAGGTCGTCAGTGTACTAATTAACGCCTGAGAAGTGTGTAGAATCGTTTACATGAGCTTTGCTCATCCAACGCGTGCCATGAGATGTCCTGTTCTAAACTCTGACTCTCCATTGATTATCTATTAATTTCAACCTTTAAATATCTTTTAGTGAAGATAATACTATGGTCGACATACCAAGTTTGTTAATAGCAGGAGCCTTACTGGGTGCAGCATTAAACGTCATCAGAGGAGTATCACAATCCGAAGAAAAGTTTAATTTCAAAAAAGCATCTGGTGCGGCAATCGCAGCAACCGTAGCTGCATTAGCAACAGTATCAATCTTTGATGTGTCAGCATTAGGTGGCCCAATTCAAACCATTACGTTAGGTTTGTTGGCTGGCTTTGGTGCTGATTATTCATTATCTAGATTGAATAAATAGGCCCTAGTTTAAGCCTTAAATAACTTAACTACTCTTTTTATTATATGGATAACAAATGCACGATATTTGCATGGTCACTTAACAACGATAAGATAGAGTTTATAGAGGACACGCAGACAGAGTGGAGACACAAATGGGAACTGGATGTCATGTACTATGATGTCATATCCCCATGCAGAACTTTATCTGAGAAGAAGGTAAGAAAGGCATTGAATCTGGCCATGACAACATGGGATATAGAGATCCCAGTAAAGTTCAAATCAAACTGGGGTAACAAGAAAAACCCTGTATCTAACATCACCATTGACTTTAAGAGCAGCGAAGAGGATCATTACTTTAAGGACAGGCCATCGGTGCTTGCATACGCTTACTTTCCAGGACAAGGGTCAGTATCAGGAAAGGTAATATTTAATAACGATTACATCTGGTCAACTAACGGAAAGCCAGTAACAGGCAAGAAGGCAAAAGAAGAAGGATGGGTAGTTAATGCAAGCGATACAAATCAACTAAAAACCTACAACCTAGTCCATGTCCTAATACACGAGCTTGGACATACGCTAGGACTAAGACATGACGCACATAACAATACAAGTGACGTAATGGATCCCTACTACTCTGGCAAGCTGGAACTGTCCAACTATGACCTTATAAGGATTAGAGCAAAGTACGGTATTAGAATATGGGCCAACTGGGCTAGATACGCACAGGTAAAGAGAATAGTGGCAAGAATCAAGAGCAGATTCATTTAAATTAATCCTTAAATACGATTACGCATTATAATTGGTATTGACATTTAAATGCGAATCACATAAATTTGAATCAGGTTCTATACAAGAATGGGATGAACATATTGAGAAAGAAGATCACACTACCACAGGATCAGCACCATGTGCACTATGTGGATTTATAACAGACTTTGAATTTACAGGTAAAAAGAAACCAGGTGCAATTCCATGTATCTGCGATAAATGCAAAGGTAGTCTATAATGATCGAGACTACCAATTCTAATTCAACTTTAAATACTAATATGACTAAAGTTAAAGGTATGGAAGACAATATGAATATTCATGGATATGTAACAGTAATTAAAAACGTAGGAACAGACAGCGAAGAAATAATTTGTAAAGATAAACACAATCTCTTAACCAACTCAGGAAGAGACTGGATGCACGCACAAGTGTATACAAACACCGCAGTAGGAACCAGAGGTGCAGGATACATTGGCCTGTCAGCCAACGCAGCAGCACCAGCCGCTACAGACACAACATTGACAGGAGAGATTACTACAGGCGGTCTAGCAAGAGTAGACGCTGGAACAAAAACTCACACAGGTGGTACAAACTCCACAACTATCCAACATACATTCACAGCATCAGCAGTTCACACCGCAGTAGTAAAGGCATCATTATTCAACGCTGCATCAAGTGGATACATGGCCCACATCAATACCTTCACCGCAGTTACCCTACAAGCATCCGATACATTACAGGTTACTTGGACAGTTACATTAGGTTAGAATCCTTTTATATCAATAACTCGTATTTATTTATATGGCAAGACAAGGTTGGGGTAGACATTCTACAGTAGCAACAGGTTCAGATTCAGGAGATCAAGTATCCGTAAATTCCTGGAACGCTGACATAAATAAGGCTGGTATGCTAGGATTTACAGCACAGACACTTGCTTCAGCAACATCAGTTACACCAACAGGTTCAACTCTTATTTTATCAGGATCTACAAACGTCTCAACAATAACAATTACAGAAACAGCAGAATACGATTTACTTTATGTTTTCACAAGTGGCACAGTTACCCTAGTCAACACATCCTCACCATCAAGTGCAGGAGACATCAAACTGTTGGCCAACGTAGACAAAGACCTGTCACAGACAGTACCAACCATACTAATCAGAAAGGGAAACTTTTGGATTGAATACGGTGGCGGCATTACAAACTCACTTAACGATATTGGAGATGTCGTCATTACGTCAGTTGCAAACGAAGACGTATTGGCCTATGACTCAACAACATCCAAATGGATAAATCAGTCAGCAGACGAGACAGGCCGAGTAACAGCAAGTTCTACCACAACATTTACAAACAAAACAATAGACCAGGATGGCACAGGTAACTCTATAACTAATATTGCAAACGCAAGTATCAAAGCAGCAGCAGCGATAGATGCAACGAAAATAGCAGACGGAAGCGTAACAAGTGCAGAGTTCCAATATATCAATACATTATCAAGCAACGCACAAACTCAATTAGATGCAAAATCACCAACAGCAGGAAGTTCAAGTATTGTAACAGTTGGTGCATTAGATTCAGGTTCTATCACTTCAGGCTTTGGCAATATTAATATCGGATCATCAACAATTACAACAACTGGAGCAGTAGCAACAGGTGCTATTACGGCAGGTGGAACCATCTCAGGAAACTTGACAGGTAACGTTACAGGTAATACGTCAGGATCATCAGGAAGCACAACTGGTAACGCTGCAACGGCAACGGCATTGGCCACAGCAAGAACAATAGGCGGAACATCATTTGACGGAACCGCAAACATCGCAATAGCATTGGCAGCAGAAGCGACAACAGTAACAGACAATGCAATTACACTGGCAAAGATGGCCGCAGGTACAGACGGTAACTTGATCACCTATGACACTAACGGAGACCCAGCTTATGTGGCCACTGGAACAGCAACCCATGTATTAACCTCAAACGGAGCTGGAGCAGCACCTACGTTCCAGGCAGCAGCAGGTGGGGGTGCAACCATTCTACATGACTATACTATTCAGGCATCAACATATACAGGCGGAGCACCATCAGGTACAACCAGGTCTGTATTCATAAGAACCATAGATGCCAACAACGAAGGCATATTCGTAAAAATTAAAAAGAACGGAACTGCTGGTGTCGAGGTTCAAATTGCATAGGTGGATTGATTGACTGATGGCCATTACATATCACGCAGGTAGAAGGATTCAAGGAACAAGTACGGATTTCGGAACCGCAGGAGCAGGCATACCAGCAGTTTCAGGTGGCTGGGTAGAACTAGCAAGAACTACGTTGGGAAGTGCTGGAGATAACATTAGTGTAGGAAGTTTACCTGATAAGCGATATTATATGGTATTAGGGGATTATATTCCAACAGGTGGAAATGTTAATGGTACTCATAGATATAATAATGACTCAGGTAGTAATTATGCTAATAGGT
>Ga0209043_1002086_pt1 | contig 10870 bp, 10 predicted proteins | sample SaaInlV_100m_DNA_3_FD_184654 | JGI IMG/M metagenome (GOLD analysis project Ga0209043, IMG submission 184654) | Marine microbial communities from expanding oxygen minimum zones in the Saanich Inlet - SI037_S4LV_100m_DNA (SPAdes) (version 2) | ecosystem: Environmental > Aquatic > Marine >... | reverse complement strand
TCCTTTAATTCTCAACCAAATGCTAAAGAATGGTTATTTTAAAACAAATCATTTACAAACAATTACTTGGTAATTTATTTTATTCCTAAAAAACAGTCCCTTTCTATTGACAAAACATGGATCAATCCCTATATTTTTGTTTTGACTGATCGGTATCTATATTATGAATCTAAAGGAAAGCCTCCTGACGCATATGAAGGAGGCACAGAAAGCAAGAGACTCCCTCACATTAAACACCATTCGTTGTGTGATTTCCGAGATTAAGAACCGAGAAATTGATCTTCGTCGTGAACTTGATGATGAAGAAATCACCTCCCTAGTTTCCACTCAAATCAAGAAAAGAAAAGAGGCTGCAACCCTATTTGATAAGGGAGGACGTACTGACCTTAGCGAAAAAGAGAATCAAGAAATGGTGATTCTACAAAAATATTTACCAGAACAAGTTTCTGAAGAGGATTTAAAAAACCGTATTCAAGAAGTGATTCTTGAACTTGGAATTGTTGACATTAAAGATCTTGGCATGGTCATGAGAACCCTTATTCCTGAGTTCAAAGGGCGAGCGGACAATGGTCAAATAAAAAATTTGGTTATCGAATGTCTTAAATAATGACCCTTCATACCTGCCGATAAATAGCATAGTAGCTAATATTTATTTAGGCTTATGGCCCCAACTAAAACCAATAAAAACCTCCTTGAATAATCATATCCCTGATCATTTAATAGAAGAAATACGCTGCCAAAGTGATATTTTAGATACTATTTCAGCAAATGTTCTTTTAAAGAAGAGCGGACAGAACTATAAAGGCCTTTGCCCGTTTCATTCTGAAAAAACACCTTCATTTACAGTAAGTCCTGAAAAACAAATTTATCATTGTTTTGGTTGCGGTGCAGGAGGAAATGTTTTTAGATTTATTATGGAGATGGAAGATTTACCATTTCTAGATGTAGTCAAGAAACTAGCCTCACAATGTGGGGTTTCGTTACCTACTTTCCAACCAGGACAAATTAATGCCAAATCGAGGGAACGAGATTTACTTCTAAAAATAAACCAAAAGGCACAGACCTATTTCATTCACTCTCTCACGAGTGAAGGTGCAAAACCAGCGAGAGACTATCTAAGTTTAAGAGGCTTTAATGATAAAAAACTACTGGCTGACTATAGCATTGGCTGGGCTAGCCTTGGATGGGCTGATACTCTGAATGAATTACAAAAACAGCAAAATTTCTCTAAAAAAGATATATCACGTGCAGGACTCATTAAACAAAAAGAGGGCGCAGACGAAAATAATTTTTATGACAGATTTCGAGGGCGAATAATGTTCCCTCTTCAAGATATTCATGGTAACATAATAGCTTTTGCCGGGAGAATTATTGATGAAACGGAGCCAAAATACCTTAATTCTCCAGAAACTCCCTTGTACGTCAAGGGAAGACACTTGTTTGGATTCAACCGAGCCAAAGAAGCCATCAGAAAGAAAAACAGAGCACTAATAGTGGAGGGCTACCTCGATCAGATGCGTGCCCATCAAAATGGAATCAGAAATACTGTTGCTACATGTGGCACCGCTTTAACTCTAGAGCAAGCAAGTTTACTCAAGAATCACACAAAACAAGTCACATTAATTTTTGATAGCGATTCTGCTGGTCAAGCAGCAACGAAAAAGGGATTTGAGGTTCTTCTGAGTCAAGGAATGAGTATTGAAGTGCTTTTACTTCCCTCTGGACACGACCCTGATTCTTTTATCCATCAATTTGGACCAGAAAAGTTTCTTGAGAAATTAAAAAATGCTAAGCCCTTTGTTGAAATTTTTATAGATGATGTAATTTCGGATGGAAACCTTTCAACTCCAATGGGAAAAGTAGGAGTAGTAAATAAAGTACTACCTATTCTGATGAAAATAGAAAATACTATCGAACGAACCGAATGGATAAGTATTCTAACAGAAAAAGCAAAGATAGAGGATCAAGCCCTTTTAAACGAATTAAAAACTGCAATAAGACAAGATAAAGCAAATATTTACGAATCTCGTCAAAAAGTTGACCATCTAAATAAAGAAAACGCGGAACTCTATTTAGTTCACTTAATGTTTTCCGATAAAGAACTAGCGCAAACAATAAAAAAAAAGGTGCAAATTGAAGATTTTACAGATCCCGATCTTCGTAAAATCGTTGAGTTATGCTACCGATTGCTGGCCGAGGATTGCGAATTAAGAATAGACTCCGCAATAAATCAAATAGATGAACCTAGAATAAAAAATATTTTGAGTGAGATCGGTGTAACTGCAATATTATTCGATAACCCAAAACAAACAGTTTATGACTGCGCAAAGGCATTAAAAAAAAAATCTCATAATCAGCAAGTTGAAGAGCTTAAAAAACAAAGAAATGAGGCGATAGTTGCTGGAGAATCCGAACGTTCTCAAAAAATTCAAAATGAGTTGGAAAAATTACGTTTGACGCAACTTCGAATCAGTTCTCAATCCTGAAAAACTTTTATGAAAATTACATAAAAGTTATTTACATCCATATGGAGAGGTAAAAACAATGTCAAACTTGGGGGAATTTAGCCAATCTAATGAAATTGGACAATTGGTTTTACGAGGTAAAGAAAAAGGTTATGTGACATATGAAGACGTCAACAATGCTTTACCTTCTAATTTTATCGCTCCGGAACAAATTGATGGCTTGATGAATGTATTTGGAGAAAACGATATACATGTTGTAGATTCTGACTCCGCAGGGAAAAAGCTTGTTTCTGAAAATAGAACCTCTGAGGAAAAAGAAGCTGCACAGTCTGATAATTCATCCGCCACCAAAAGTGAGAGTGTATCTATTGACGATCCTGTCCGTATGTACCTTAGAGAGATGGGCACTATTTCCTTACTCACACGTGAAGGAGAAGTTACCATAGCAAAAAAAATTGAGGACGGACAACATGAAGTTATTGCATCAGTATCTAGCTGTTCTATTACGCTCAAAGAAATAGTTCAGTTAGGTGAACAAACAAAACGAGGCGAAATTAATCTCTTTGATGTAGTTCTAACAAACGAACCAGAAGAAAAAAAAATTCAAATAGAAGCTAAAGAAACTAAAAAATTTTTAAACGAAATTAAAATTTTTAAGACTAATACCAAAAAACTTACAACACTTCAAAGTAAAATCACAAGTAAGCTAACAGATAAAGCTAGGAAAAAACATGAACAACAAGAAATAAATCAAAAAAGTCTTCTTAAAAAAAGCATGCGCAGTATGAAGTTAACCCCAAATACGATGGACGATATAATTGAAAAAATCTATGCAGTTGCAGCTGAAATACGATTAGTCGGGAAAGAAGAGCGCGAATTTGAACGCGCATGGGGCATGAAATTTGCCGACATTAAAAAACACTCAGGTAATTGGAAAAAATTAAAAAGTGTGAAGTTACCGCGTGGGGGAAGCATCACAAGTAAAAAATATGAAGAATGCTTAAAGCTAGTCCAGCCAGGGCGTAGAAAAATAAAACAAATTGAGCTCAAAATAGAAACACCGAAAGAACTCCTACTCGCTACAGTTCGATCAATAGCACGTGGTCGAATTAAAGAAAAAAATGCAAAGCGAGAGCTCGCAGAAGCAAACCTTCGATTAGTAGTCAGCATAGCTAAAAAATACACCAACCGCGGATTGCAGTTTCTAGATCTTATTCAAGAAGGAAACATAGGTCTTATGAAAGCCGTAGATAAATTTGAATACCAACGAGGATATAAGTTTAGTACCTATGCTACTTGGTGGATAAGACAAGCTATAACTCGGGCTATTGCTGACCAGGCAAGGACTATACGAATCCCAGTTCATATGATCGAAACCATTAACAAACTCATCCGTGTTTCTAGACATCTAGTTCAAGAACTCGGGCGTGAACCGACACCTGAAGAAATTGCAAAAAAAATGACTCTGCCTATAGACAAAGTTCGTAAGGTTTTAAAAATTGCCAAAGAACCTATCTCACTAGAAACTCCAATCGGTGAAGAAGAGAATAGTCATCTCGGTGATTTCATAGAAGATAAAAAAGTTATTTCACCGGTTGATTCAGTAGTCAAAAAAGACCTTAAAGATCAAACCGTAAAAGTACTTTCAACATTAGCTACGAGGGAAGAAAAAGTGCTTCGTAAAAGATTTGGAATCGGAATGGATTCCGAACACACTTTGGAAGAGGTTGGTCAAGATTTTTCTGTTACTCGTGAAAGAATCCGTCAAATCGAGGCTAAAGCCCTTCGTAAACTAAGGCATCCAAGCCGAAGTAAAAAGCTGCGTAGCTTTATTGAAAGTTGATCATCTTGGGGGCCTATAGCTCAGTTGGCTAGAGCTCCCGGCTCATAACCGGGCGGTCGGAGGTTCGAGTCCTCCTGGGCCCATAAAGATATTAGTTTTTACGATTTTTTTCGTAAACCCTTTTCTATTTATCTCGCATAGAAACAGATTCACTGAATAAAGTTTATCCAATAGCATAAAAAATTAATCCAAAAATTATCCACAGTTTTCTGCATTATTAATCTCTTTTACTTCTGTATATTTTTAAAAACCTAACTATTATAAAGGGGAAGGTTATAGTAGTTTGCCCTTCGAGCTAGGCGAATGTCTTCCAGGAAGTTCCACTCAGTCAATACTAAAAAAATATTTTCCAAGGTTATAATTAGATTCTAGGTGGATCTAAACTAGTGATCATTTTTTTAAGAACAGTCGAATCATTGATGGATTTTCCAATACAAATGCCTCTATTACTGATAAGTATCTTTGGAGATAAATTTAGCAGTTCATCATTTTAAATATTCTGATTTTTGAAAGGCTATCCCAATAGAGATAAATTTACTCCGAAAACTCTATCCACAGAAAAATAAAAATTTTCCTAATTATAAAAATAAATACTAAATGGAATGGTAACAGGGTGGTTTTCCCCACCGAAATTAGGTTTAGAGAAAACATATATCTATATTTTTCTTACACAAAACTCTATATTAAAATAACCTTTAAGATAAACTTCCAGTCAGAAAATAATTAAAACTACTTATAAGTTACTTTCATGCCAATTGACTGGGTAGACATCTCATACTGGTCCTTAGATTTTAGGCTTATTCACTTATCAATCCCCAATCCAATAAACTTGTATGACTTTTAAAATACTATTTAAATAAATTTTCATTTTTTTAGAAGATATTTTATAATTAAAGTTATTTGATTCATAAGTGTATATTTAATTTATGGCTACACTAGTAACAAAAATATTCTATTTAATGGGAAGGAAGTAAAAGATGTCATTAGCTATGATCACAGAAAAGAATATGGAAGCTGTAAAGATTGCTTTGAATGACGCCATATCGGACATAGACAAAGAACTTAAAGAGGATGTCACAGGAAGAAAGCGGGTAGAGCTATTAGATTACAAAGATAAGTATTTAAAAGTTTGCAATAAACTACGCCAGAATCCTTCTATTTACTCGTTAAATGAAACTGAACTTGACATAGTTGCAGGTGGTTTAAATGACGCGATTCAACTACTCGATGATCTATTAGAAAGCGGAGAGCTTGATGACTTTGAAAAAAAAGAAACTATGGATGTAAAAGACGAATGCAGTCATTTAGTCGATCTTTTAGCCGGTTGATTTTAAAAAATACCCACCCTGCGATCCCTACACCAGAGCTATACTTAAAACCCAAGCTTTTTACTATCCCCTTTATGATTATTCTTGTCGTCGTGCATGAATGATGAATAAATCAGCATCACCATAAAAAAATCATTCCCAAGCAAGAAAGAAACATGACTAAAGTAATTATTGTTGAAAATTCTAACCCAGCCTGTCACTTAACTCCTTCCCTTTGAATAATAAACTCATCTCTTTTAATGACAAATCCATCTTGAGCAATATCCAAATATACTAAAAGTTCGGAAAAACCAACCACCATACAAAGTAGTATGAACATCAATATCACTACCCGACAAAAAACAAAAAAAAATTCTTTTACCGATGTTTTTTGCTCCCACCAGCTGATGATTATTGTTAAAACGACTACTATAATTCCAGAAATAAAGTAATACCTAGGTGACATATGTTAGTTTTCCGTAATTTTTTGGCATCATCAGAAGGTTATAGAACGTTAATTCATTTGGACTTCGAAATACATCTATACCTATTACAATTTTGGGTTGTTCTTTTAGTGCCTCTTTTTTGTAGGTACCAAAAAATCGGTCCCAAATTGATAGGTTAAATCCATAATTTGAATTCGTCTCATCCACTTCTACAGAGTGATGAATTCGGTGCATATCAGGCGTCACTATTAAGTTTCTAAAAAAGTGATCGACTTTAACCGGTAATGCTACATTAGAGTGTGAAAAAATAGCCATCCCATTAAGAACTGCTTCAAATAATAGGACAGCTATAGGAGCTGGGCCTAGTAGAAAAATAATTCCAACTTTATAGAGCATTGACGCAAGAATCTCAACCGGATGAAAGCGCAAGCCGGATGATGCATCGAGATCAAGATCTGAGTGATGAACAACGTGAAACCTCCAGAACAGAGGAACCTTATGAACAATTATATGCTGGAGATAAATCGATAGGTCTAGAATAATTATTACCAAAAAAAATTCTAACACGTTGTTCCAGTCCAACATATTAAGCAAACCCCAACCCTTGATTTCAAAATTTTTTGCAGCACCAACTGCTGCGGCACCAAACACAAATTTAAGCAGTAGTGTGTTTAATCCTGAAAGGCCAAGGTGTATTCCAAGTCGGCGAGGTTTTGAATCTACCGTTGAATGTCTTGGAAAAAATATTTCAAGAATTAGCATCAGCACAAAAACTGAAATAAAAATTAACAAACGAATAGTATTGCCGTCCATTTTCAATACCCCTGCATTTACTGGAATAAATAATTAAGCCTCATTCTCACAGATAATTATCTAGGTTTAGTTTTTATCCTTTTTTTTCTTTCCGCATCTTCTTGTCGGACAAGAATAATACAAGCCTCTAATATTAACCCCAAAAACCAAAGAGCAGAGAATGCAATCGTCCACAAAAATAACATGTTGAACCAATATTGATTCGGACTGTAATCACGCGATATATGTATCAAAGCATTTATTTTTTCTTTCTCAGGCTTTGATGACTTGAGGTATGTTTGGTAAAATGGGTGACTCTTAGAATCCGCGAACCCCTTTAGCTCATCGCGTGGAAGCCTTATAAATTTGGCAATATCCATTATGTTTTCCTTAAAGAACACCCTCATTTTCCGCATTTCATTAGTGTCCGGTGGGTTCATGGCGTAATACCAAAATGTTATTACTACAGCCAAGGTAAACGATAACCAAAATGAAATTCGTCTATTTAGAACTTCCTTTTTGGAGTCTCTCATTTCTTCTGTTTGTTCTAGATCACCCTCCATTATCCTTCCTCCAAGAAAACAAAAACCTAAGATTTTTCACAAAAGCTAAAAGCAAATCACTACGAGTTAAATTATACATATCGTTGTAACATTCAACAAAGGAAGTGGCTTACAAGTCTTTAGGCATATGCATCAACAAACTAAATATTATTTAATAAAGTTTAAAATTTATAAAAATATTAAACGGATGAATCTATTAGAATAATAGTTTAACTTATTAGTCCTTGTTGTATTAATAAAATCGAAACCGTTAAAGATCAATTAATTGTTTATTAATTATTCTTAATTCACTAATTTTAAAACTATTTCTAATTTTCTAAAATCAGGCCATTATCAATGAATCTCTAGTCTGATTCTTAATTTATTCAGCAACATATGACAGTATATGAAATTTTTTCTACCGATAATAACTACTTTAACGTGTGAACACTCCAGAATCAGGCAGACCAACTGAAACCCCAATTGGCTATTTATCTCTGCTAGAAAAAAATTCTGCCTTTAGAAACCTCTGGTATGGACAAGTTATTTCAGAATTGGGTAACTGGGTAAACAGCATTGCGCTTTATGCTTTAATTCTTCAATTAACTGGGTCCGGAATGGCAATGGCAGCCGCTATGATGGCAAAACTTTTGCCCATGGTTATCATAAGCCCTTTTGCAGGTGTTGTGATCGACCGTATTGATCGAAAAAAAGTATTGATCGCAAGTGATATTCTTCGTTGTTTTACTGTATTAGGTTTTCTTATAGTCGACAGTAGAGAAGATCTATGGATAGTTTATACATTAACTTTATTCGAGGTTGCTTTGACTGGTTTTTTTGAACCTGCAAGAAGCGCTATTCTCCCATCCATCGTAGAAAAAAATCATCTGGTTACTGCAAACGCATTATCTGGATCTACTTGGTCAATTATGCTGACACTAGGAGCGGCATTAGGTGGATTTGTAGTAAGTTTTTTTGGAATTAAAACAGCGTTCATCCTTGATGCCCTAACTTATCTTCTGTCGGCATGGTTCATAATTAAAATCTCTTACCCAAACACAAAATATAAAGAGCGTATTAAGAAACAAAATTCAAGTGGAATCAAGGGACTCGTAGAGGGCTTACGCTATCTTATCTCTCATCCTACTGTTCTAGCTTTCACTTTATTAAAGTCTGGGATGGCCATTAAAGGCGGTATAATGACATTAATTCCATTATTTGCTAGTCGGCTATGGTCAGACCCTGCTGCAGTGTCTATGGCAGTGGGGATCCTGTTTTCCTCTAGAGGGATTGGGTCTGCAATAGGACCAGTTTTAATAAGAAAATGGTTAGGAGAATCTCCAAAAATTCTAAAAGTAGCTATTCTTGCTGCATTTTTTCTTGGAAGTTTTGCCATATTAGTATTTTCGTTCTCGAAAAATATCTGGACGGCTTCTCTATCTATAGGGTTATCAGGGATGTCCGGATCAATAGTCTGGGTATTCAGCACAGCTCTTATTCACTTGGAAGCTGATAGAAAATTTTTAGGAAGAATCTTTGGAATTGAAATGGCTCTATTGACATTAATTATGGGCATCAGTAATGGGTTAGTTGGAGTTACTATTGATAAACTACAAATAACCATTCAATCTGTAATTCTATGGATGAGCGGAATATATATGATCCCTGGAATACTATGGATTTTGTTTCTAGCTTTGAGAGTTAGCTTGAAAAAAAGCTAATTAATGGATATTAAAGATTTTAAGTAAAGTATTCTGCTAATGATTTACCAATATCAAAATGGTGTATGAAAGTTTCGCTTTCATCTAATCCTTTTGCCCAGAGATAGGCTTCTTGTACGTTCTTTGACATTCCTAGGGAGTGAAGAACGGCAACCGATACGTAACTTGTAGCTAAATCTGGAGACTTTGAGTATAAAACTACCAAATCTTGCATTATTTGACTTTTTTGATCATCAAGTACTCTAAATTTCTCAACTAGGCTTTTAATATTTTCCTCGCCATATGTATTGTTATAACTAGCCCCTATAATTGGCGAACGGTAAAGCTCTAAAATTTCTTCCTCTAGCGGTATTAGAGATTCAGGCACAGGAAACCTCAAAAAATGACAATCTAAGCTGACTCTGACTCGAGAGGTTTTTTGTCAGCAATATACTTTTCAAATTCATTTACATAGGACAGTTGGCTGAGGTCAGTCATACGATCCAAAAACACTTTTCCATCCAAGTGATCTATTTCATGCTGAAGAACCACCGCAAGAAAACCTTCTGCATTAACAGTAACGGCAGCTCCCTTACGGTCAAAATATTCCACCACTATGCTACTGGACCTAGGAACCAAACCCCGCAGGTCCTTTAAACTCAAACATCCTTCCCAACCCGAGACTATGTCCTGATCATAATATGTTATCGAGGGATTAATAAAAATTGTTAGAGGAATGTTAGGGGCCTCAGAATAGCGTTCGTTAGGTGAACATTCAATAACCACCAAGCGTAAAGACTGAAATACCTGAGGTGCAGCCAAACCAACACCATCTTCTTCATGCATCGTTTCGATCATGTCGTCGATTAATGTCTGAATTTTATTGTCTTGGGATTTTAAAACCTCCAAATCAACTAAAGCGGCTTTCTGGCGTAAAATAGGATTTCCCAGTTTAGCCACTTGAAGTAATGCCATAAAACATCCTTTCAAAAAATGTTTACTTCTTTTAAATAATTGTAAACCTTCGGAAATTAAAAAACAACGGTGGGGTATACGTAAAACTAATTTAAATATGGAAAATACTTTATAAATAAATTTTTAGCTTCAAATGTTTAAATTAAAAATAATTATTTTAATCTTAAAAAACACTCTATAAAAACAGATCTTAAAATTCATATCATCAATCAAATAGAGATTTCAGAGCGGTGTACATTAACAATAAAAAAGGGCCCGGATAACCGAGCCCTTTTCTTTAAGGTTGTTTATGGAAGAATTCCTATTTCATCAAAATAAGTTTCTTCACGCTGACAAAGTCACCTGCGTGTATCCGGTATATGTACATACCAGATGAAAGCGGATTACCATAGTCGTTTGTTGCGTTCCACTGAATCCTGTATCTTCCCGGTTCGTGTTGACCTTGAGCCAGAGTACGAACTTTCTGTCCTGAAACATTGTAGATCTCAAGAGTTACTTGAGCTACTTCAGGAATATCATAAGTGATATTTGTTACAGGGTTAAACGGGTTTGGATAGTTGTTATGCAATGCAAACACGTCTGGTAAACCTATGCCATCTAAAGCCAGGAGACCTGACACATCTATTGTCAGGGTCCTTGGGCCATTCAATGAAGCAGTAGAGTCCCAGGAGTCACTTGCATAGACATTCCAAGAGAACGTCATAACAGCAACGGAATCTTCAAGTAGAGGTGCAGCAAGTTCCCCAATTGTTGGGAACCATCCAGCTACAGCCATAGACGTATCGTTCGTTGCGCCTGTT
>Ga0209043_1002073_pt1 | contig 10899 bp, 9 predicted proteins | sample SaaInlV_100m_DNA_3_FD_184654 | JGI IMG/M metagenome (GOLD analysis project Ga0209043, IMG submission 184654) | Marine microbial communities from expanding oxygen minimum zones in the Saanich Inlet - SI037_S4LV_100m_DNA (SPAdes) (version 2) | ecosystem: Environmental > Aquatic > Marine >... | reverse complement strand
CGTCCGTATTGTGAAATATCAAGCCGCACTTCCTCTCCTAAAGTTTTTCCGGTCAATTCTTGAAGACGTTCTTTAAAAAACACTTTCATTTCCGCCAGCCAAGAATCGATGCGCCCCAGAATGTAAGGATCACGTACTCCACCGATCGCGACGGTTTGGAATCCTGCTAAAGCCGCACCTTCCAGTTTTAGCGTGTAGCGTTCTGGACGAAATACGGAGCCTTCTACACGTGTTTTGCGTTCAGAAAGCGCGTGATAAGTTGCGTTTTGTGTGTCAAGTGTACCGGAAGGTTCGCGAATCAGAAACGGATCGGCGTTTTCATAAAGCGTGTGTGAAGCTAAACTAAGCGGTGTGCAGGACGCGTCAAGTGCCAGTGGTTCAACGCTGAATCCGTTTTCGTCTATCTCAGCGTAAACACCGTCAGCACGTGTAATGCTGGAACAAATCGCACCGCATTCAATCGTTTTCGCGCAATGCCAGACCGGTCCAGGAATGAATCCACGCATCAACGGAAGCGCGGAGAAAAGCGCTGTGTCAGAAGCACGCCCACAGAGAATCACATCACATTGTTTTTCCAACAGATGCACAATCGGTTCATGACCCATCATGGCCACTATGTGCGAGCAATTCAGGATTGTCTGCTCAGCAATTTCAGGCGCTCCCGGAAGTGGATCGATTTTTCCGGACTTGAAAGCTTCTGCCATTAAGTTTGGATTTTGCTCAGCGTAAATTCGACCAAGTTTGAAACTCAGACCTTCTTCCCTGGCGATTTCGAGAGCTATTTCACGCATCCAGTCCACAGCAGAATCGATGCCGGATGTTCCGCATGAACCAATAATCAGCGGTACTTTCAGTTTTTCACGGGCTAAAAGCAAACGCCGCAAATCCTGTAAAATAGCGCGGCGTGACATTTTTGGGGTTCCGGAGCCGAGATAGAAAGGTCCGGAATCGGTTGAGCCGGCGTCACAGGCAATTACATCCGGTTTAAGCCCAATTCCGCGTTCTAAGGATTCATCGAGAAACCCCATTCCCAGCGCACCTGTAGGACTGATTAAGGAAATACTAGGGATGGTCATGACTTGTTTTTTACTTATGTTTTTTTGCCAGCCAATCCCGGATGAGTGGAATAAGAATGAAGATCGCTGCAGAAATAATCAGCATCAGCGTCATCGGTCGTTCCCAGATAAATTGGATGCCGTTTGCGTTACGCATCGCTCTTCCGAGATTGTCCTCAAACATTTGTTCAAGTACAAAACCGATCAGCAACGGCGGCAAGGGATAATCCGCAAATCTGAAAATAATCGCAAGTACTCCGAATCCCAACAGCATCAGCAATTCTGTGGCGTTGTTTTGACCTATGTATGCTCCAGCCATTGCGAAAAAAAGAACGAATGGAATTAGAAAACTGCGTGGAATTGTCAACAATCTTGCGATGTAAGGAACCAGCGGAAGATTAAGTACCAACAGTACAATGTTACCGAAATACATGGACATGATAATTGACCAGAAAACCTCGGGGCGATCCTGCATAAGTTGCGGTCCGGGTTGCAGATTGAGGGCAATGAAAGCTCCCAAAAGTACGGCGGTCGTACCTGAACCCGGAATTCCTAAAGTCAGCAACGGCACGAAAGAACCCGTGCTGGCCGCATTGTTTGCGGTTTCCGGAGCCGCTAAACCTTTGATTGAACCTTTACCGAATTCCTCACGTTCTTCCGGACTGGCAAGGTTGCGCTCCACTGCATAACCTAAAAATGAGGCAATCGTCGCACCTGTTCCCGGCATGACACCAATCAGGAATCCCTGAACGGATTGCCGTGCGATTACAGGCATAATAGCTTTCGCTTCTTTACGGTTAATACGGAGATTTGAAATTTCCTGAGATTTTTTTGAACTACCTTTTTTGCCGCGGATTTTGTCAATTGCGAGGAAGAATGCTTCCGGAACCGCAAAAAGTCCCATGGCCAAAGTTACAAAGTTAATTCCACTTTGTAAATCCATGATGCCTAAAGTAAAGCGCGGCGCATGGAAAAGTGAGGATTCTCCAACGGTGGCCAGCATCAGTCCGAGCAAAGTCATCATCAAAGCCTTAAGAACTTTACCTTTACCGGCAAAGGCTGAAATCGCGGATAAGCCAACCAACACTAGAGCAAAGTATTCTGCAGACCAGAACAAAATAGCGAAGTTGGCCAGTGCAGGTGCAAAAAACATCAGCAGGACTACACCGATTGTTCCTCCGGAAAAAGAAGAAATTGCAGCAATTGTTAATGCTTTACCCGCTTGTCCTTTCTGCGCCATCGGATAACCGTCAAATGCCGTTGCTACTACCGCGGCCTCTCCCGGTGCATTAATCAGAATTGATGAAGTAGAACCTCCGAAAATTGCTCCGTAATAAACTCCGGCCAATAAAATCAGCGTTGTCGACGGATCACCGATTTGCAGGCTTACCGGAATCATGATAGCCACAACTGACATTGGACCGAGTCCGGGAAGCATTCCAATGATTGTTCCAATAAAACATCCAAGCGCCGCAAAAAGCATGTTTTGCAGCGTAAAGGCAGTTTCAAGCCCTAGCAGCATTCCATCAAACATAGGAACTCTCCCTGCCGAGTTGCTTTACTCGAGACAAATTACAATAAATTTTTGAAGTACAACGCAGCGGAATCATTGTAAAATTATTTTTAATAAAACCATCCCGGCCATGGGCGCAGGAAAATTGTTAGAACCTGATCTACGAGATACCAAACCAAAATGCTGGCGGTAAATGAAATTGAGATCAGTAAAGTGTAACGCCGCTCGCCAAGCAATATTCCGCCTAAGATCAGAAAAGCTGTGGTGCAAAACAGGAAACCTAAACTACGTAGAAAAAGCGCATAAAAAGTCGCCAGCACCAAAAGCGCAATTCCCTGAATCCAATTATAATTTTGCGGATTTTTGAGATATTCACCGTCTGCACGATTGACAGTTCCATCACCTTCAGTTTCATGCTCCTGAGACTGCGGTTTGATCAGCAGTGCGATGGAGCAAACGATTCCGCCAACGGCAAGTGCAAGCGGCATGGTGTTCGGACGTACCGATAGGAAAAGTTCAAAAGGGAGGAGATGGTAGGTAAAAGCGAGGTAGGCATAACCGCTGGAAAAAGCCAGCAGTGCTAAAGCCACTGCACGGTTCAGATCAAGCATGGTGAAAACAGGCTACAGATTCATAATTCCGGGAAGCAGAAAAACTTCCCGGAAAAAACGAAATTACTATGGTCTACAGGAATCCGAGCTCACGCATCAGGTTTCCGATAACTTTTTCCTGTTCAGCAAGAAAAACCATGAACTTGTCTCCAGGATTATAAATGTTAACCCAGCCATTACGGGCGCGTACTTTTTCCCACTCAGGTGTTTTGTACATTTTTCCCAGAACTTCAATGTAGGCTTTGCGCATATTACTCGGCAGGTCAGGAGCAGCAAAAAATCCTCTCCAGTTGACAAATGTCACATCGTAACCCTGCTCAATTAAGGTCGGAGCATTCGGTGCGGCATCTACGCGTTTCTCTGAAGTAACTGCAATGATTCGTACTTTGCCTGAGTTTGCCATTCCAACTGCTTCTGAAAATCCTGTGGAAAGCGCGTCAACTTCTCCGGAAAGAAGTCCGGCCATTGCCTTACCTCCGCCATCGAAAGGAATGTATTTTACTTTTGTCGGATCTGCACCGGCAGCTTTGAAGGCCATTGCAGGAACCAGATGATCCATACTTCCGGGAACAGAACCTCCGCCGATGGCGACTTTTTCCGGATTCTTTTTGTACGCATTAACCAGGTCGGTGAAGTTTTTGTATGAACTATTGGCCGGCACTACGAGTGCAGCATAATCACCGATTGTTCCGGCAATTAAGGTCAAATCCCGGAAGTTCTGCGGAAAAACCTTTGTCAATGAACGGATAACAATTGGTGTTGAATTAACCATCAACGTTCCATGATTGCTCATAGAATTTTCGATCAAGTAGCCAATCGCTTTTCCGCCGCCGCCACCGGACATGTTTTCAAAAGTGGCTGTGTCTATCAGTCCTGCATTTTTCAGGGCTTCTCCGGTACCACGCGCTGTACCGTCCCAACCACCACCGGCACCGCCGGGGATAAGAAAATGAATTTTATTGATTTCAACTGCAGACAAACTTCCCAGGGAAATAGTAAGCGAGGCAAGTGTTGCAGCAAATAATTTTGCTAGTTTTTTCATGATATTCTCCTGATTATTTTAAGAATTGATGAAACCGGCATTTAGCCGAAGTTTGAGTAGAAACACAAAAAAGTGTTCCGAATTATCCACTTCGAACTTTATAACTGGTTCGAAGTGGAACATTTCGTATCAAAGACATCTTAAGACTATAAACTGCAATGAGCCCGTATCGATTTAACCGTGATGAATATTAATGGAATGTTCCACTGCCATTGCTGCAGTGGTGAGAAAACCGAACCATCGACAATTTTGGCCTTTCATACAATTTCGCAAATTTAAACTGTAAATCTACAAGAGTGCATTTACGATATACAAATGCTAAACTAGCGCAAAGCTGCTGGCAAGATTGTGCTGATAAAGAGTTTTCTTTTTGTTTACTTCATTTTGTTCATATTGTTCATGGGGTGTTTGGTTTTCACAGCAGGAAATACAGGACAATTGCTGAAAGTGTAAAACAATTACATTTTCATGCTTGTTTCAGCAAAGGTGTTAATATTTTGAAGGCACTTAAAAAAGGAGCGAAAAATGACAGATATTTTTGAAAACCCGCTGGGTTTGGATGGTTTTGAATTTGTGGAGTTTGCCTCTCCGGAACGTGGATTACTGGAACCGGTATTTGAGCTTTTGGGCTTTTCACATGTGGCGAATCATAAATCAAAAGATGTGATGCTCTATCGGCAGGGCGAGATAAACTTCATCATCAATTACGAGAAAAATAGTCCTGCATATTTTTTTGCAGAAGAGCACGGACCGTCTGCGTGCGGAATGGCTTTTCGGGTAAAAAACTCTCAAGACGCATATGCCAGAGCACTTGAATCAGGCGCTCAGCCGATTGAAATTCCTGTTGGCCCAATGGAGTTACGTTTGCCGGCCATCAAAGGAATTGGCGGCGCACCGCTGTATTTGATTGACCGCTATGAAGACGGTTCTTCGATTTACGACATTGACTTCATATTTTTGGAAGGGGTTGACTTACATCCTGCAGGTTGTGATTTTAAAATGATTGATCATCTCACGCACAATGTTTACCGTGGCCGCTTGGATTATTGGGCAAAATTTTATGAGCGGATTTTTAATTTTCGCCAGATACGTTATTTTGATATTAAAGGTAAGCACACCGGACTTTTTTCAAAAGCAATGACTGCACCTGACGGACGTATCCGTATTCCTTTGAATGAAGAAGCATCTCAAGGTAAAGGACAAATTGAAGAGTATTTAATGGCTTACAACGGCGAAGGTATTCAACATATTGCTTTGGAAACGGATGATCTTCTTGCAAGCTGGGATAAGCTGAAAGCACGGGGGCTGAATTTTATGAAACCACCGCCTGAAACTTATTATAAAATGTTGGAAGAAAGACTACCTGGACATGGTGAGCCGCTGGAGGAACTTCAGCCGCGTGGAATATTATTGGATGGTTCTACCGGAAACGGCGCACCACGCTTGTTGTTGCAAATTTTTTCTGAGTCCATGATCGGTCCCGTATTTTTTGAATTTATTCAACGCAAGAGAGACGATGGATTCGGCGAGGGCAACTTTAAGGCCTTATTCGAATCTATTGAACGCGACCAGGTTGAGCGTGGTGTAATTGAAAATATAGAGAACTAAGGAGATTGAAATGAAAATTAAACGCATACACCATGTTGCATACCGTTGTAAGAATGCCAAGGAAACGGTGGAGTTTTATCAGCGGGTAATGGGCATGGATTTTCAGTTGGCCATCGCCGAAGATGAAGTGCCTTCTACAAAAGAACCTGATCCATATATGCACGTTTTTATGGATGCGGGAAATGGAAATGTACTCGCATTTTTTGAAGTACCAAATTCACCAACGATGCAGAAAGATCCGAATACTCCGGAATGGTTGCAGCATATTGCTTTTGAAGTGGAGGACATGGCATCCCTGCTCTCCGCCAAGGCTCGTCTTGAGGCAGAGGGACTGGGTGTGTTGGGTCCGGTTGATCATACCATCTTCAAATCAATTTACTTTTTTGATCCCAGTGGCCATCGGCTGGAACTTGCCGTAAACACTGCAAAACCCGGAATGTTGGAAGAACTGCATGAAGTTGCGCCGGCCATGATCGAAGAATGGGACCGGACTAAGAAAGCTCCAAAACATGCCGCATGGCTTCATGATGGTACATTCGCAACAACAGAGGAAAAATAAAAGGTAAAAAATGAAATTGGCTTCACTTAAAAACGGACGTGACGGCCGTTTAGTGGTTGTAAACAAAACCATGAACCGCTATACAACAGTTACTGAAATCGCACAGACTTTACAAAGTGCCTTAGACAATTGGTCAGTTTGTGAACCACGTTTGAGAGAAATATCACAAGCGCTTGAAGAAAATCAAATTGCGTCTGAAACTTTTGATCCAGCGCTCTGTGCCTCTCCATTGCCCAGAGCATATCACTGGGCGGACTGCAGTGCCTATGTGAATCATGTTGAACTGGTACGCAAAGCCCGTAACGCGGAAATTCCGGAAAGTTACTGGAGTGACCCGCTGGTTTATCAAGGAGGCTCAGATGCTTTTTTGGATCCTCAGGAGCCGATTCAAATTGCGGATGAAGCCTGGGGGATTGATTTTGAGGCGGAGGTTGCGGTGATTGTTGATGATGTCCCGATGGGAGTTTCAGAAGAGAATGCAGGGCAGCACATCCAGTTATTGATGTTGGTTAATGATGTTTCACTGCGTAATTTAATTCCGCAGGAATTGTCCAAGGGTTTCGGATTTTATCAATCTAAACCCTCCAGTGCTTTTTCTCCGCTGGCAGTAACACCAGATGCACTTGGCGAAGCATGGTCTGACGGAAAACTTCATTTGCCACTGCGTGTAACTCTCAATGACGAGTTGATCGGTCAACCAAATGCGGGTGTTGACATGACTTTTAATTTTCCGCGTTTGATCGCCCATGTTGCGAAGAGCCGGCCTTTGACTGCCGGAACGATTATCGGTTCCGGAACTGTCTCGAATGTTGACCGCTCCAGCGGTTCCTGTTGTCTCGCGGAAGTCAGAATGCTCGAAACTATTGCTGATGGAAAACCTAAAACCGAATTTATGAAATTTGATGACTGGGTTAGTATTGAAATGCGTGATCCACAGGGGCAGTCCATTTTTGGAGAAATCAAACAACAGGTGAAACCTTATCGTGGTTAAATCCTTTAGATTACTCGAGTTAGCTTTATGTTAAAATTATACGGTTATTATCGATCTTCTGCCGCCTTTCGTGTACGTATTGCCTTGGAACTTAAAGCACTGGATTGGGAATCCATTCCTGTTAATTTGCGTTTAGGTGATCAAAAACAGCAAAATTTTCAACAAAACAATCCACAGGGTTTGATTCCCTTACTTGAGTCAAACGGACAATTTATCGCGCAATCTCTAGCGATTATCGAGTACCTTGAGGAACTGCATCCGGATCCTCAACTTTTACCATCAGGAATAACTGAGCGCGCGCAGGTTCGTGGCCTGGCGTACCAGATTGCAATGGAGATGCATCCCTTAAATAATCTACGTGTGCTGAAGTATTTGGAAAAAGAGCTGAATTTGGACGAAGACAAAAAAACGAGTTGGTATCAGCACTGGATTGCGGAAGGCTTTAGCGCGTTTGAAAAAACTCTAAAAAGTTATGGTTCAGCAGGGCAATTCTGTTTTGGTGATTCACCTAGTCTGGCTGATGTCTGCCTGATTCCGCAGGTCTACAATGGTCTGCGTTTTAAGTGTGATCTCTCTTCTTATCCACTTATTCAATCCATTTGGGATCACTGTATTAAACTGGATGCCTTTAAAAGTGCGGCTCCGGAAAACCAGCCTGATGCCACAACAGCTTAGTTCAACGTCCAGTATAGCGTCTAGCTCATAATGGTATGATTTTTAGCTGTCGCTGTACTAAACTCCATTTGAATAAATACCGCTCAAATAAAAGTATTTTTTGAGATTATGCCATTGATACCTGTATTATTATGAAGCGCTCTTTTCCTATGATTTCACTGCCCCGTACTCTTCATGGGCGGATGTTGCTGTTGATGTCGCTTTTGCTGGGTGTACTGATCAGCATTACCTGGCTACTAGTTTCTGTACTCGTTTCCTCAATTCTGGAAGAATACATAGGACGTAATGCCTTGAATGTCTCAAAGGCAGTTTCGCTTACTACAGAAATTCAGCAAGGTTTACTCAAGAAAAATTCTACCGAGATTCAGCAATATGCAGAATCCGTAAGAAAAGCAACCGGTGCAAAATTTGTGGTGGTTGGAGACCATAAAGGCAAACGCTACAGTCACCCTGTGCCGGAAAGGATCGGCAAGTTCATGGTCGGCGGTGATAATGCACGCGCGCTTGAAGGAGGAGAGGCTTATATCTCAAAAGCGGTGGGTACACTTGGGCCTTCGATGCGTGGGAAAGTTCCGGTATTTGATGATGCAGGAAAAGTGATTGGCGTTGTTTCTGTAGGTTATTTACAGGAAACTGTTGAGGAAGTAACCGCGGATTATCTGCAGCGAATTTTGCTATGGGTTTTTATTTTATTTTTATTAGGCGGTCTTGGCACATGGCTAATTGCACGGGACGTTAAAATGTCAATTTTTGGGCTTGAACCTGCTGAAATTGCAACATTGTTCAAGGAACGTAATGCGATCCTGGATTCCATCCGTGAAGGTGTTGTTGCGATCAACGATGAAGGTCGAGTAACCATGCTCGATCACGAAGCAGCCAAGATATTGGATATCAAACCGGAATCAGGAATCGGCACACCGATTGAGTCAATTTTACCGCAGACAAGAATGCTGGAAGTCCTGGAAAGCGGCGAAGCACAATTTGATCAGGAAATGATGATTGGTGATATTGAAGTTGTGGTTAACCGTGTTCCTATCTGGCAAAATGAACGTGTCACAGGAGTTGTTTCCAGCATCCGCCGTAAACAGGAAATTGACCGGATGGCACAAGAACTGACGCAAATTCAGGAGTATTCAGAAGCCCTGCGCACACAGACTCACGAATATTCGAACAAACTGCACACGCTTGCCGGTCTGATTCAACTCGGATCACACAAGGAAGCGCTCGATTTGATCGGACGTGAAACTTCCGGATATCAGGAATTGCTTGGCACATTAGCAGAGACAGTTCCGGAACCGTTATTGTCCGCCATAATCCTTGGGAAATATAATCGTGCGCAGGAATTGAGGATAAATTTTAAACTTGATCCGGAAAGCCGGATGATTGATTTTCCGGAGAATATCAGTCGCGAAAAAATAGTTACTATCCTGGGTAATTTGCTGGAAAATGCGATTGAAGCGGCAAAGGAGAATCCTTCCGGAGAACCCATGGTGCAGCTTTCAATGACTGATTTCGGCAATGATCTGATTTTCGAGGTAGAAGATTCAGGTAGCGGAATCGAAGTTGAGTCGGTTGATTTATTACTGAAGCACGGCTTTACTACCAAATCCGGAGCAGGACGCGGAATTGGACTTTCTCTGGTTCAGCAAAATTTGGAATATCTAGGAGGTCATTTGACGGTAGTCCGGAGTTCAATCGGGGGAATGCGTTTCACAATTTATATTCCCAAACATCCTAATTCAGCTGGAGAAACAGGATGAACCTGCGTGTTTTGATCATAGACGATGATGAGCGGATTGCGGAAATTCACCGACGTTACGTTGAAAAAACGGATGGTTTTGAAGTTGTTGGTATTGCCAATACTCTTGAGGATGCTCAACTGCAGTTGGATGTTCTTGAACCGGATTTGTTACTGCTTGATATTTTCTTTCCGGAAGGAAACGGATTGGAATTTCTAAAACAAACGAGGCTCCACCGTAAACAGGTCGATGTGATTCCAATCACTGCGGCGAAAGAAGTCCATTTGTTCAATGAAGCCCTGCATGGAGGGGTTTTTGATTATATTCTCAAACCAGTTGTTTTGTCACGTTTTCAAACCACTCTGCAGCGTTATAGACAAACAAAAAATCAGCTTTCAAATATCGATCAGCTTGATCAGCACGACGTTGACAGAGCACTGCACGCAGGCAGCAGTGACTTGCATGAATCAGCGGAATTACCTAAAGGAATTGACGGGCTCACTTTAGAAAAGGTGCAGCAGGTCTTCAGCACCAGACAGAATTCCAGCTTAACTTCCGAAGAAGTGGCTTCACTAATTGGAGCAAGCAGAACCACTGTACGGCGTTATCTTGAATTTTTAGTTTCCCAAACTATGCTGGATGTTGATGTGAATTATGGAGGAGTTGGACGTCCGGAACGTCGTTACTTCCTGAGGAGAACTCATTAAAACTGAAAGTGATTAGTCATTTCGCGAGAATAGTGAAGTATAGCACATTAGGACTTTGTTTAAGAAAGACCGATCAAGTAGTAGTTAAAATTTCTGTAAAACCTTTAAAATAGGACAGTCCTTTAAAAAGTCTGAAGACCAAAAATTATCATTTTGAATTGACACGGTTTTCGGTCTTTTTACAGATTCATCAAAGATAAGAATTAAGAGCTATTTTATGTCCAACCCATTATATGAAACTCTGTTCGGAAAATACGCCGGACATTCGACCACATTCCTTTATCTGCCTGATGGAAAAACGATCAGCCATGATTCTTTTATCCGTATGGCTGGACGTTCTGCAAATGCACTCAGAGAAATGGGACTTGCTGTCGGTGACCGTGTGGCAGTACAGGTTGA
>Ga0209043_1002071_pt1 | contig 10907 bp, 8 predicted proteins | sample SaaInlV_100m_DNA_3_FD_184654 | JGI IMG/M metagenome (GOLD analysis project Ga0209043, IMG submission 184654) | Marine microbial communities from expanding oxygen minimum zones in the Saanich Inlet - SI037_S4LV_100m_DNA (SPAdes) (version 2) | ecosystem: Environmental > Aquatic > Marine >... | reverse complement strand
ATCAAGATCACAACTTGGCGGCAGAGTCTCAAGTATCAAGGACCCCAAAAGCGGCTTACTGCTCGATAACTGCCAGCATGCTTGCTTCCGCGTATATGATTGCTTTTTGCAATTATTAGCGAGGTGTGGTGCCCGCGATAGCATCAAATTACAAGCAAAAACAGATTTGCCATTTTTACAAGTCGGCGGTGGACGAATCGCTTCACTAAGCGATGGCCGACTAGAACCTCCTAACCATATGGCTGGTTCAATGATTAAATTCCCTTTTCTGAGTTTATCTGATAAAATCGCTATGAGGAGGGTCATCAAAGAGCTATCAGAAATGTCTCAAGAACAAATGTCGGCTCTTGATGACTTAAATTTTGAACAATGGCTAATAGAAAAAGGTCAGAGTCAAAGAGCCATAGATCGCTTCTGGGGGTTCTTTGTTCTCGCAGCATTGAATATTCCTGTTTCACAAGCAAGTGCTGCCCTCTCTGCTTTCCTCTTCCAGCGCGGATTATTCGGTGATGCGCATGCCTTCGATGTAGGGGCATTCACCTCGGACCTTTCAGATTCATTACATCCTCATCTTTTGAGAACACTTGAAGAATCCGGAGTAGAGGTTAAAATGTCTAGTAAAGTTAATTCAATTTCAAAAGAAAATGGGCTTAAGGTATGCTTGAGTAAAGAAATTATTTCATGTGAAAAGGTTGTTGTAGCACTACCACATCACTTGACAGGAAGATTACTGTCAGAGTTCTCTGAAATTGTTGAAGCAGTAGACCATTTAGAGTATCGGTCATTGATTGGGATTCATGCATTACATTCTGCTAAAGTTCTACCCGAATCATTCACTTTTGCAGTTTGTGTTGATGAACCGGTGATCCAAATGCTGTTCAACAAGAATTCTGAAATTGATGAAGAGAAAATGCCTGAAGGTATTTGCCAATGGGTGTCTGTTCCGATTAGTTGTGGTGATGGATGGCTGGACTGGGACGATAAGCAATTCCTTGAGGAATATCGAAGAGTTGTAAAAGGGACCTATCCTGATTTATGGAATGAACCAGATTCATTTATTGTAATTCGCAGCCGTAAGGCGACATTCGCCCCCCTACCTGGAAGTGAAAAATACAGGTTAAGCCAAGATTTGATTGCAAAAGATGGGGTCTACATAGCAGGGGCATGGACAAATACCGGCTGGCCTTCAACGATGGAAGGAGCAGTTCGAAGCGGATTGCTGGCTGCATCGAGTTTATTGAATGAAAATTGGAATCCAGATAAAAAATGGCGGTGGTGGCCAAGCCCTCCTAAAAGGGGAGACGATAGTTGGAGGACTTGGTAGATGGGAGAAAAGTTCAACTGGGGTGAACATCATATTTCACCTGATGGCAGTGTAGAATTAGCCGGCTATAATCTCTATAGAGAACTTGGTGAGGCCCAATCTTATTGTACTCTAATCGCAAAGTCTCATTACGAAAACTTCGTGATTTCTAATTGGTTTACACCCAAAGAAATTAAGCAACATATCGAGAATATCTATGCCTTTTGCCGCTATGGTGATGACCTCGGAGACGATTCTCCATTCCCTCCAAACCAACGCCTTCTCTTATTACAAGAATGGCAAGATGATTTACAAAGGGCTGCGGAAAATGAATGGACTGGCCCAGCAAAGCATCCCATTCATATTGCAATTCAGCATACAGCCAAAGAAAAAAATATTCCAGTAGAACCTTTCATCAAACTAATTCAAGCTTTCAAAATGGACCAATCAAGCAATAGGTGCAATGATTGGGCGGAATTAAAGCAATACTGCGTACATTCAGCGGACCCTGTTGGGCACATGTTTCTCTATGTATATGGTTATGATAAGCAAGAAATGAGGGACCTTGCGGATAATACCTGTACCGCATTGCAGTTGGCAAATCATTGGCAAGATATCTCTAGAGACTTAGATCAAGACCGAATTTACATCCCCTTAGATGAAATGGAACAGTTCGGTTTTACCCTTGAGATGTATGAACAACGAGTAGTCAATGAACAATGGAGGAACTTACTTTCTTTCCAAGTAGAAAGGGCACAATCACTTTTCGATGAAGGTCGAAAATTATGGCCACATATCGACCCACGCTTAGCAGTTGATCTGGAGATGTTTACTAAAGGAGGTGAGTCAATCCTCAAGTCTATACGACGACAGAAATTTGACACTTTCAAGAAAAGACCAAGGGTCAGTAAATTTTCTCAACTACAAATGATACTCTCAACATGGTGGAAATGGCGACGTGCGGAGAAAAAATATAAGAGAAGTCAGCAAAAACTCACTTAACCGATGCCCTGAAAGGTGATGGCTGATACGAACAAAGCGATTAGCATGCTTGAGCGCGGTGATAGGAAGGGTTTACTGACTCCTCTCCTTGGTGCTGCATCAAACCGAAAAGACTCATATCGTCCCAAAAATAGCACACTTGAGACACTTCGAGCAGCAGTAGTTTTGACTAAGGATGCGGTTAAAGCAGTTTCAATCACAGCAATGGAGGCTTTGCGAGAAGGTGCAGCCTTCATTGGAATAACAAATCCACAAAATGAATTGGTGGATCCATTTGAAAACCTCAATGCTCCGATTTGGGAACGTAATCCTCCTTCTGAATTGCTTCATTTAGCATACAATTATTGTGAGGAGTTGACAATACGAGAAGCAGGTAATTTTCACCACTCATTCAAATATCTCCCAGATGAGCAAAGATTAGCAATGTGCGCTGTTTATGCATTCTGTAGGCGTGCTGATGATATTGCTGATGGAGATTGGTCCGATAGGTTCCCCGGTGGAAAAGGCGAAGAAGACCCTGAGGCTGCTCAATACAGATTACGTCTAGAGGAACTCTATGGGAGAAGCACAATAATCAATGAAGATGCATACAAAAACAAATTGACTCAACTGTTTTTCTTCCGCAAAAAACTCTCCACTTGCTACAATGAATTATCTTCAACAGACCCAGTATTTCTTGCCTTGAAGGACACTGTCAATAATTATGGGATATCCAGAGAACACTTTGATGACTTGATTTCTGGTATGGAGGAAGACCTGTTCATAAACCGCTACAAAACATTCGATGACTTATACTTATATTGCTATAGAGTGGCTAGTGTTGTCGGTTTGATGTGCATAGAGATTTATGGCTACGAAGATGAAAGAGCAAAGAAATATGCTGAGTCTTGGGGCATATTTATGCAATTAATCAATGTTCTCAGAGATGTAGGAGAAGATATTGAGCGCAACAGAGTGTATCTACCTCTAGGTGAACTTGAATCAAACAATATTGATATTGGGCATTTCAAAGAAGGCCGTATTCTCTTGAATAACCAATGGGAGCCATATACCAAAGAATATGCAAAACGTGCTCGAAGTTATCTCAAAGAGGCAAGGAAGTTATTGCCACTGCTACCTCGTAGAGCCAGATACTCTCCCGCTGCAATGATTGCATTCTACGAGAAAATCCTGAATGGAATAGTCAAACGCCAGGGAGACGTTTTCACATCAAGAGTGGGTCTTTCAAAACCTCAGAAACTAATTCTCGCTGCAACCGTTTACTTGAAGCACCGGATTTTACCTCGGTTCCTAACTCCAATATGGGATGGATTGGCAAAAGTGGGATTATTGCCTAGAGTCTGAATTAACAACCTCTACTCAGCAACATTGATGCCATTGATGGGCAGTGGTTGTACATGTGGAGAGTAGTGATTCCGACTTGCGGCGCTTTGAGCGCCTAACTCCGTTTAAGATTAGAGAGGTCTTAATCGTCTCTTCACCATTCGACCATTACGTTTTGGAAGAATCAGGCCACCTTTCAGAACTAATATCTCAAGAATATAGTGAATTGAATTTAACTCAGGCTCCGCGCTTCATCCATTCACCAAATGCCGTTGATGCGATTGCCTTGCTAAGAGAGCGTAGTATTGACCTTGTAATTACGATGCTAAGAATTGGTACAATGAAAGTGCATGAATTCGCTCAACAAGTAAAGAGTATCCAGCCTGGTCTACGTGTTGTATTACTAGCCTACAACACGAGAGAGTTGGCAACATTAAGAGAAGGGGCAGGACTTGATCACACATTCGTATGGCATGGAGATAGTAGAATAATATTGGCAATATGCAAATTGATGGAAGATGAGCGTAATGTTCACCACGATGTAGAAAGGGGGGATGTTCAGGTAATTCTACTGGTGGAAGACAGCCGAAGGTTCTACTCTTCTTACTTACCAATCCTCTATAGAATGCTTGTTAAGCAGACAAGTCGCTTAATGTATGAAGGGGCGAACTTACTTGAGAAAAACTTACGCCTTAGGGCTAGAGCAAAGATATTGCTGGCAACCAACCATGAAGATGCAATGCTGCATATTGAACGCTATAGCAAAAACATCATCGGTGTTTTCACAGATGGGGAATTCCCCACAAAATCAGGTAATCGGAAAAGTGCTGGATTGGACCTTGTAAAGGAAATTCGCTCAAGAAACCCGCATATGCCCATTCTTTTCCAGAGTAAAAATTCCGAACTTGCCGAACCAGCAAGGGCCTTGAAAACCACTTTTTTACACAAAGAATCATCCACATTGAGAAAAAGAATTCAGTATTTCATGGAACAACACATGAGTTTTGGTGATTTTATATTCAGAGATGAAACAGGGGAGGAAATATGCAGGGCAGAAGACCTCCGCCAACTCAGAGATCAACTAATTGAGGTCCCAATCGACTGCGTAGGAAGACATGCCTCACGCAATCACTTCTCGCATTGGCTTAGAACTAGAACTGAGTTTGGCCTTGCAGCCGCAATAAGGCCCAAAAAATTAGATGATTTCGAAGAATTAGAAGGAGTTAGAGAGTTCTTGCTTTCATCAATAAATGACTTTCTGGCTGCAAATCGAAAAAGGCAAATTAGAGACTATTCTGCTGGACTTGAAAAGGTTGGTGGATTCCAGAAACTTGGCAGTGGAACCTTGGGAGGGAAAGGCAGGGGCCTAGCATTCTTCTATTCAAAAATGCCAGACCTTGGAATTGCCGAACGCTTTCCCGAAATTGATATTGTAGTGCCTAAAAGCATGGTTGTGGCAACTGATGTATTCGAAGAATTTGTTGAAAGAAATGATTTGGGGAGGTTTGCTTCAGACAATCATAATGATGACGAGGTTAGGTCCGCTTTTTTGGCAGGTCGATTCAAAGAAGAGCATATGGCCGTTCTAAGTAAAATCCTAGAGATTGTTGATTGGCCCTTAGCAGTACGCTCTTCCAGCCTTCTTGAGGATTCACTACATCAGCCATTTGCTGGAGTATATGATACCCATTTCCTTCCCAATGATCATCCAGATGACAAAGTTAGGAAAAAACAACTCGCAGATGCTGTGAAGCTTATATTCGCATCTACTTATTCCAAAAAGGCAAAATCCTACGTTGCTGCTACACCAAATTCTATCGAAGAAGAAAGAATGGCGGTAGTTATTCAAGAATTGGTCGGAAGCCAACACCAAGGTCTATTCTATCCATTAATTTCAGGGGTGGCAAGGAGTCGAAACCACTACCCAGTTGCGCCCATGAAGGCAGAGGATGGAGTTGCAGCAATTGCACTGGGCCTAGGAGTTACAGTAGCATCTGGCGATAGATGCTTGAGGTTTTCACCTGCTCACCCGAATAGATTGCTTCAACTAGCGTCCACAAGCAGCGCATTAGAACAGAGCCAACGCAAATTTTGGGCATTGAAAACGGGAATAGAACAGGATATTGATTCACAGTCGTTAACTGAATTAATGGTCAGTTCAGATATTGCGATTGCAGAAGAGCATGGAAGGTTATCACAAATTGCTTCGACATATGTTGCTGCTGATGATAGAGTTGTAGATGGCATAGCACGACCTGGGGCTAGAATTCTTTCATTCCACGGCCCGCTAAAGAGAGATTCTTTTCCATTGGCCAACATCTTGAGGCACGTGCTGAAAACTTGTGAAAATCACTTGTCTTGTCCAGTTGAAATTGAATTCGCTGTGGATATCAAAGAGAATGAGGGCAGGAGTTGCTTTGCAATGCTACAATTACGGCCTTTGTTGACGATTGGCGCCCAATATGAAGTGGAGATGTCGCACCTAACGAGTGAAAATCTGATTTGCCAAAGCAGTCTATCGCTTGGAACCGGTGTTATTGATAATATCAAAGACATAGTTTACATTCATCCTCAAAGGCTAAATCGATTGAAAACTAGAGACCTAAGTGAACCTATAGAACGAATTAATGCTAAGTTATCCCAGCAGAACCGTCCGTATATTCTAATTGGCCCAGGCAGGTGGGGTTCTTCTGATCCAAGCCTTGGAATTCCAGTTTCATGGGGTCAAATTAGTGGTGCCAAAGCAATTGTTGAGGCAGCTATGGACGATATTCATGTTGAACCAAGTCAAGGTACACACTTCTTCCAAAATATCGTCTCCTTCAATGTAGGATATTTAACAATCACAAGTGCTGATGAAGATGTAGATTGGCAGTGGCTGGACTCGCACGATGCTGATTATGAAGAAGGTCCGTTAAGGCATATTTCATTAGACGGAGATGCAAGAGTATTACTCGATAGTAAAGCCGGTAAAGCAGTTATTGAGAAACCAACCCAAGCGGCGGATTGATGAATGGTAATGCCTGCGAGTAGATGTCTGAGCAGAGGTGTTAAGCATGCGCGTTGCAGTTCTGAAGGAAGATAATTGCCAGCCAAAGAAGTGCATGGATGAGTGCCATGCATTTTGTCCACCTGTCAGAAACGGTGTTGAGTGTATCATCCTAGATGATAAAACTGGCAAGCCGCACATTTCGGAGTCTTTGTGCATAGGATGTGGGATTTGTATCAATAAATGCCCTCACGATGCACTCATCATTACACAATTACCGAGTGAATTAGGAGAAGATAGAATTCACAGATATGGGCAAAATGGGTTTAGGTTATTTCGCCTTCCAACTCCTTCAAAAGACCAAGTTGTAGGAATCCTTGGACCAAATGGAATGGGGAAATCAACCGCAATAAATATCCTCTCAGGAAAAATCATTCCCAACCTTGGTGAGTGGGATTCGGATGAATGCTACTGGGAAGATGTCATCGAAAGCCTTCCAAGAGGTGAATTACGCGATTTCCTAACTATGATTTCAGAAGATGGTGTGTCAGTTGCCGTAAAGCCCCAGTATGTCGATAAATTACCTAAGATGTCAGAAGGGGGAGTCGGAGAGTTACTGAAAGGGGTGGACGAAAGAAAAATCCTTGAAGAGATGACGGTGAAATTGGGGATTGACCATTTGCTCAATAGAAAATTAACTCAACTTTCTGGTGGTGAATTGCAAAGGGTAGCAATATGCGCAACAGTGCTACGCGAAGCAGACGTCTATTTCTTCGATGAGCCATCATCTTACTTGGATATTCATGAAAGAATGAGAATTGTCGGTCTGATACAGGAATTAGCGGAAACTCGAAGAGTTATCGTAATCGAGCACGATTTGGCAATTCTCGATGTATTATGTGATTTGATTCATATTGTGTATGGCGAGAAAGGGGCATATGGAATATTTACTCCTGCCCGCTCGACGAGGACTGCGATTAATGTCTATCTCGATGGATTCTTACCCGAACAGAACATCCGCATTAGGGACAAACCAATCATTTTCCAAACCCACGTTGAAAGAACTTCTGAAAGAGGGGTACCCATCCTTTCCTGGGGAGGTTTGGAAAAGAACCTAGGTGATTTCAAATTAACTAGCGGAGATGGAAACATTCACCGCTCTGAAGTTGTTGGTGTAGTAGGGGCCAATGGCACCGGAAAAACAACGATGGCCAAATTAATTGCAGGGGAAATTGAATATGATGGAGGCTGGGTTACCGCTGAGGCGAAAATTTCCTATAAACCACAACACGTCAAGGCAGAGCATAAACTGAAGGTCAGGGAATGGCTAGATGCAGAACTCGGCCCAAAGTGGCATTCTGGCGAATTCAGAGTCAACGTTGTTCGAGCCTTAGGCGTTGATCAATTACTCGAAAAGAGAGCCAATAAATTGAGCGGGGGGGAATTGCAATCTGTGAGTATTGTCATTTGCTTGGGTAGAGATGCCGACCTATATTTGCTTGATGAACCAAGCGCCCATTTAGATGCCAATGCCCGTATGGAAACTGCCAAAGCCATTCGTAGAACCATGGAAGCCAACGAAAAATCGGCATTTGTTATCGACCACGATGTCTACTTCATCGATATCGTTAGTGACTCATTGCTGGTCTTTGAAGGAGATGGAGGGAAATGGGGAAATGTCGAAGGCCCATTCGAATTACGTGCTGGGATGAACCGGTTTTTGAAAGATGTCAATGTGACATTCCGTCGTGATCATGATTCAAAACGCCCAAGAATAAACAAAGCAGATTCGAGAAAAGACCGCGAACAAAGGTCAAACGGTGATTTTTACGCTTACAACTCTTGAACTGATTCAACAAAAAAAGTTGTAATCAAGCCTTGGGCCTGTGAGTTTTCTTAGACCAAGAATACTTGCGTATTTTGGCGGTTGCACCATAGCCGCAAGAGGCACAAATAGACTTCTGCTTGTGGTAAGCATTACGGCCGCAACGGCGGCAACGGATGTGAGTCGTCTTCTGACGCTTTCCCATGGATGGAGTACCCTTACTCATAACGAACACCTAGTGAACGAGGCGGCCACCGACCTCGCGTATATCAATTGAACTATTACCAAGCACTCAATCAATCCACCTCAGAATCATTCCTCTTCGTTAAACAGAGGCTCAGGTTGACGTGCTGTGATGAGAGTAAAGGCTGTTCCAAGAACTAAGCCGCCGGCGATAACAATTGCACTGATGATTACTAACAGTTGAACGATATTGTAGAGGATTTGGGCCATCGGAGTACCATTTGCTTCAAGCATCAAATCACCGGCAAAACTCAAACCGGTGAAAGTTAGAATCCCTCCAATAATAGCCATCAAGCCAATTGCAATGATTGGGGCCATCGGGCGTTCCCTCGAATCAGCATATGACCACATGGCAATTGTCAACACTGCAGCTGAAACTGAAAAACTAGTCAATAATGCATTAGTGAATCGTTTGAAACTCTCAGAAACATCTCCTAGTCCGAATAATAATAGTACCAACATTAGAACCAAAAGGCAACCAAGCATTGGGAAAACTAGCAACGGCCATCTCCTATTGGAGGTTAATGGTGTCATTTATTGCCACCTTCCAAGTTATTTCCAAGGTGCTTCAGAATCAACTCTTTCTCTTCAGCAGTTAATTCCAAAACAGTATTAGGTTCTGGAAGAGAATTTTCATATTTTGTTACAACAATAGCAACGCTAATCACTGCAATGAGAATTCCAATTACTGTACCAAGAATATCTGCAGATACCAACCAGAGATAAGATCTCATCTCCTCTGCCGTAGTCAATGTTCCATCCATGTTTATTACAGTAAGTAATAATCCCAAAAACAGAAGCCCAAAGAATACCATCAATGACGCTTCCTTTCTACGGTTTCCACCAGCCATCAATAATGCACCAGTGACAAAGGATGTGAGTAGGATAACGGATAACAGGAATGATGGCCACCAAACTAACCAATATGGGTTTACTTGATGCCTCCAGATGGGTGGACTATTGAGGTGCATCATAACTAACCAAGAAACTCCAAGAGCTAAGGAAATCAAACCGACTGGCCTTGCTGGTTCAGGAAGGCGGCGTACGGGAATTTTTCCAGTGAAGATAGTCATAAAACAACCTAAGGCCATCAAAATTGTTGGGCCAATGATTGAAAGAAGCAGATGCCCACCGGCTGAAGAATCCGATGCGGGCACAGTTACCCAAGAAAATAAAATCATTATGAAAGCCAATAATACTACTGACCAAGCGATGACTGGGCGCCTACCTTCTTTCCTTGAAAGGGCCAAAACTGTGCCAAATGGAAGGCAAACCAAGGGTAGCCAAAACAGCAGGGCCGCCTGAAAAAAGTCTTCCATCAAGGCCTGTGCCAATGTAGATAATGAATAAGTATTTTCCATATATTGCCTTGCAGTATCACGATTTGATAGCTTGACCCTTTCCGACACCAATATATACCGAACCCTTGTGGGTCGCCCGCTCAAGGTGTTCTAAATGGTCAAAATGCCCCGACAGATCAAGCGATACAGCCCCTCAGCGGGCCGCCATACCATGCATACAGTGGAGCGCGTCAAGAAAAGGCGGGCCAGTGAATTGAAGTGGGGTCAACGCCGATTCCGCAGAGTTACTGCTGGATACCGTGGTTTCCCTCGCCCAAAGCCAGAAGGCCGTGAAAAGCCAACCAAGAGAGTGAACATTCTATTCCGTTGTACAGAAACCGGCAAGGCTCATTACGCCCCTTGTCAACGTGCAAAGAAATTCGAACTCATCGATAAGTGAGGTGCATAATATGACAAGTGGATTCATCAAAGTATCATGCCGCGATTGCGGAAACGAAACTGTAATTTTCAAGCGTGCCACAACTTCCATCTCCTGTGGAGTATGTGGTGCAACCCTAGCCCAACCGGCTGGTGGGAATGCAAACCTGGTTGGATGCACTGTTGTTGAAGCTCTCCAGTGAACGGAGGCTCCAGAATGGCAGAACTCGAATTCCCAAGTGAAGGGGAACTTGTTGTATGTACAGTTTCAGATGTCAAGCAAAATGGTGCATACACAAAATTGGACACCTACAATAACCTAGAGGGTTTCATCTTCATCGGTGAAATCGCCAGTGGTTGGGTCAAGAATATTCGTGGTTTCGTACGTGATGGTCAGCGCTTAGTTTGCAAAGTATTGCGCACCAGAAAAGATGGGCGAAGCGTGGAATTATCTCTCAAAAGTGTATCTGATGAAAGAAGGAGAGATACTATTCAAGCATGGAA
>Ga0209043_1002069_pt1 | contig 10912 bp, 4 predicted proteins | sample SaaInlV_100m_DNA_3_FD_184654 | JGI IMG/M metagenome (GOLD analysis project Ga0209043, IMG submission 184654) | Marine microbial communities from expanding oxygen minimum zones in the Saanich Inlet - SI037_S4LV_100m_DNA (SPAdes) (version 2) | ecosystem: Environmental > Aquatic > Marine >... | reverse complement strand
AGTAAGTTTTTGAGACTAGTCTCATTGACTTGGCCAAGAATCCGGTTAACAATCGCCGCCGTGCAGATGGAAGTGAGAGAGGAGGCGAAGAGGAAATTTATCGATTTCCTGGAGAAGAAGAATCTTCGCATCACGGATCAGCGGCGCATCATCATCGACACGGTATTCGATACCGAGGAGCATTTCACCGCCGATCAACTGCTCGAGTGGGCGCGACAGAGAGATCGCTCCGTCTCCCGCGCCACGGTCTATCGCACCCTGCCGCTGCTCACCGAGAGTAACCTCGTCCACGAGATGGACTTCGGGAAGCCTTACAAGTTTTACGATCCCAACTACTCCGACCACCCCAACCACAATCATCTTATCTGTGAGAACTGCGAAAAGATCGTGGAGTTCGACAGCGAACAGATCGACTCAATCGAGAACGAAATTGGACAGAAGTTGGGGTTCACCGTGAAGTCGCAGAAACTGCAACTCTCCGCCACATGCGATAAGCTAAAAGAGAGTGGCGTTTGCGATAACAAAGCCTGCGACTAAACAGCGTTCAGTAGGACTTCAACCGCAAATAGTGATCCACCCTGCCCCGCTGGTGATGCTCAAGCGGCGGCAACCCGGAGAGCGTCGGCGACTCGGTCTCGGCAAGAATGGTTCCGGCGTATTTTTGCAACTCCACCCAGCGCGCCCAGTCCAGTTCCGGTGAGTGCGTGATCTGCCGCAGCAAACTGCGCCACTCGATCAGCGCGCGATCGATGTCGCCCGCGCCCAGCAGATCCGTCACCCAGTTGCCCTTGTCGGCGGGATTCGCACGCATCGCCGCCACGACCTGCCCGGCACCCGCGCCGTAACGCGGCGGCAGGCCGGCGTCGAGATAGCCAGGCACCGTCACATCGCCATAGCGCTCGCGGCAAGCGACAGTAATGCGTCCTTCCCAGCGATTTTCCTCGTTGCCAAAACGGTAGCCGGCGTCAAGGTTGGCCAATTCGTAAACCAACTCGCCGATTGGCAGCGACTCGTCCTCCAGCGCCGCCGCGATGCCCAGGCCGTAACTCTGCGAAAAAAAACTGACGACCCTGCCGCGTTGAGTCGGCCTGCCGTTTTCATCAACCAGCTTGAGCCGTTTCCAAAGCAGCGCCACGCCGGTGGCCGGCTTGAGTTCGCGGCACTCGCCGTACAGGCCGCAACCGGCGCAGGTTGGGTTGATCACCTGCCGCTCCAGCGGCCGCCAAAGCGCCACGCCGTGCGAATCAACATAGGCCGGAACAGCCTGTTGACCCAGTCGCAACTGGACAAGCAGCTGGTTGTCCTCCCGGCGAAACTGCTCCACCGGCGTCTGGTTTGCCGCCAGTTTCTCCTCGAGGAGCGGCTGGATTTTCTTTTGCCAAAGAGCCAGCGGTACCACGCGCATTCGCCAACCGGTCAGACGGCGCACCCACTTGGCCAAGTCGAGCCGCTCGTTGTTGAGTTGGTCCGCCACCTTCTGCTCCCGGCCATACGCCTCCCGGGACGGCAGCAGGGCCAACTCACCGGCGCCGGTTCGCCGCAGCACGTCCGGCTCCATCAACGCCGGTCGAAGCACCGGCGCTTGGCCAAGCGGCTGTTGCTCGTCCGCCGCCCCGTCGGCGCTTGGTTTTTTTGGGACGAACACCTCGTCGAGCGCCACCGGCCTGGCCTTAGGCCAGGCCTCCCACCCACCTCGGCTGTTGAGCATCTCGCGGACTCGCCTGCGGGATTTCCGGGCGCGCTCCGAGTCGGTGACCAGGCCGCACGGCACGTCCGGATGTTTCATTGCAAACTCCATGCCAAGCAGAATCGGCTGGGTGCTGAACAGCCGCTCCTGCACGCGCACCGCCTCGGTGTACGGGTCACGCCCCTGCTCCGACGCGCCGTGCATCAGGCCCAGCAGCGACGCCCAGTCGACCATGCCGTTGCGAGAGAGAAAACAGGGATGGCCGTCGCGGATGCGAATTTCATTTCGCGAAACCAAGCCGTAACCGATCTCGTCGATGCCGCGCCGCCCGGCGCGCCCGAACATTTGGTGAATCTCATCCGCCCGGATCGGCACCTCCAAATGGTCGCGACGATACGAGTCGGAGGCCAAAACCACGCTGCGCAAAGAAAAGTTAATGCCGGCGGCCAAGCCCATCGTGGCCACGACGACTCGCAGTTGGCCAGCCTTGGCCAAGGGCTCAACCACTCCCGCACGCGCGCCGTAGCTCAATCCGCTGTGGTGAAACGCGACTCGCGACTGCAGCATCCTTGCGAAACGATCATCAACGAGATTTTTTTGCCGGGCGCTCAACTGGAGCGGATTGGGGTTCGGTAGGTTCCGGGCGATGGCAGCGGCAAGCGCCTCGGCGGCACGGCGGCGCGGCGTAAAAATCAAAAGTGGCCCAAGCCCCTCCGCCAGCGCCTTGGCGGCGAACCTTGGCCAATAGCCGCGAATCTCCGGTGGAACGTTGTAGTTGAGCATCCCTGCGTACACCTCCTCGAGCGGCACCGGCCGGTCGTCATGCCAAACCCACTCGGCATCCCGGCCCAGGCGCTGAAGCCAAGCGACAACATGCTTGGGGTTGGCCACGCTGCCGCTGAGCATCAAGAGCTGCGTCTGGGGCGGCGCCATGGCGATGGCCAACTCGTAGTTGAGACCGCGATCGGCGTCGCCGAGCATTTGGTACTCGTCGATCACCAAAAGACTTGGGCCATCGCCGTTGATGAGGCGGTTTTTCTGCGTCTCAAGCGTGGCAACGATGACCGGCGCGTCGAGGTTTTCCGAAAGGTCACCCGTGGCGATACCAACATTCCAGCCGCGCGCGCGCCACTCGGCGAGCTTGTCGTTGGCCAAGGCGCGAGTCGGCACGGTGTAAATGGCCTGACCGGAGTTTCGGCCCTCATTCGACCAAAGCTCAAAAATGAACGTTTTGCCTGCGCCGGTTGCCGCGTGAACGACGACATCGTTGCCGTCTCGCAGGTGTTGAACCGCCTCCTGCTGCCACAAATCTGGAACGACGAGCTGATCCAAGGCAGATAAACGATCCAACTGCGCCCCGAACTCCTGCATGGGGCAAAACTAGCGAAAAACAGTGGAAAGAACGAGTCAACAGGCCAAGCGGAGGAATTATTTTGCAACAGCCACCGATTGGCATGCGCGTTGCTTGGTAGGCAACGTAACTGTGCATAATTGCACGGATTTAGATTGTTCTTTCTTAAATTGGTACAGGGTTGCCTTGAACTGGTTCTGCACGAGGATCACGATTAACACGGAGGATTAATCCCTCCGTCAGGTAACACTGGACAATATTTGCGGTCAGCGAAGCTACACGGCCCAGCCGACCGCGATCAACAGGCCGGCCTCCCTTTTTTAGGTTAAAGACAAGTCCAAAACCTAAGCTGCACACACAGGGTCATCACACAGATGCCCCACCCCCTTGGGAGGCCGGCCCTTCCTATTTCACTATCAAGACAAAAAGGGCAGCGCCGAAACGCTGCCCTTTGCTGCACGAGGATCGGATCACTAATCCCCCGCAAATAACGGGAGATGATCCCGCCCCAATTCGATCAACCGATCAACCGATCAGTTGGAGTGCCATCGAGGGCATCATGTTGGCCTGCGCCAACATCGACGTGCCACTCTGGACGAGGATGTTGAATCTGGCGAATTCCGTTGTTTCTTCCGCCACATCAATATCCTTAATCCGGCTGTTTGCTGATGCCAGGTTTTCATTCAGGATGTTCACCTGATCGTCGGTCATATTCAACCGCTGGATGTTCGCACCCACCTTGGCTCGCATATCCGCCAAGTTCTGGATGGCTGTCTGGATATTGCTTAAGGCCGACGCCGCGCTGGTTGTGTTCGAGATCGCCGAACTGGCCGCGGTGTAGATGTTCGCCAAGCCGGTCGTCACGGTGCTTGATGTCATGTCAACCGTGTTCATGGTGAACTTGGAGGCAGAACTGTCAATGGTCACCGCTTGGCCGGCTGACGCAAACAACGTCACACCGTTGAAACCCTTCGTCCCGATGTCGCTGATGTAGTTCTGCAACTGGGTGAATTCAACACTGTAGTTCGAGCGATCCGTGTTGGTTTTTGTGATGTCCTGTGACAGAACAGACAACTCACTCATGCGATCCAGTGAGGATTGCACCTTCTGTAGGAAGCCATCTTGGGTTTGCGTAAAGGAAACAGCGTTTCCTAGGTTGGACCTGACGGCGGAGTTTCTGTTCATCTGGGCTTCAAATTTTATGCTTTGAGCCAGACCGGCAGCATCATCCTCTGGGGAAGTAATCTTCGAACCGGAAGACAGTCGAGCCAGGGATTTAGCGAGGTTAGTAGTAGATGACGCCAGACTTCGTTGTGAAGCCATAGCAGTGGTATTGGTATTGATAACCATAAGACAATTCCTTTCGTCTTGGATAGGTTAGACGACGACATCCGTGTCATCGGGCATGGTTTAAAATCGGCCATGCCAGACCGTTGGAGGAATCAGTCCTCACGCAACTGCATGAAGTATCGGCACCTCCCCCAATCTCTTTAGTAGTTTTTTGAGGAAATGAAAAAAAAGAGCAACAGCCGGAAGCTCATCAGTTATTCAGCGGCTGCGAACTGCGCAAGTAAGCCATCAAATCGCGGATTTGTCCGTCGTTGTAAACTGCCAACAACCCTCCCGGCATCAACGACAAACCCTGCGCTTTCAACTCGCGGATCGCCCCCCGATCGAAGGTCACATCCTGCCCGTCCAGTCCGCGCAACACCACCGATCGGTTGTCCTGCTCGACGAGAAACCCACTGGCCAAGCGCCCGTCTTTCGTGGTCAGCAAAAAGTTCTCGTATCCCTCACGAATCTCCGCGCTTGGGTTGATAATGTTCAGCAGCATCGTGCCCAAGTCATCCCGCTGATACGCCGTCAAGTCGGGGCCGATCTGCCCGCCCTGCTCGAACAACCGATGGCATGCGGCGCAGCTTGCAGCGTACAGTTTCTTCCCCTCGTAAGGACTCCCCGGCTTGGCTGTTACGACCTTGGTCAAGCGTTGGATTTCCATCTCCAGCTTGGCCGCATCCATCGCCGCACCGGCGAAATGCCTGGCCAACAATTGGCCAATCCGCCCGTCCCCGTGCGAACGCAGCAGACTGACCACTTCCGCCGAAACCAAGCCAGCCGCCAACTCGCCGGTATCCACAGCCCGCAGCAACTCAAGTGCCCAAGCCTCCCGGCCAGCCAGCAACATCCCGGCGACTTTCCGCAAGCCGTCCGGCAACTCGCCGTACACCACCAGCACTGCCGCCGGAATCCGCGCGTCGTTGTACGGTTTGAGTGCTCCCAGCGCAGCCCGCTTCAAGTCCCTGCCCGGCTCGCTCTTTACGATACCGAGCAATACCGGGATCGCCTTCGAGTTCGGGGCTTCGCCGAGAATCTCGGTGTACCGCAGTCGCGTGAGCTTGTCGGCTTTCACTTCGGCGATGACCCGCAACGCCTCATCGACCGACTTGGCCTCGCCCCGCCGCAAGCCAAGCGCGAGTGTGCCGCCGCCGTGCCGCGCCATCGCCGCCATCAACCGATCCGGCAACGCCGCCATCGAGCGCCCTTTGTATGACTGCTCGAAACCGACCATCAAAATTTTCGCCGACTCGGCGTTGGGAGCCATCTCAAACAACCGCGCGGAGGCAAGCAGATCCGAGCGCGAACCGGCCTTGGTGAAGCGCCGCATGAGCCTGCTCAAAACATGCTCGCGCATGAGCGACGTTTGCCAAAGCGACTCGTCGTCAAACAGTCTCAGCACCGCGTCCGGATGCGCGGCAACCTTCGACTCCAGCGCCCACCAAACCATCAGCGGCTGATAAATATCACCCGCATCCACATCGTGTCCGAGCAACTCACGGATAATCGGCAGCGCGTGACCAACCGGCAGCCGCTTGGCCGTGGCGGCGAGTTGCCCGCGCACCTCGACATCCGGCTCACGCTTGGCCAAGCCCGCCAACGCAACAGCCGTTGCCTCCGGCACGAGCCGCTCGTCGCCCAGCAAACGCACGGTCCATGCGCGCACGTGCGGGTTGGCGTGCGGGAGTATCTCCCCGGCGAATTCCGGGTTGAACCCGCCGCACAGGTTGATCGCCCACAGCGCCTCGAGCGCCGCTTGGCCAAGCTCGTCGCGCAACATGGTTTTTAGCAGCGGGAGCGCGGCAGCATCCCCGCGATCGCCCAACAGCCGCAGCGCCGTTTGCCGGTGCCACTTGTCATTGTGACGCAGCAACCCAACCAGCTCCGCCGTCGTGCGCCTGGCCAAGTCGAACGGCTGCACCGGCTGGCTGCCCTTGGCTCGCAGCCGGTAAACGCGGCCGTTTTGCGGATCAATTCGGCCCTCGTGATTGCGGTAGTGGTTCACCTGATCGTCGTACCAGTCGCACACGTAAATCGCGCCGTCCGGCCCGGCCTTGATGTCCACCGGACGGAACCAACTGTCACTGCTTTTGATCGGATGCCCCGTGTCGAGCGTCTTGAACGACGAGCCAATCACCGTGCGGTCGCTCATCACCACGCGGCCTTGCAACGGCTCCACGCCGAGGATTTTGCCGAGAAACTTTTCCGGCAAACCGACTCCCTCGTACACGATGAAGTTGTGCGTAAAACGCGGCACCTTATTGTGCGGCATCGAGTTGAAGTAACCAAACGCATACGGATTGCTGAGCGGCCCGTGCTTGGTGAAGCCCTTGCGCAGGTAACCTCCCTGCACGTAGTGGAAGCCCCGCGTATCACCGCCGTTGTGCCCGGAGAACACCCGGCCCTCCGCGTCGAACTCCACCCCAAACGCGTTGCCGCCGCCCTCGGCAAACACCTCGTAGCGGCGCGTCCCGGGATGGTAGCGCCAGATGTTTTGGCCCATCGATAGAATCTCGTCCTCATCGAAACCGGGCCGCCGCACTTTCGCAGAAACCGTGCTGCCCTGCGCGGCGTAGAGCCAGCCGTCCGGCCCCCAGCGCAGGCTGTTCACCACCGAGTGCGTGTCCTCCAGCCCGAAGCCGGCAAGGTGCACCACCGGGTCGCTGTCAGGGATGTCGTCGCGGTTTTTGTCCGGATAAAAAAGCAGGTACGGCGGGTTGAGCACCCACACGCCGCCACGCCCGTGGGCAAGCGAGGTCACGATGTTCAATCCCTCGACAAACGTCTTGTGCCGGTCCAAAACACCGTCGCCGTCGGTGTCCTCGTGGATGGTGATCTTGTCGCGGCCACGAATGTGGTTGGGCGGTGCGGGCGGCGCCTTGTCGTAGATCGCGCGCCAGTAATTGTCGCGGCTGGTCATCTTCAGCCCGGCCGGGTGCGGGTATTGCTGATACTGCACCACCCACATTCGGCCACGCTCGTCAAAGTTAAGAAACACCGGCTGTTTCACCAGCGGCTCTACCAGCAGCTGGTCGATCTCCAAGTCGTCAAACACCTCAAATTGTTCGAGCGACTCCACCGGCGAAATTGGCCCCGCCTGCGCTTGGCCAAGCGCAAACGCTCCAATCAAAACCAAGCCAAGTTTCCGGGTTGAGTGAACGGGCTGCATAAATATTTTTTTCATCAAAACGAACGGCTAGGTGTTTTCCCGGCGGTAGGCCTCGGCTAGGAGGGTGATGGGGTGGGCGACGCGGATGTTGGACTCACACTTGGCCAAGCCGTTGGTGATGTGCAGCGAACAACCGGGGTTCCCCATCGCCACCACTTCCGCGCCGGTGGAGCGGATGTGGCCGACTTTGCGCTCGAGCAGCTTGTTGGCCATTTCCGGCTGGGTGATATTGTAAATACCGGCGCTGCCGCAGCACCAGGTGCTCTCCGGCAACTCGGTTAGTTCCAGTCCCGAGATCGCCTTGAGCAGTTGCCTTGGCTGCGCGGTAATCTTTTGTCCGTGGCACAGGTGACAAGCTTCGTGGTAGGTGACCTTTTGCGCTTGGCCAGACGCGGCGGCGATTGGCTCTCGCACGCCTATCTCCGCCAGCCACTCGTGAACATCTTTCAACTTGGCATCCCACTGCCTGGCCAAGTCGGCGTACTTTTCGTCGTCTTTCAGCAGGCCGTGGTAATGCTTGAGGTGCGAGCCGCAGCCGGCCGCGTTGCTGATGATGGCGTCAAATTCACTCGGCGGAAACAGGTCGATCATCACGCGAGCCTGTTGCTGGGCCATGGTCCATTCGCCGTTGTGCGCATGCAGCGATCCGCAGCAGCCTTGGTTGCGCGGCGTGAAAATTTCGCAACCATTCTCGGACAACACCTCGACGGTGTCGCGGTTGACGTCGCTAAAAATCAAGTCCTGTGCGCAGCCGGTGAGCATGGCAACGCGATAACGCTTGTCACCTCCGGCCGGCGTCTCGAGCCGGATGAGTTCGTCGGAGAACTTGGGCTGTATCTGCGGCGTCATCGCCTCGAGTTCGCCCAAGCGCTTGGGCAACAGCTTGAGCACGTGGCTGCCGCGCACGAGCGACTTGAGGCCAAGTGAGCTGTACAGGCGGATCAACCGGCCGAGCATCTTCAGCCGGGTGTGCTTGGTGAAAAGCCACTTGAGCGTCACGCGCCGGATCAATCTGCGCCATGCAGAGTCGATGACCTTTTTCTCCTCCACCTCGGCACGCGCGTGCTCGAACAACTCGGCGTAGTTCACCCCGGCCGGGCAGGACGTCATGCAAGCAAGGCAGCCGAGACAAAAATACATTTCGTCGGCGAATACTTTTGTGGCCTCGAGTTCGCCATCGGCGATGGATCGCATGAGCGCGATGCGGCCGCGCGGGCTGTTTCGCTCAAGCTTAGTCTCGTCATACGTCGGGCAGGTGGGCAGGCACATGCCGCAGTGCATGCACTGTTGCACGACTGAGTAGTCGAGATTCTTCAGGTGCGAAAACGGGGCTTCGGCGGGCGGCATCAGCGCGGGAGTGTACTCCGCCTGACCAAGCGGAGTCGAGCGGCGAGCGATGGGTTGAATGCCAAGCTGTTTTGTGGCTTCATTCGCAGCGCAAGCCGTAACACCTGTTTTAAAAATGAAACTTCACCGGATAAAACCCGCCCTGACCGCCATCGCAGCCCTGTCGCTGACAATGAACCTTTCCGCCCAACGCCACGGCCCGGCCGCCGCCGCCGAGCAGGCCAAGCTGCTCATCCCCCACCCGGAGTTGGAGGCCACGCTGTTTGCCTCCGAGCCAATGCTGCTGAACCCGGCCAATATGGACATCGACGCCGAGGGCCGCGTGTGGGTGACCGAGGGCGTCAACTACCGGCTGTTCAAACCGTGGGGCAAGATTCAGCCGGAGGGCGACCGTATCCGCATCCTCGAGGACACCGACGGCGACGGCCGGGCCAACACGGCCAAGACATTTTATCAGGGGAACGACGTGAATGCCGCGCTGGGCATCGCCGTGCTCGGCACGAAGGTGATCGTTTCCTGCTCGCCCAAGATTCTGCTCTTCACCGACGAGAACGGCGACGACAAGGCCGACGGCCCGCCGACAGTATTGTTCAGCGGCATCGGCGGCGTGGACCACGACCACGGCGCGCACGCATTTGTATTCGGGCCGGACGGCAAACTGTATTTCAACGTCGGCAACAACGGGCGGCAGTTGAAGACGCCGGACGGCAAAAAGTTCATCATCGACAAAGCCGGCAACGAAGTGAACGGCAACGGCAAGCCGTATCGTCAGGGCCTCGTCTTCCGATGCAACCTCGACGGCAGCGAGGTGGAGACGCTTGGTTTTAATTTCCGCAACAACTTCGAGGTAGCGGTGGACTCGTTCGGCACGATCTGGCAGTCCGACAACGACGACGACGGCAACCGGGGCGTGCGCATCAACTTCGTGATGGAGTTCGGCAACTACGGCTACACCGACGAGTTGACCGGTGCAGGCTGGCGTACCAAGCGCACCAATCAAGAGAAGGACGTGCCGTCCATGCACTGGTACCAGAACGATCCCGGTGTCATCCCGAACCTACTGCAAACCGGCCAAGGCTCACCGACCGGCATCGCGATTTACGAGGGCGATTTGCTGCCGAAAGTTTTCCAAGGCCAAATGATGCACTGCGACGCCGGACCACGGATCGTTCGCGCCTATCCAGTCGAGAAAAACGGCGCGGGTTACACCGGCAAAACCGTCAGCATGCTAGAGAGTAAAGATCCGTGGTACCGACCATCGGACGTCTGCACAGCGCCGGACGGCTCGGTGTTCGTCGCCGACTGGCACGACGGACACGTCGGCGGACACCACATGACCGACCACAAGCCGGGCCAGATGACCGGCCGCATCTACCGACTCACGCCCAAGGGCGGCGATGACAAATACTCCATTGCAAAAAAACGCACCGCCCTATCGATGCTCACCTCACCTAACTTGGCCTCACGCTACATTGCTTGGCAGCAATTAAACGCAGTCGGCGCGAAGGCCGAAGGCACGCTGGCCAAGCTCTGGCAGGACGACGACCAACGCCTGCGCGCCCGGGCGCTGCACCTGCTCGCGCGGATCGACGGGCTGGAGAAAAAATACATCGACGCGGCGCTCGGCGACGACAACTCGGACATCCGCATCACCGGTCTTCGCATCGCCCGCGAACGCGGCCACGACATCATCCCGCTGGTGAAGCAACTCGCCGACGACCCCTCCGCCGCTGTTCGCCGCGAGTGCGCGATCGCGTTGCGGCACAACGACTCCCCCGCCGCCCCGGCGCTCTGGACCAAGCTCGCCCAGCAGCACGACGGCGCCGATCGCTGGTACCTCGAGGCGCTTGGCCTCGCGCTGGACCGGCAGCAGGACAAGTTTTTCGGCGCATGGCTCGAGGCGGTCGGCAGCAACTGGGACACGCCGGTCGGCCGCGACATCGTCTGGCGTTCGCGCTCGAAAAAGACGCCCGACCTACTGGTGAAAATTCTCCTCAACAAGAAAACCAAGGAGGCCGACAAG
>Ga0209043_1002066_pt1 | contig 10919 bp, 10 predicted proteins | sample SaaInlV_100m_DNA_3_FD_184654 | JGI IMG/M metagenome (GOLD analysis project Ga0209043, IMG submission 184654) | Marine microbial communities from expanding oxygen minimum zones in the Saanich Inlet - SI037_S4LV_100m_DNA (SPAdes) (version 2) | ecosystem: Environmental > Aquatic > Marine >... | reverse complement strand
TCTTGTTGGAGTCTAGCTTGATAAATAGCATTCGATCTAGCGGCAGCGGCTTTCTCTGCCTCAAGTTTTGCTTGGAATTCAGCCAGTCTCTTAGCACGCTCCTCTTCTGCGATGATTTCTGCCATCATTTCTTGGGCTGCTAGTTCAGCTCTAAGTTGAGCTTCGAAGGCGGCAATTTCTTGTTCTAGAGCCAACTCTTCCATAAGCGCTGCAACTTTAGCATCATTTTCTAATTTAGATTGGTAGGCTGCATTAGATTTAGCAGCTGCAGCTTTCTCATCAGCTAGTTTTTGTTGGAAGGCTTCAAGGGCAGCTTGGTTAGCAAGATCTTCAGCTAGTTGAGCTTCGAAGGCAGCTAACTCTTCATCTAGATTCTCATAATAAGCTTGATCACGATCATCGCCACCAGCAAAAACACTAAATGCCATTAAAAAAACTACGAAAAATTTAATTGATTTTTTTATCACGCCAACCTCCAAAGAGTTATAAGTAATACATATAGTTATACACTTATATTTTATACTAGATACATTTTTTATATTTATAAAATAAATGAAAAATTTCCTAAATGACTTTACACCTTTTTTTGACAATTCTTCTCTAAAAATAATCTCAAATGAATGTCTTAAAAGAAGTGAGGATGCCTTTCAAGTAAAAAATGGAAATATTCCTAAATGGACTAAAGCAATTGATATTGCTAACGCCCTTCCTAAAGGAAAAGTAGTCCTTAATAGTCCCTATATTCAAATTTACAATAACGATATCAATAGCTCTGAATTAATTGATGCATTAGAAAAACTTTTGCCATGGAGAAAAGGCCCTTTCATGTTCAATCAACTTAAGCTTGATAGTGAGTGGCAGTGTGATTTGAAATGGCAACGTATAAAAAAACACATCAAACCCTTAAAAAATAAGACAGTACTAGATGTTGGTGCTGGGAATGGCTATTTCACTTTAAGGATGGCAATGGATGGTGCAAAAAAGGCTCTTGGAATTGAGCCTTTTCTATTATTTAATTATCAATTTAGAGCCATTAAATCAATGATTAACTCGCCATTAAATGCCTTACTTCTTCCAATCAGACTGGAGGAAATGCCAAAAATTAAACTTTTTGATACTGTCTTTTCAATGGGTGTTCTTTATCACCAGAGAGACCATATAGCACATTTAACGCAACTAAAAAAAATGATGGCGCCAGGCGCTGAACTTGTTCTAGAAACTCTTATAGTGGAAGGACCGAAAGGTTACTCGCTTACCCCAGATGGGCGCTATGCACAGATGCGTAATGTTCATTGCCTACCAAGCATTGAGACGCTAGAATCTTGGTTGATTGATATGAAATTCAAAAATATCAATGTAGTTGATATTTGCAAGACTACGCCTGAAGAACAGCGGAGGACCCCTTGGATTGGTGATAATGCAGCCTCATTAGAAGATTTTCTTGACCCATCTGACTCCTCTCTTACAAAAGAGGGTTATCCAGCACCCACTAGAGCAATTGTTGTCTGTAATAACTAAATCAGTGATGATTTAATTGGTTGGCGTATAATTTCCCTTGGATTTGAGGCATGCTATGAATTATCGTCTTCTACTGAGTTTTATTTTACTCTTAACTATTAAAAGTGTTGGCGCACAGTCAACGCTAGATGTTGTCGTCAGCATTAAACCAATTCATAGCATTACAACAATGCTAATGGATGGAATTGCAATGCCAAAACTATTGCTTAATTCCAGTAATTCAGCACATACTTTTCACCTAAAGCCTTCACAAATCAAGATGCTTTCAAATGCTGATTTAGTAATAACGATTAGTGATGACTTTGAAATTGGATTAAGAAAAGCACTTAAAAATATTAATAAAGCCTCTCATCTTTCAATTATTAATTTAGATCAACTTAAGATTCATAATTCACGAGGTGAAGAAATATATGGATTAAATGAAGAACATGAAGAACATGAAGAACATGAAGAACATGAAGAACATGAAGAACATAATAAATTTGATTTACATCTTTGGCTTGATGTCGATAACATGCAATTAATTGCAAAGCATATCAGCACTCTTTTAATTGAATTAGATCCCGTAAATGCATCTAGATATTCTGAAAACTTTCTTAAAGTACATTCCGAACTTAATAAATTAAAAATAGAATTACAGCAACAACTGGCTCCTTTTTCATCAACTCAATATGCAATATTTGCAGATATTCTTCAGTATTTTGAAGATAGCCTACAACTTAGTAAGCCAGTTATCATATCTCCCTTCCATGGAGCACGCCTTAGTATAAAAAGAACTCTTGAAGCTAAAAAAATAATTAAAGATTTAAATATAAAATGTCTACTATATGACTCAGAAATTAAAGCTAAACAAGTTCAAGTTTTATCAGAAGGCTTAAATATAAAAGTATATAAAATAGATATATTAGGCAATGAGTTCGCGCCAGGTCAAGGACTATATTTTAATTTGATGAAAAAAACTTCAAGTCAACTTTCTTTATGTCTAAAGTAAGAAATAAATTCAACAAAGCATCTTCTAATTATGATGCCCATGCATTTCTTCAGAACGAGATTGCAAGTCGCCTAGCTGAAAAGCTTGATGTAATTTCTATTGAGCCCAAAATAATTATTGACCTAGGATCTGGAACAGGCTTTCTTAGCAAAAAAATAGCCAAAATATTTCCAAATTCGAGTTTAATTTGTGTTGATTTTGCTCAACAATCCTTATTGACTAATCCTAAAAAATTCAAGGTTTGTGCTAACGCTTATGAACTTCCATTTGCTTCAAATAGTGTTGACTTTATTGTCTCTAATTTGATGATGCAGTGGTGTTCTGATTTGACAATGCTTTTGGACGAATGCTATAGAGTTCTCAAGCCTGAAGGTTTATTTCTTTTTACTACTTTTGGCCCAGATACACTAAAAGAGCTAAAAAGAAGCTGGTCAGTTGTAGATAACCATGCCCATGTAAATGACTTTATTGATATGCATGATATTGGTGACCAGATGCTTCAGTCAGGTTTTCAAAGTCCAATAATGGAAATGGAAAAATTAACGCTTACTTACAACAAAGTTGTGGACTTGATGTATGACTTGAAAGCTATTGGCGCTCAAAATGTTCAAAATCGATCTAAATCTCTTACTGGTAAAACAAAATTTAATAAGATGATAGAAATCTATGAAAGTTATCGAGAGAATGACAAATTACCTGCGACTTATGAGGTGATTTATGGGCACGCCTGGAAAAAGGAAAAGCAGTTTAGGAATATTTCGCTAGAAAATTAAGGGCAAGATTTTTTTATATAATTCTAGTTACAACTAATTAATTGTAAGCTCATCACCAACCCTTAAAATACAATTTTTATTAGAAAGAAAAATCGCATTTTGACCAAAAAATGCGCCACGATTTTCGTTACTAAACTCTAAAGATGTAAGCGTTGCTAATGGCTCTTTCGGTTCGGCAATTCCTCCAGTATCTTGATTGATTGTGGTTATCTTGCAGCGCTTACAAGGCTTCCTTAATCCAAAGTTATAGTTACCAAGTTTAGATACAAGGTCAGTAGATGTCTTATTCTCAATATCAGATATACCTTTGAGGACTATATTTGGTCTAAATCTGCTCATAGGAACTTCTTTTGAGTTATTCTCAAGAAGTCCAAGGTTTAATTTGTCTAGGGACTCCCAAGAGGTTATAAGGTAAGGAAATTGATCAGAAAATGCACTTTCAGCTTGCTGACCATGAAGGTATTTCGCAGGTACAGGTCGCTTACCTTCAGAGTCAAACCTAATCATTCGCAGTGTTTTTCCTTTGTACCTTCCAAGTACTTCTGTTAGCCAACTAGAAGCTTCATCACCCTCATCAAAGGCCATGCATGTATCATCCCAGACCTTTGCTTTAACAATCTCGCTTCGCTTAGTATTTAGGTCAACCTTTAACTTAGATTTATTTATTGATTCAAGCGAGAGATATTTAGAATCAATATTAACTTTAATAGTTGCCATTGACTCAATTTCACGCTGAGTAATGAATTCATAATCACTATCAGTTATCATCCATTCACGATCGTACTTAAAACCTCGAAGTGCAGTTTCAGCTTCATTCAATGAAATCCCTTTAAGGGATTTAACAGGGTAAATAAACAGATCAGTAATTTGAGCCATAAAGTTCCCAGAAGTTGATTATTGTTTCAATTTATAACCAGTATTAAACATCCAAGATATTATAGCAATACAGACACTTAAAAAAACCAATACCATGAACAAACTAAGTCCTACCCCAACATCTGAGATTTCAAAAAAACTCCAACGAAAGCCACTAACAAGATAAAGAACAGGATTAAATAAAGTCACCTTTTGCCATAAAGGTGGCAGCATGCTTATTGAATAAAAGCTTCCACCTAAAAACACTAGTGGTGTAATTATTAGTAGTGGAATTACTTGCAACTTTTCAAAATTATCAGCCCACAGGCCAATAATAAAACCAAACAAACTAAAGGCAATACAAGTCAAAACTAAAAATCCCAACATCCAAAAAGGATGCGCGATGTTTAACTCAACAAATAAACTAGCTGTAGCCAAAATGATGGTTGCCAAGATTAATGACTTAGTTGCCGCTGCCCCAACATAGCCAATTAAGGTTTCATAAAATGAAACTGGGGCGGATAGAAGTTCATAAATCGTTCCAGTGAATTTTGGGAAAAAGATACCAAAAGAGGCATTGGAGATACTTTGGGTTAACACTGAAAGCATAGTCAGACCTGGAACAATAAATAGGCCATAAGACACGCCATCAATATTATCTATCCTAGAACCAATAGCTGATCCAAAGACAACAAAATACAAAGCCGTTGAAATTACAGGTGAAGCAACACTCTGTAAAAGCGTTTTCCAGAATCGCATCATTTCATTCAAGTAGATTACTTTTATAGCCGTGAAATTCATTATTTTTCCTTTACTAAATCTACAAAAATGTCCTCTAAAGAGCTCTGCACTATCTTGAGATCCTTAAGGAGTAATCCTGAATTACTGATTTCATTAAGAACATCTGAAATCTCAGATTCTTCATCTTTTACAACATAAGTATATGAGATTTGCATACCATCATCAGTCAGCTCGATATTATATTTATCGAGTGAGGGTGGTATTTTTTTAACAGACTCTTTTAAATCAATGACAAGTTGTTTTTTTCCAAGACTTTCCATTAAATGCTCTTTTTGCTCAACTAATAATAGCTCACCATTATTAATAACTCCAACCCTATCGGCAATCTCTTCAGCTTCCTCAATGTAGTGAGTTGTTAAAATAATAGTGACACCTTGAGATCTAAGCTTATTGACTATTTTCCACATATCTTTTCTAAGCTCTACATCAACTCCTGCAGTTGGCTCATCTAAAAAAAGAATTTCTGGATTATGAGAGAGTGCTTTAGCAATTAATACCCTTCTTTTCATGCCGCCAGAGAGTGCTCTAATTTCAGAATCCTTCTTATCATAAAGCGACAAATCTTTCAGAAGTTGTTCAAGATAGGCATCATCTCGCTTAGAACCAAACAACCCTCTACTAAACCTGGCAGTACTCCACACGGTATCAAAAGCCCCTAACGTTAATTCCTGAGGAACAAGTCCAATCATTGCACGAGTCTTTCTAAAGTCACTAATAATATCAAAACCATCTACCGTTACCGTGCCTGAACTAGGAGAAACAATTCCACAGATAGTTGAAATAAGAGTTGTTTTACCGGCACCATTTGGCCCTAAAAGGGCTATGATTTCACCTTTTTTTATTTCAAGGTTTACATTTTTTAGCGCTTCAAAACCAGAGTTATAGATTTTTGACAAATCTTTTATTGAAATTATTGAATCCATTAAAAAAATTAGTTGATTAATAAAAAAGTAATCGCAATTTTACTTGCTAAACTATTCTTTAATTTACTATATAAGGTTTAATATTCTTCTTTCAATCTCTTGAAGAATCTTTTATCAAAAATTTTTGATCTCATCTAGCCAAGGAGGATTTGCGCCCTTCTTTGTTACCGTATAGCTTGCTACTTGATTCGCGAAAGTAAGTGTTCTTTGAAGAATTGATTCATCTAAAGCATCTAACTTACCTCTGTTAAGTAATCCTTGCTCATCAAGGCTATAAAGAAAGCCACCATTAAAACTATCGCCAGCTGCAATGGTATCAACCACATCAACCTTCTTACTGTTAGCAAAAACTTCCTTGCCTCCATCATATATTACTTTTGAACCCTCAGCACCTAAGGTAAATATGACGAGCTTAACGCCATTATCAAGCCACACTTTACTGACCTTATTGAAGTCTTGTGCGCCATACAGGTAGCGATAGTCTTCTTCAGAGATTTTAATAATATCAACTTTAGTAGTTAACTCAACAAAACGATCAAAATAGTTTCTTTTACTCTCTATAAAGTCAGGACGGATATTGGCATCAAAATAAATAGGCAGGTGACCAGAAACTTGTTCTATTAACCATTGCCAACTCGACCCACAAGGCTCTGCTTGAAGACTAATCCCTCCAACCAATAATGCCTTTGCCTTAATAACTCTTTTTACAAAAGGTTTGAGACTAGTTTGATCTAACATTCTCCCAGCTGAATGCTCATCAACAAAAGTATATTCTGCTATGCCATCGACTACATCAGCATAGGCAAGAGTAGTAGGTCGGTTTGTTTTTATAATAAAGTCTTCTTTGACATTAGAACGTCTGAGGTGGTCTTCAATAAGCTCCCCGTAAGTGTCATGCGATACAGCACCAAAATAATAGCTATTTGCACCTAAACGTCCAAGAGTAATTGAAGAATTAAAATTACTGCCACCAACATGGGGCGTATATTCAGGCTCTCCTCGAAAAGACACCATATCAATTAAGGATTCACCGGCGCAGATTATCATAATAAAATTACCTATAGAAGACGAGCGCCATTTTCAACAGTTGTATCGGGCACTGCTAAGACTACAGATTTATCTTGGTTATAGAAACCTAAAACTAAGCATTCACTCATAATTGGACCAACTTGCTTGGGATGAAAGTTCACTACCCCCATAACCTTTTTATTCTCTAGCTGTTCTTTTGTATAAAGATTTGTGATTTGAGCGCTAGACTTCTTGATACCAACTTCTAAACCAAAATCAACGTGCAAGATGTAAGCGGGATTTCTAGCCTCAGGAAAATCTTCAACCTTAATTATTGTGCCAACCCTTATATCTACTTTTTCAAAATCCTGCCATGTAATTGTCATATCTTTTTCAATTATTATTCAAGAAGTTCTTTAATGGCCTGCTCAAGCGCAGCTGTGAAGTCAGGGTCATTTCCCGGATTTGCAGCGCAATGCCCCCATGGAGAATTGAATGGTCTGAAATCAGCATCGCCTATATAGTTTGCCTCAATGGCATTATCTTCAGGTGGAAAGTAAAGATCTTGGACGCACGGCATTAATATAGTTTTAGCTTTAATAGCTTTTAATGCCATCTCAATATTACCATTATATATTGGCCCAATACTGATATCACTAGTCTGCCAAGTTTCAAGTTTACAGAGAAGGTTATTGGCATCCCAATTTTCAGCGTGATCTTTTTCCCAGTCCACTAATAAATCCTCCAAGGACTCATAGCCGATCTTTTTAAATAGTGAATCCCGATAAAAAGTTTGTGAAAATGCCCATCCAGCATAGACCCTTGCAAATGCCTTAAGTCCATCTATTGGTGGAGAGGTATAGTCACCCTGATTCCAATTTTGATCTGCGCAAAGTGCAGCCCTAACTCCTTCAAGAAATACAAAGTTATGTGGTGATATTTTAGCTGAAGCACAGAAAGGCAAAATGGCATCAACAAAATCAGGATATTGAGCGGCCCACTGATATGCCTGACATCCAGCCATCGACCACCCAGTAACGAGTGCAATTTTTTCAACGCCAAGATGCTCCGTCAGAAGTCTATACTGACACGCAATATTATCCCAAAGCGAAATACGTGGAAATCTTGGCCCATCTTGAGGAGCTTTCGTGTTGCTCGGCGAAGAGGAAAACCCATTACCAAACATGTTAATTGAAACAATGAAATGTTTATCTGGATCTATCGCTCTCCCTTTACCAAAAAAACCCTCATTTCTTTGATGAGAGCCAGTATAAAAAGTTGGCAATACAACGACGTTATCTTTACTTTTATTTAGCTCGCCATAAGTTTTATAAATTAAGTAAGCTGAATTTAACTCTTCTCCAGACAAAAGAGAAATATCACCTAATTCAAACTTTTCATAATCCATTACAAAATCTTATTTTCATCTAAAAGCAATTCATTGATTATCTATGGTCTAGCAATCCAAAGTATTGTCCCTCTCCCATTGACTTAAATGAGAAGAATATTCATTCCATTGGCTGTTTTTTAATTTTATATACGCATCAATTAGTTTATCACCGAGCCTTTCTCTGAGCACATCGGACTCTTCAAGTAATCTAAGAGCGTCAAGTAAATTTCGAGGCAACTGTTTATAACCCTCAATATCCTTTCCAAGTTCATACATGTTTATATCAAGCGGATCACCTGGGTCACGATTAGCTGATATACCATCAAGCCCACAAGCAAGAATTGCAGCTTGCATTAAATAAGCATTCGCTGCTCCATCCATCAAACGTAATTCAAAACGTCCTGAGTCTGGCACACGAATCATATGAGTACGGTTATTTCCACCATAAGTGATCGAGCTTGGAGACCAGGTTGCGCCTGAAAGTGTTCTTGGAGCATTGATACGTTTGTAACTATTTACCGTTGGATTAAAGATAGCAGTCAAGCGATCGGCACTATGCATAATGCCGCCTAGAAACTGATATGCTAGTGGCGATAAACCCAATCCTCTACTATCATCCTTACCATTAAATAAATTTTTAGATCCATCTAGGCTCCATATAGATAGATGGGAATGACAGCCATTACCTGTAAGATGACTGAAAGGCTTTGGCATAAATGTCGCGCGCATACCGTGAAGCTCAGCAATTGATTTCACCATAAATTTAAAAAATACTTGGCGATCGGCAGTTTTTAGAGCATCATCAAAATCCCAATTCATTTCAAATTGACCATTAGCATCTTCATGATCATTTTGATATGGCCCCCAACCTAATTCAATCATGCTATCACAAATCTGCTTAATGACTGGATATTGACGCATTAAAGCTTGTTGATCATAACAAGGTTTACTTTGCTGATCCTTGTCATCAGCAATATCAGTTCCATCTTCATTAATTAGATGGTATTCACACTCAACCCCTGTTTTCATTCGATATCCAAGCTTTTCAGCCTCAGCCAATTGCCCCTTTAAAGCAACACGGGGTGATGCCTCGACCGGCTTTCCGTCCATCCATAAATCAGAGGCAAGCCAAGCAACTTCTGGCTTCCATGGTAATTGAATAAGACTATCTGGATCAGGAATAGCAAACATATCTGGATGCGCAGGGGTCATGTCAAGCCAAGCAGCGAAACCTGCAAAGCCAGCACCCTCTTTTTGCATACCATCAATAGCTCTTGCGGGAACTAACTTGGAACGTAGACTACCAAACAGATCTACAAAGCTAATGAGAAAGTATTCAATTCCGCGTTCAGAAGCAACTTTACTAAGTTTAGTGGCCATAATTTCTCCTATTTATTCGTTATTATTTATATTAAATCAGTAATTACATTCCACCTTTTCCTGGAATCCATTCAGTACCAGCCAATGGCACACCAGCCATCGCAGCAGCCTCCATAGTCAATGCTACCATATCTTCTGGCTCTAAATTATGTACATGACTCTTACCACAAGCACGCGCTAATGTTTGCAACTCGAGGGTAAGTACATTCAAATAATTGGCCAATCGGCGTCCTCCTAACTTAGGATCTAACCTCTTTGCTAGTTCAGGATCTTGAGTAGTAATACCGGCTGGATCATTCCCTTGCTGGTAGTCGTCCCAAAAACCAGCAGCTGAACCTATGGCCTTATATTCTTCATCATATTCTGGACTCTGATCGCCAAGAGCGATCAAAGCAGCCGTACCAATAGCCACAGCATCAGCACCTAAAGCCAAAGCTTTAGCAACATCAGCACCACTTCTAATACCGCCTGAAACAATCAGTTGTACTTTACGATGCATATCCATCTCTAGCAATGCCTCAACAGCCATTCTTACTGCCGGAAGTGTCGGAATACCAACGTGCTCAATAAACACATCTTGTGTAGCTGCAGTTCCGCCTTGCATACCGTCAACAACAACTACATCTGCACCTGCCTTGACAGCAAGTGTGACATCATAAAAAACACGCGTTGCCCCAACCTTTACATAAATTGGTTTTTCCCAATTAGTTATTTCACGCAACTCTTGAATCTTTATTTCAAGATCATCTGGACCAGTCCAATCTGGGTGACGACAAGCAGAACGCTGATCTATTCCCTCAGGAAGATTACGCATTTGCGCCACTCTAGGTGAAATTTTCTGTCCTAGTAACATACCACCACCACCAGGCTTAGCACCCTGACCAAGAACAATTTCAATTGCATCTGCACGTCTTAAATCATCAGGATTCATGCCATATCTTGATGGTAAGTATTGATAAACCAAAGTTTTTGAGTGACCTCTTTCCTCTGGCGTCATTCCACCATCGCCAGTTGTAGTACTTGTTCCAGCTATACTTGCACCTCTACCTAAAGATTCTTTAGCTTGCGCTGAGAGAGAACCAAAACTCATACCAGCAATTGTAATTGGTGTTTTTAAGTGGATTGGATTTTTTGCAAAACGATTTCCCAATACTACTTCAGTATTACATTTTTCACGATAACCTTCTAGAGGATAACGAGAAGTTGAAGCACCAAGAAATACTAAATCATCGAATGTAGGAATATCTCTTTTGGCACCAAAACCACGAATATCATAAATT
>Ga0209043_1002028_pt1 | contig 11003 bp, 9 predicted proteins | sample SaaInlV_100m_DNA_3_FD_184654 | JGI IMG/M metagenome (GOLD analysis project Ga0209043, IMG submission 184654) | Marine microbial communities from expanding oxygen minimum zones in the Saanich Inlet - SI037_S4LV_100m_DNA (SPAdes) (version 2) | ecosystem: Environmental > Aquatic > Marine >... | reverse complement strand
AACTTCAACGTACCGCCCATCAGCGTCTGCGTCGCCACGTCAACACCGTCTTGTTCCGCCCAAGGCCCTGCACGGTTTCGGTGGGCATGAAACTTTGGAAAATCCGAAGAAGATATATCTAATCGAATTCGCGAACCGCTAGATACCCGCCACTCGATCGGCCACATATCGATGCTTACATTTATCGCATCACCGGGCGAATAGGATAAGCGATTGAGCCCCCCATCCCGGTAAGCAAGTGAAGTGATATTGTCTCTAATATTAATGGCTCTGCCGTCCGGAAAGACCTCCATGAGTTTCGCTGTAAAAGCGGTATCTGGGGCGCTGGAGGCTATCTCTAAGTTGACTCTAATCTCGCCAGCAATCAACAGCGAAGCATCGAGAGGGGGCGTGACGAAAGATAAAACGTCCGCTCGATTACACAAACCCTCTTGCAGTACATTTGCTGGCGCTGCACCTTCGAAGCCGGGCAAAATAAAAGCAAGCATACCCGCGCCACCCATCGTGGGCACAGGGTCAAGTGGATCATATAGATAGCTGACCGGTTCGCTTGAATCTTTTTCGAAGGCGAGTTTGCCACCATCGCAACTCGGCGAATCGGGCAAATTGTTTAAGCTGAAATTTTTTGAAACAGTGGGCCCGGGCCATTCCTCATATAAGTGCCACTCGTTCTCGCCCATCGTAAACGTGTAAAGCCCTGGAGGATTCGTTAGCGGCTGCCCCTTTAAGTGGTGGTCAAGCCATGGCAACATCTCTTTCCACTGAAACAACCCACCTTGCGCATTCTCAATCTCAAATGCTTCACCGCTAGCGCCCGCATGGGTCCACGGACCGAGCACAAACCGGCTGCTGCTGCGCGTCGCCAGCCTCTCCCAATCGGCCATCTGGCCGCCAAAAAACACATCGTACCAGCCACTCACCATGAGAATAGGTACATCAATATTCTCTGGGACCTGATTCATCAAGCGCGCGTCAGGGTTGTTAAAGAGCGTGCTTTTTGCCCTTTCGATATCAATCATGTCCTGATACCAGGGCATCGGCAATCCAAACACCGCCGTATCAACCTTGTTATGTGGCAGATGCCGAATCGCTTTGTGATAGTCACCACCAGCATCATCCGCCTCGCTGTTGGAATCCCTCATCATGCTCGCCCAAGCTGTAAATGTTTCATGTCGAAACATGCCATTGCTGTAAAGGATGGTGGAAAGGTCTGTTGTATAGACCGCAGGCACCAACGTTTTCACTTCACTCGGTAAGCCCGAAGCTGCTACCGCATATTGCACCGAGGCGAGGTAGCTAGGCCCTACCATGGCTATGTTACCGTCCTGAAACGGTTGTTCTACCAGCCAACTTATTGTGTCCCTGCCATCCCGGACTTCGTTCACCATCGGGCTCCATTCACCTTCCGACTCGCCTTGGCCTCGCACATCTTGCAGTACGCAGGCATAACCGTAACGAATAAAGCGGCCACACAGCGTGTCGCGCATGATGGGCGTGAAACGAGCGTAGGGATTTCTGAGCAATACCGATGGAAAAGGACCCTCCCCTTCAGGCAACATGACAGATGTGAAAAGTTTCACGCCGTCCTGCATCTCAATCCGCACTTGCTGTGTTTCCCCTGCTGCCGCCGTAAATGATGGCAATTGTTCCTGCATACGCGTCAGTTCATGTCTGCCCAAATAGGCGCCATAGGCAAAAAAGACGAGTAGTAGCGCAACAACGCCCAACCTTTTCAAAATTTTCACAAAACCCTCACTAAAGACAGCGCAAAGGTGAAACTATATCCCAATCTTGGGACTAAGATTTGTCTTTTGTTGTTCATCATATGTGCGTATTGAATTCGAAATTGAGTCGTTGTCTTGTTTCAATTGATCAAGTCAAGAAACTCACGAGATTAGGCTTCATCGCTAGATTGGAAGCTTCTAAGGAGGCTGATCTTGAGCGAGGTCAACCAAGACAGAAGCGGTGACTCTCTTGACGATCAATGACTGCCACGATGCTGATCTGCTGGCTTACAGATTGTTGGGTTGATCAGTGAAGATGCAGAGCGCTGCTTACTCATACTGACATTTAGATTTTGATCCGCCGTGGCATCGGCTGCTTTTCAAGAATAGTCGGCACACCATCTGGGAGTGGTGCAGTGTCAGAGTGACACAAATGGTTCAGCTCCACCCTAGTGAGGTCATCCAGCCCTGATTCAGCATTTGATTCGAAATAGACTGTCGAACCATTGGTCTTATCAACCATCGGCCGAACCCACCTTGGACAAACGGCATTTAATATAGCCAGGCGATCTTCTCCACTCTCGTTCAGCTCAACGCAGGCACGGTGCCAGGTTCGTGAATCATAAATAAGCGCAGCACCTGCGGGCGCCACCATTTGCTTAACATTTTCATGTGGCGGCGTTCCCATGCGCGTGCCGCCCTCGTTCATTCCTCTCGGAGGAAACGACTTTACAAGGTGGGAGCCAGGCACATACTGGGTCGCCGCGTTGTCGGTACGAAACTCATCTATGCAAATGTTGTATTGCACACCATAGATATTTTCATCCTGCCAACGATCTTCAGGATATACATCGGGGTGGTAAGGATAGTCGGCGTGCCAGCCGGAATCGGGAAACGTACCCAGCAGTTCTTTCGTTGGCCGGAGTATTGTCATAGCAGGCTGATGGCAAAAATGGATATCTTCTGTGCCCAGATATTCACGAATGATCCGGAGCGCAACCGGATGCGTCACCGCACGACAGACATCTGGGCTCCACGTAATACTGTGAGGCATACCAAAGCGATCATCCGACTCAGCAGGCGCAGGATCCAGTTTTTCAATTTCTCGGTTCGTGGCTTCGCGTATTCGCTCCAACGCATCGGTGGTTAGCACGTTATCCACGACCACAAAGCCGTTTGTTCGCAGCTCGTCGAGGTAGTCGCCCGGTGCTCGATCTGGTTCACCCAAACCTTCAGCTAAATCGTTGATCTCGTCCAAAACATTTCTCTCCTCTCAACAACAAGCAGTAAACCACGTTTTCAGCCTCAAACTGAAATCAGGCAGTTTTATCTGTCTCCCATCCGTAGTCGGGACTTTAAAACCGAAATTCGTCCGGTATACATGGGCACGTAAACGCTACCCCAGAAATGAGGAAGATAAGCGAAATAATCCACATTTTATGAAGAACGGTCAAGTATGGTTATTGCTGCTGTTTCTTCAAATTTACGAACCGCTGACGCCGTAATCCGTTAGATGGTCAACGTGAATTTGTCCTGTTAATTCAGGCAGGTATTTGACACACGCAGAAGAACCCCAACAGCGCTTTACCTGCAATAAGAAGACAGCTCCCCGGGTTGCTTCCCAATTAATCAATTATTGGAGAGAGAGTCGCGCACCGGATCTAAGAAGTTTGCGAACTTTAACGCTATTTAGATTAGCTAACTAATCTACAAATACAGTTGGAGATTCACCTTTTTTTGCAACTCGGATAATCAACGTCTTACCGCACTGGTTCTCGTCGACACTAGGCGCCTCCGGATCCGCTCCGCCATGAACCCAGTTTGACTTTTCGAACCAGAACTCATCTTTTTTAACTGGCTCATAAGACCCGGAACCGTTAGATGTAGTTTCACCATCCAATACATAAACCAATGTTCCATATGGATGATAATGTCTTTCCCCGCCTGCTTGACCACAAGATTCATATTTCTCAACATATAAATCCATCTCACCTGCAAGGTCGAAAACATCAGATGAGACGAGTCCCTGGGCAGCAACTCGCTTTTCTTCGTCAGCCGCACTTAGAACATTTGTACACATAACGACAATTAAAATTAAGGTTAAAGCTGGTATTATTCTATTCATTTTCTTCTCCTAAACCATTAATTTACGACAGCATTTTAATAGGCTTGACTGAGATCAGAAAACCTCATGTCAGTATTCTGAAAGTTGATGTTAGAAATCCTAGTCTCATCTTCATTCTCAAGCGTCACTTCTAACAATCGCGCTGACAGGCTTGATTCACGCATGTATTGGGAGGTGTTGACTGCAACTAGACCTGTTTGAACTGACATACATAGCCAGCACGTTAGGGGAATTACCGCTTTAAGGTATCTATTCAAAAGGCGCGCTCCTGTGTTTACAACCGCTTTGGTGTTAGGGGCAATTGAATTTCTTTATTTCAGTAGAACAACCTTCTTCCTCAAAGGAATCATTGTCAATATGAATTTTACGGAGTGGTCTGTGGAGCACTGGCAGCAACGTCTTACATTGCTGAGGTCCAGTTAAATTTAAGACCTCGCTGGGGTGGTAATTCTCTTTGGGTCAATGACTGCCACGATGCTAACCTGCTAGCTTGCAGACTGCAGCGATAATCGCTGAGAAGATTTTTAAGCGATGCAGGGCAATTTTGGCCCGTTAATTCGGTCGCGATTCAGGATTGGATAGCTATCACCGGATTACTCGGGGGTGGTTAAGCTAAGAAGAATAACGAGCGGCTGCAAAATAGCCTGCTTGCATGGCGGAGTTCCTATAATGATTGAACGCAGCAGTATAAATATCGATGAGCGCGCGGTTGAGATAGGCACAGCCTATTGCAGTTCAGAAAATTTTGTCTATTCTGTTCACCTCAACGCATCTGATGAGTCCCTCAATCACTCGGGACCTACTTGAACGTCCTGTAAAGCGATATGTCATTGACTAGAAAATAACCACGAAATGCGATGAAGTTCAATTATCCCGATTATCTTTTTACCTGGTCACAATTCCTACTGATTTTCTTGGTGATTGGCGCCTGCCTGCCAACCATTGTTTTGGTTTTCAAATCCAACAAAGCACAGTTTGACCCGACTAAACACATGGCTTTACTTACCCAGGTCGCCTCAAAGGTGCTGTTGGATGTTGCACTGATTGTCGGCATCTGTGGCACCTGCATAGGGCTACTTAGCCTTATCGCAGAGTTTGAGTCTGTTGGCGGTACCTATCAGTCTATAACCTATATTCTATTCCCTATGGTTTATGGCGCTGGATTAACAGGTCTTGCCTTCTGCCTCAGGAATGAGTCGTTTAAAGAAACGATTGACTTTAAACTCTCGGTTGCTGAGATTTTGCGAGTAATCGTGGTTTTTATCAGTCTGGTAATCGCCCATGCCTATGTGAATCGCTTTCCCTTAGCCCTATTGTCTGAGGCAATATGGACCTACGGGTTTCATATTACATTTTTTATCAGCTGGAGTTGTCTCGCTATCTTCTTGGCCAAACGGGATGTCTTTGCGGTTTTAGTTGACGCCAATGTGGCTGCAACGCTGGTCTCTGTTGGCCTTGGAATTCTTTTCTGGTTTGCCGATGGGGCAAATTTTGAAACCTCGAAAATCAATATTTTTATCATCGCAAGGCTGTTATTTTTAGGCACCTTTGTGCATATTTTATTTTATTACTGCTCGCTCATAAACGGCCGGGCAAGGTTTGACAAAACCAATGCGACTTCTTGGCACTTTGCTGAAGCGGCGTCATTCTTTATTTTTCTGGTTCTAGCTCCAGTCGGCTTGACCGAATATCTCAGAGAAGAAGCTGATCAAACAGCGATTCAACAGCAACATCAGATGCAACAGCTGGAAATAGAAGCATTAAAGAGAAAGATTGAGGCATTGCTAGATACACGCAATAAAATTGACTAATGTTCTGTCAAATTGCATTTTCTTAGTTGCACCATGCAAAATGTCACCAGAGTAATTGCGAATAGCATAATCCATAAACAACCCTGAATCGCAATGTACGGTTGATGGTCTAACGAGTGCGAAAAGACAAGTATGCTCAAGGCAGTTAAGATCGCGCTGGGGTTGTTGAGCCTAGGCGCCGTGGTCGTATTAGGCGTCTTCTGGTACATGGAGACACGCCATGAGCGAGAGCCATCCAGAGTTACTTTTCTCGATCATTGTGCGTCTTGCCATACTGCTAGTGAAGGCGGACCTGATCTCCTAACACAATATCATACTGACGATTCTGCTGATGAACTAACCAAGCGCATACTTGTTCAGCATTCGGATCTGATTAAGTCAGCACAGTTTCCAGAACCGATGGTCAAAGCGCTGGCACTTTATGTGATAGAGCAGCGACAGGAGCTGCCAAGCATTACCAACTCCCATGCTCATACAATTCCGGGACACGTCGTTGAATCTCTGCATCATGATTTCAAGGTCGAACTCATCACTAAAGTTGGCAAAGGTCCCTACTCGATTGAACCGTTACCAGATGGACGGATTCTACTGGTAGAAAAGGTCCGTGGTTTGTCAGTGATCGATACTTCAGGTAAACAGGGAGCGCTGGTCGATGGGACACCCCAGGTGTGGCCAGAGATCTTACAAGTTGGTGGAAGTTTCGCGGTTCTTGGGTCCATGCTGGATGTGGAACTTCATCCCGATTACGCCACCAATGGATGGATTTATTTGTCTCACAGCGACCGATGCCAGCTCGACTGCGGTTCACCCTGGCCGATTTCTATGGTGCGTGTTATCAGAGGAAGATTGGCAGGCAATCGTTGGATAGACTCTGAAGTCATCTGGTCGGTTGATAAAAACAAATACACATTGGTGCCCGATGCAGTGGCATCAGGTAGGCTCGCTTTTGATCATCAGGGATTTGGCTATGTCACAGTCGGCGGCAAGAGTACCTACGACAATCTCCATGTTATGGATACGCCTTACGGCAAGATTCACCGGTTCAAAAATAACGGTTCTGTGCCAGAGGATAATCCCTTCTGGCTGGGAAAACAGCTTAGTGATCCGACATCCTCTCGAAAGACCGTTTGGACCTACGGACACCGCACCGCGCAAGGATTATCAACGGACCCACGCACAGGTAAAATTTGGGCAACTGAGATGGGTCCGCGAGGAGGTGATGAAATCAATCTGATTCAACGTGGTGGAAACTATGGTTGGCCGCTATACACTGAGGGGCTCGACTACAACGCCGAGTACATTAGCATTGGCAAGGAGCTAGGGCTGGACTTTGAGTTTTCTGAAACGATCCCCCCCGTCGTTGATTTCACACCCGCGCCTTCGCTATCAAATTTTACCTTTCACAATGGCGATCAGTTTCCACATTGGCAGAATGACCTTCTAGTGGGTAGTCTACGAGCACAAGTATTGTTCCGGATTCGTATCGAAGAGGGAAAACTGATCGAAAAAGAAAGACTACTGACCAGGCTGGGGCGAATTCGCGACGTTGAGATGGGATACGATGGCTTCGTTTACCTGCTGATCGAGCACAACCAAGCCGGGTCACTGGTTAGAATTGTTCCTAATAATTGAGGTTAAATATGCGACCAACATTTCAAATCCTTTTACTATCAATATCTCTACTCGTGCTATCGGCCTGTGAGGACCCTTTTATTTTGGCAGCGGGTGGAGAGCTGAGCGGCACGGTTACAGAGACGCCAGATAGTTGGCAGTTAGATAAAGACTCGGCTGTCGCGCAATTGGAAACTCGACCAGAAGATCCTTATTCAATCAACTTTACCTATATTCAGTTAGGTGGTCGGTTCTACGTTTACGCGGGTGACACAAGAACTAACTGGGTAAAGCATATAGAACAGAACCCGCTTGTTAGAGTTCGCGTGCAGGATGCTATCTATCCCGCACTTGCGGTTCGCGTCATGAGTGATAAGGAACTCTCTGAGTTCGCCTCGATTTGGGCCAACTCATCTATGTTTCAGCGAGATCCAATGAATTTTGAAGAAGTCTGGTTGTACCGACTGGAAAAACGCTGAATCCAAAAATTAGTGAAGTCGGCTTTCTCTGCGAATTAAGAATGGGTCAGCACAACGATAATCGCTAAAATCGCTGATGTTTTGTTCCGTAAACTGCCGATAAACAGCGCACAGAATTCATGCTTGGCAAACCAGTATGTTAGGCTTCTTGACTACAAAGTTAATGATCTTCAGGCGTTTCACGTGAAATTAATTGGTGCGTACTCATCTCCCTACACCCGGCGCGTCGCCATTACACTCAGGTATTATGAAATTGCGCACGACATCAAGAAGGTGACTCCATTTGGCAACGCTAAGGAAGGGTTAAGGCAAATCAATCCCGTGGCGAAGATACCTGTATTAGAGCTAGAAGATGGAGAGTTTATGACCGAGAGCCACGTGATACTAGATTATCTGGATACGCTGGTGCCAGAAGACTCGCGACTGACTCCTTCAGCAGGACCAGCACGGCGAAAAATACAAAACCTCTGCGGTATTGCCTCTGCTGCCGTGGATAAACTTGTGACGGTCTTATACGAGTTTCATTTTCGTCCCAAAGACATGGTGTATAAACCATGGACAAAGATGTGTGATGAACAGACAACTGATGGATTTAAATGGCTTGATGCCCAACTAGATAATAGGCGCTTCTTTGGCAATCAAATTACTCAAGCCGAAATTACTGCTGCTGTGTTCTGGCAATTCGCTGTAGAAAAAAGAGCCCGTTTTTGTGAACGAATGAACTGCAGCCAGCTACAGGCGTTGAGTGAAGAAATGGAACGAACAGATCCATTTTTGGCAACAACGCCTGAAGGCCCAATCCGTGACGGGATGCCTTTAGGCACAAGGGGATAAAGCAAAAATTAACACGACCAAGAAACAAGAGATCAAAAGGTTAGGTAGAAGGTTGTTGTTTGTTACTTCAAGCCTGCCCGTCAATCAATTTCCAGACCACTAGGTATTCTCCACTATTTGTATCTCTGTGTTTTTAAAATGTTCATCACGTTTTTGGCTTTATCCTAGAGGAATCAACCAACGACACCAAATTCGGTGAAAAACCTATTTGACGCCATAGCGTTGATACCGCCTTATCCAACGGGGGTGAGCGCTCCCACCTTGCGACACCGTAAACATGTCGGCGGCTACTTTGGTAAACTTTTAAACACGGCGGCCGATAAATTTGTCCCTCGAGTGTCGCCTAATAAACCGTCAGCCATCTTGTTCATCACGAACGAGAGGCTCAAGCGATTGTCTTGATCGATCACCGCAGAGGAACCACCCCAACCGCCCCAAAAGCAAAGGTTTCTTTTATTTTGCGCAACCGGAATTAAGCCGAAACCTAACCCGAACGCCATCGGCTGGTTAAAGACCAGGTCCTGTCCTGAAATTCGCGTTTCCGTGACTTTTTTGCAGATCTCAGGGGATAACAACTGAATATCACCCACACGGCCCTCATTGGCGAGAGCAGTATGAATTTTCGCCACAGCCCTAGCATTACCGTGACCATTAGCCGCTGGTATCTCGGCCTGGCGCCAAGCATCTGTACGACTATCGAGCGCATGTGTTCTTGGACTCTTAAAGGTTCGCACTGCGATCGAATCCGCATCACCACCCCTTCCTAGAGCACCATCAGAGGGAGGCGGCACCAAGTCACTAATTCTTGGGAATTCAGACGATGGCACGCCAATAAAGAAGTCTGCTTGTAACGGCTTTGCGACGGTCTCCGCGAAGAATTGGCCTAAGGATTGACCAGTAATACGTCGCACCACTTCGCCGATGAGATACCCCTGAGTTAATGCATGATATCCACTTGCACTGCCTGGCTCCCACCATGGCGCTTGCCGTGCTAACACATCGGTGACCTTCTCCCAGTCATAGAGGTCATCTCCGGCCAGTGGTTCATCGGTACCCGGTAAGCCCGCAGCGTGATTCATAAAATGCCACACTAAGACGTCGCTTTTGCCCGCTGCCGCGAACTCCGGCCAATAACGACTGACCGGCGCATCAAAATCTAACTCGCCCCGATCAGCAAGGATCAGTGCGCACAAAAATGACATGGTCTTGGTGGTCGAGTAAACATTTACGAGGGTGTCTTCTTGCCATGGCATAGTGCGTTCCAAGTCAAGGTGGCCTCCCCACAAATCAACCACAGTCTCGCCTTGGTAGGTCACCGAAAACGAGGCACCAAGATCAGTACCTGATTCTATTTGCTGTTCAAGCACATCTCTTACCGCACTAAAGCGCTCGTCACAATAACCTTCGATTGTTGCTGTCATATCATTCTCCTTTCCTCTTGGGATGATATCAAAAGTGAGTGTTTGTGCTAGAAAATATACGCATACTGACTATCGCTGAGGGATATACGAAAAATAAACCAGATGTTTTGGAGAACGTGCAAGTATGGTGATTGCCGATGTTCAGTCAAATATATGACAAGCTGACGTGGTAACCCCTTAAACGGTAGATGATTGCTACGATACTGGTCTCGTAGTTTACAGACAGTTTGATTGAACGGTGAGAGAAACTTTACGCCGTACCGAGCGATTTGACCCTTTAAATATTACGAATAACGCTACGAATTTCGTCGGATAGTTGGCTAGATTCATACAAATTTGGGTCCGCCTCCTCCGGATTCCTAATCATGATTCAAAGAGTCTGTAGCGATCAAATACCACTTGCTGAAAAACGCTTTAAACCATCCTATACTCAGAACCGGAAGGGATATGTCATCCGTAGAACGATTACAAAATTTGGAGACCTGCCATGATAGACCTGTCAACTGCAACCGCGACCGAAGCCCTTGCTGCATTGCGCGCTGGGACCATCTCAAGTGCAGAGCTACTGGAAGCCCAGCTTGCCCGGGTTGAGAAATTCAATCCTGAACTTAATGCTGTCGTTGCAATGGACCTTGAGCGGGCTCGCGCCAGTGCCCAGGCTGCCGACGAAGCACTTGCCCGAGGCCAGTTACTTGGGCCCTTGCATGGCTTGCCAATAACAATCAAGGATCTCTATGCGACCGAGGGACTTGTCACGACTTCTGGATACGTGCCCTTCAAAGACTTTGTCCCGAAGAAAGATGCTGCGGGGGTAGCAGCGCTGAAGAAGGCCGGCGCCATTATCTATGGCAAGACCAATGCGCCGCAGTTTGGCGCTGACTATCAAACCTATAATGATGTCTACGGACTTTGCCGCAATCCATGGAATACGGATCACACTTGTGGTGGCTCATCCGGCGGTTCGGCCGTTTCTCTAGCCACAGGGATGTCGCTCCTTG
>Ga0209043_1002023_pt1 | contig 11030 bp, 8 predicted proteins | sample SaaInlV_100m_DNA_3_FD_184654 | JGI IMG/M metagenome (GOLD analysis project Ga0209043, IMG submission 184654) | Marine microbial communities from expanding oxygen minimum zones in the Saanich Inlet - SI037_S4LV_100m_DNA (SPAdes) (version 2) | ecosystem: Environmental > Aquatic > Marine >... | reverse complement strand
AACTTCATCAAGGTAATATTACATAATAATATAATTTGTGGAATTTTTTGTAATATATGAAACCGACAAACATAATTCTCGATTTATTGAGGACTTACCTCTCCCGAGGAAGCTCTGTACGCAACATTATGCGTACCGGCGCTATGTTTGGTTTTAGTGAAAATCTGATGCGCGTATCACTCTCAAGGCTTGCGGCCAAAGGCACAGTCGAAAACTTTAAGCGCGGCTATTACAGGTTAACGGACTCAACTGACCACATGAATGATTTCATTGAAGAGTGGCGCCTTGGGGATGCGCGGCGACGCGACTGGCATCGCAACTGGGTATTGGCCCAGGGTGATTCAGATAGCTGGGCGCTGAATGCTTGCGGTTTTTTCTATTTGGATAAACAGCTCTGGGTTAGGCCAGACAATCTGACGAGATCTGCAGAGGCCCTTCAGACGCTGCTGGAGAACCTCGGCGCAAGTTCGGGTTGCATTATAGCGACAGATGCTAGTTTGTCTCTGAGTCGGGAGAAGACAGCGCTTGAACGCGTCGCTCTCAATACATTACAAAATAAATATGCTGAAACAATCATAAAACTTAAAGAGAGCCTTGCTCGGTTGAATGTTATTCCAACCGATGCTGCGCAGAAAGAGTGCTTCTATCTTGGCGGTACCGCGATTCAAGTGCTTGCGCTTGACCCTTTACTACCCGAAGAAATACAACCCGGCGATGACAGGCGCAGTCTTTGGACACTGATGCTTGAATACGATCAGGTCGGACGCGCGATTTGGCGAGATAAAAGCGGTGAGTCGCCAATCACCCTGCCAACAGCACAGGTGAGCACGGGTTAAACCCTAAAATACGTAATTAAATGCATATCAAGATAAAAAAGAGATCGTCATGAACATTAAAACCCTATTGACCGAGCAGGAGTTCGCCAGCATTACCCGCAAGGATGATTTTCTTGCGGCAAGGATGGTCGCTACAGATTGGCTATTGATAGGCGGGGCATTTTTTGTCGCCGGTGCCTATCCAAACCCTCTCACAATCATTCTCGCAATTATACTTATCGGCAGTCGCCAGCTTGGTTTAGGCGTCATCGTACATGAGGCAGGTCACAGAACACTCTTTCGTTCCTCAAAGTTGAACGACTTCGCAGGTAATTGGCTGGCCGGATATTGGGTGTTCTCGGAGAAGACGACCTATATGCGTGGTCATCTGAGTCATCACAAACACGCAGGCACTGAACAAGACCCTGACCTCGTGAATTATCGCGCTTACCCTATCGACAAACAGGCATTGAAGCGAAAGGTCATCCGCGATCTCACCGGACAAATAGGCTGGCGCAGATTAAAATCTATCGGTCGACTCATTCGCAAAGTGGCACTGCACAAGCGTGCCGTTCGCCAATACGTTCTCCGAAGTCTTGGTGTTAACTTGTTACTATTTAGCTTTTTGGCACTGAGTGGTCATGCATGGCTGTATGCAATATGGGTTATCGCATTTATGACAACACACATGCTAGTGGTGCGAATTCGGCAAATTGCTGAACACGCCGCTGTACCAGATCTGCTCGACCTAGATCCTCGCAAAAACACCCGCACGCTTTACGTCAATTCGCTCGAGAACCTCCTGATAGCACCACACGGTGTGAACTATCATCTTGAACATCATTTGCTTGCTTCTGTACCCATCTATCGGCTACCCGCGTTTCATGACATGTTGCTTAGCAAGGGATTTTACGATGAAGTTAGCTTTCAGCGGGGATATTTTGATCTTTTACGCAGCGTGACGAGCAATACAGGCCAGACGATGGGGGCGGGATAATTTAAGCATCATCTGGAGTATCGTCTTTTTCGACGCCTCCGTTACACTGAATACGATCATAAATTTCTTCACGATGCACGGCAACTTCACGTGGCGCATTAACGCCAATTCGGACTTGATTACCTTTGACTTCAAGTACTGTAACAGTGACATCATCGCCAATCATCAAGGTCTCGCCAACGCGCCGCGTCAGAATCAACATAAGTCTTCCTCACCAAATTCCGTTGCGCTAATACCTCGTCTTTGACTTAAGCTCTACGGAATAGTTATTTTTATTATTTTGGTTGTTTTTTGACCATTGTAGATGAATTTCGTTCAATAGTTCAAAGATTAAAAGCTCACAAGCACGAAATATTCATATTAGGCAGGTGCTGCCAATCCGGATAAGTCACGATCATTTCATTAGTAATCGGCGATCAACCCTTAAATCACCGGGACGACGCCCAATGAATACGAATTTATCAGTGAAAAACCGCTAGGCTTTTATCAATTCTCTTCCAACTCAAACGCCGTATGCAGTGACCGGACGGCCAATTCTAGATATTTTTGCTCAATGACAACCGAAATCTTGATTTCTGACGTTGATATCATTTGAATATTGATCGACTCATCAGACAGTGCACGAAACATCCGAGTAGCAACACCGGCATGGGACCGCATACCGACCCCGACAATAGACAATTTAACAATATTGTTATCACCCGTAACTTCCCGCGCACCAATCTCTTTTGAAACACCCGTCAGTATTTCCATCGCCTGCTCGTAATCACTACGTGACACAGTGCAGGTAAAATCGGTACTCATATCAGCCGCTACATTCTGCACAATCATATCGACTTCAATGTTCGCGTCGCTAATCGGTCCAAGAATTTTAGAGGCAATCCCTGGGACATCACGAACGCCAAGTACGGTTAATTTCGCTTCATCTTTCGAGAATGCGATGCCAGATATCAATGGTTGTTCCATAGTGCCTGCTTCCTTACTGTTTCGATCGCTTTTCTGTGATGGCTTTTTATCCTGAGAGGACTCATTTGCGATAAGTGTTCCCGGTGCCTCGGCGTTAAAACTTGAGAGCACCCTGATCGGTACATTGTATTTGCTGGCAAACTCAACCGCCCTGGGCGCGAGTACACCAGAACCTAGACTTGCCAATTCGAGCATTTCCTCAAAGGTGAGCCGAGACAAGCAACGTGCCTCTTCGACCATGCGCGGATCAGTCGTATAGACACCGTCGACATCGGTATGTATCTGGCACTCTGTCGCATCGAGCGCGGCGGCAAGGGCTACAGCGGAGGTATCGGAACCTCCTCGACCGATTGTTGTAATGTTTCCTTCCGCATCCGCTCCTTGAAAACCTGCGACGACGACAATCGAACCATCCTCAAGATCGTGAAGTATCCTGTCGGTTTGGATCTCCTGAATTCTCGCCCTGGTGTGCGATGAGTCGGTAACAATACGGATTTGACTACCGGTGTAGGATTTTGCTTTTTGTCCGCGATTGATCAAAATCATTGATAAAAGGGCAATCGTCACCTGTTCGCCAGTGGACAGCAGCACATCTGTTTCGCGCCTGAGTAACTCGCGGCGGGTACTTGAACTCGTTACTGCTTCCTTCGCGAGCTCCACCAAACGGTCGGTTTCCTTGCCCATCGCAGAAACGACGACCACCACCTGATGGCCATTTTCCCGCGCCAAGAGAATTCGGTCAGCAACATTATTCAGATACTCGATATTGGCAACCGATGTACCCCCAAATTTTTGAACAATCAGAGCCATAAATGCTTTCTTTTAAAAAGTGGACAACCGTTCGTGCCTGCAGCGCAGGCGACATTATTTTAACGTAATAAAACAAAATCATTTGGCTGTCGTTTCGTATTCTTCACTCCACTGCAGCCATTTCGATCGCTGGTTTTCAGGGAGTGCTCTTCTCAAGAATGTATCCGGGGATTGAATCCAACGCATTTGGCAACGCCTCAACGTCACTTCCCCCGGCGCGGGCCATATCCGGTCTGCCGCCACCCTTTCCACCCACCTGACTCGCTACGTGATTGACAAGCGCTCCGGCCTGAATGGTTTCGGTAAGGTCCTGAGTCACACCCGCGATCAGTGTTATCTTATTCTCATTTACCGCGGCGAGCACCACGATTCCTGATTGTATCTTGTTTTTCAATCGATCCATGACGTCAGGCAGAGTCTTAGGGTCACCACCATCAATACGATTAACAATCAGCTTAATACCATTAACTTCAATCGCCGAGTCCGCAAGATCGTTACCCGCGCCACTCGCGAGTTTCATGTTGAGCTGACTCACTTCTTTTTCAAGCTTCTTGTTCTGCTCTACGAGTTGTCGGATTTTATCGCTGAAATTACCTTTGTCTGCCCGTAACACTCCGGCTGACTCAGCAAGCGAATCTTCAAGCGCTTCAATGGTATCAAGTGCATTGGCACCGGTCACACCTTCTATTCGTCTAACCCCGGATGCAATCCCCTGCTCACTGGTCAGTCTAAAAATCCCAATATCACCCGTTCGTTTGGCATGGGTACCGCCACAAAGTTCAACTGAGAAGCCACCGCCCATCGTCAACACCCTAACTTCCTCGGAATACTTCTCGCCGAACAAGGCCATGGCACCTTTTTCGCGCGCCTGCTCCAACGGCATAACTTCTGTCACAACCCCGGTGTTAGCCCTGATTTCATCGTTCACCAAGCGCTCAATTTGTCGCTGCTCTTCTGCAGTGACTGGCTCAAAATGTGAAAAGTCGAATCTTAGGCGCTCTGCATCAACCAGCGAACCTCTCTGATTCACATGATCTCCCAACACGGTTCTTAGCGCTGCATGCAAAAGATGCGTTGCGGAATGGTTAAGCCTGGTTGCGTCTCTGGGGGATTTGTCAACATCGGCCGTTAACGTCTGACCAACTTTCAACTCTCCCTCGAGCAATTTTCCTTTATGCAGGAAAGCATCACCGGCCTTGACGGTATCAGACACGTCAAACGTTATGCCATTACCGTAAATTCTTCCGGTATCACCGACTTGTCCACCTGACTCTGCATAAAAAGGCGTAGCGTTCATCACCAACACACCCTCACTCCCCTCGGCGATACTGTCAGCAGGCCGATCATCGACAAACAAAGCGATAACTGTTCCGTCGGCTAACAGTTCGTCATAACCTGTAAACGAAGTGGTTTCCGTTAATTTGTATTGGTCCACGTCTACGCTGCCAAATTTACTGGCCGCTCGCGCGCGCTGCCTTTGTGCTTCCATTTCTACTTCAAAGCCAGCCATATCAAGGGTGAGTTCCCGTTCTCGCGCAATATCTGCGGTGAGATCTGTCGGAAACCCATAGGTATCATAGAGCTTGAACACCACGTCACCGGGTATTTCCTTACCTTCAAGTTTTACGATGGCCTCAGTCAGGATTTTCATACCTTGGTCGAGCGTTACATCAAATTGCTCTTCTTCTTTCAGCAGCACTCTTTCAATTTGAGCCCGAGCTTTGGCGATGAGCGGGTATGCTTCTCCCATTGTCTCAACCATCGTTTCGACCATTTTGTGGAAGAAAGGACCGCTAGACTGTAATTTGTGTCCGTGGCGCAGCGCACGACGGATAATTCTTCGCATCACATATCCACGCCCTTCATTAGACGGAAGCACACCATCCGCGATCAAGAATGTACTTGTGCGAATGTGGTCAGCAATGACTTTTAACGAGGGATCATCCAAATCTGTTTGATCTAGCAGTTCTGCTGCGCGCTTGATGAGCGTCTTGAAAACATCAATATCGTAATTGTTGTGCACGTCCTGCAAAATCGCTGCAAGGCGTTCAAGCCCCATACCGGTATCAACACAGGGTTTAGGTAAGGGCGTAAGTGTCCCGTCAGCGGAACGATCAAATTGGGTAAACACCAGATTCCAGATTTCAATGAATCGATCTAGATCGCCATCGGGACTTCCCGGCGGACCACCCGGTACACTTTCCCCGTGGTCCCAAAATATTTCAGAACTGGGGCCACAAGGGCCAGTGTCGCCCATGGTCCAAAAATTGTCATCGTCCCCCAAACGTGTGACACGTTCGGGATCGAAGCCAATGTGGTTCACCCAGATATCTTCAGCTTCATCATCACTGGTATGCACTGTGACCCAGAGCCTTTCTTTCGGCAGCTTGATGACTTCTGTCAAAAACTCCCAAGCAAATTCAATCGCCTCTTTTTTGAAATAATCGCCAAAACTAAAATTACCAAGCATTTCAAAAAAAGTGTGGTGTCTCGCGGTATAACCCACGTTATCGAGATCATTGTGTTTACCACCAGCGCGAACACAACGCTGGCAACTTGCGGCTCGCGTATAGCCTCGATTTTCCCTGAAAGCGAGCGCTTCCTTAAACTGGACCATGCCAGAATTTGTAAACAGTAGAGTGGGGTCATTATCCGGCACAAGTGCAGCACTATCGACCACGGTGTGGCCCTTGCTAGCAAAATAGTCCAAATATGCTTTACGCAGCTCGCGAGTGTCCATTGCGATCTTCTTCGTTGATTTCGAGACGGGTAAAGATACAGAAAATAAGCTTAATACAAAATAGAAAACAGGGCTTTTAACGCTATATTGATTGGATTTGGTCCCAAGAGAAACCACGTTGCTGAAGGAATCGGCCCCGTTTCGCTCTTTCGGCTGAATTTCCTGGTAAACCTAAGCCAAATTTACGCTGCGAGACTTCTTTGGCTTTCTCAAACCAATCGATGTTTTCTTCGAGGAAAGCGTCTGTAATCAATGCGTCATTGAGCCCTTTTTGCCGGAGCTCACCGCCAATTTTAACCGGGCCATGACCTTTATTGGATCTCGATCGGATAACAGATCCGGCCAGACGATAGTCACTCTGCAACCCTTCATCGGTCAGTCGGTCAATCTGACATTGAATGGCTTCTATGCCGGCTTCATCCACATCACCGTTCAAACGTTTTCGAAACCGGATTTGGAGCTTGTTCAGCAACTCCAGCCGAGAGTGCTCCCGACGCGCAAGCAAATCCATCGCAGCACGTCGGATATCAGCAGGCTTGAGTTCAATCCTTTCAGATTCAGGATCCGCTGATTGGTGTGACATTGTCTTCAGCCACTTCCTCTTCACCACCCGCAGGCGAAAGCAGCTTATCCCGGACTCTTTGTTCGATTTCGGCCCCCATTTCAGGGTTGTCCGCTAAAAACTGAGCAGCGTTTTTCTTACCCTGGCCGATACGATCATCTTTGTAGCTGTACCAAGCACCTGCCTTATCAACGATGCCTATCTGTACACCCAAATCAATCACCTCGCCAAGACGGTTGATGCCCTGACCGTAAACGATCTGAAATTCGGTCTGCTTAAAAGGCGGCGCTACTTTGTTCTTGATGACCTTGACTCTGGTTTCATTGCCGATAATCTCGTCGCCTTCCTTGATGGCTCCGATGCGTCGAATATCCAGCCGTACGGAAGAGTAGAACTTGAGCGCGTTACCACCGGTTGTCGTTTCCGGACTACCAAACATCACACCAATCTTCATTCGAATTTGATTAATGAAGATGACCAGCGTGTTTGAGTTCTTAATGTTACCCGTCATTTTCCTAAGCGCTTGGCTCATCAATCGAGCCTGAAGCCCAACGTGATGGTCTCCCATGTCACCCTCTATCTCTGCCTTGGGAGTCAGCGCTGCAACCGAGTCTACAATCACTACATCAACCGCACCGGACCGAACAACCATGTCGCAAATTTCGAGCGCCTGCTCGCCAGTGTCAGGCTGGGACACTAGCAGATCTTCAATATTCACGCCTAACGCTTCCGCATACAGCGGATCCAGCGCGTGCTCTGCATCTATAAATGCGCATGTGCCGCCTGCTTTCTGTGCTTCGGCGATGACCTGAAGCGTCAACGTTGTTTTACCCGATGATTCCGGTCCATATATTTCAACGACTCGCCCCTTAGGCAAACCACCGATGCCTAACGCCACGTCCAAACCGAGCGAACCGGTTGAGATGGCTGGAATTTTCACGTTCGGCGTATCACCTAGGCGCATCATTGTGCCTTTACCAAACTGACGTTCAATTTGAGATAAGGCAGCGGTCAATGCTTTTTCTTTCTGAGGATCCATTTTCGTTGCTTCGGCGCTGGATGAGTTCTTTGAAGGTGCTTTTGTTTCCATATCTGCCATGACTTTTACCTTTTTTCAGTGATCTTTTCGTTATCAGTTGTATTTTGAGACCAATCTCTCGTTGCTGACCGGACTGTTTTGATTGGTCGGCGACTTGAGATTTACTTCTAAACTAAACTCTTTTTCGTAAATGCATTTATACTGTATATAAAACCAGTGTTCCACCTTTTTTTCATTTTCTTTGCCTGCCTTTAAAAAAAACTTCTCATAATTGTCTGTTCATGCCCCGCCCAGCCTTCACTTCACGTAGAATCACCACGGAAAGCAAAAATAAATCCAGAGAGTCCGAAATTGTCCGTCACGACCGCTAACCAACCCACGCCAATGATGAAACAATTCATGCGCATCAAGGCGAAGCATGCTGATGAGTTGTTGTTTTACCGCATGGGCGATTTCTACGAACTCTTTTTTGATGACGCAAAAAAAGCCGCCGAGCTTTTGGATATCACGCTGACGGCAAGAGGCACCTCCGGTGGGCAACCCATACCCATGTGCGGCGTTCCGTTCCATGCAGCCGACGGATATCTCGCTCGCCTCGTTAAACAAGGCGTTTCTGTCGCTATTTGCGAGCAAATTGGCGACCCAGCAACCAGCAAAGGCCCCGTCGAACGTAAAGTAGTTCGCATCATCACACCCGGCACCCTCACCGAAGAGTCACTGTTAGATGCTAGCCGCGATAACGCGATCGCAGCGATCTTTCCCGGGCAAAAAACCTTTGGCCTTGCTTGTCTTGAACTTTCCAGTGGCAGATTCGAGGTGATAGAGCCTGATACTGAAGAAGCGCTCATCAGTGAGTTACACCGTGTTAACCCAGCAGAGCTTATACTCTGCGAAGATCAGAAGTATCCAGCAGTTGCTGAAAGTAGAGTAGGCGTTCGCCGACGCCCCTCCTGGGAGTTTGACCTTGATGCGGCACAAACAACCCTCACAAAGCAGTTCGGCACCCGAGACCTCACAGGATTCGGTTGTGATGGTTTGACCGCGGCAATTTCAGCCGCCGGCTGTCTGCTCGGTTACGTTCAGGAGACCCAACTAACACCACTTCCTCATATCCAGGGACTCACTCCGCTCAGCCGAGAGGACATGGTTCAGATTGATGCGGCTTCTAGACGCAACCTTGAGCTCGATACCAATATCTCCGGCGGGGACACCAATACGCTGTTTGAAATTGTGGACAAAACTTCAACCGCCATGGGTAGTCGGTTGCTCAAACGCTGGATTAACCGCCCCATTCGAACAAGAAGCGTGCTCGATGCCCGTCTTGATGCCATCGAATTTCTCGCAGACAGCTATCGCTACGAAGCGCTGCAAGCACACCTCAAAAAGATCGGTGACATCGAAAGAATAACAACGCGGGTCGCACTGCGTTCCGCAAGGCCAAGAGACCTAGCCCGACTGAGAGATGCCTTTGCTGCGCTGCCCGAACTGGACACAACCTTGCAGGCATATCCAGCACCATTGTTAATCGCCTTACATGAGGGATGCAAACCCTTTCCTGAGCTGTCATTGAAACTGGAATCGGCCATTATCGAGAATCCCCCTGTTGTCATCAGAGAGGGCGGCGTAATCGCCGAGGGCTACGACAGCGAACTTGATGAGCTCAGGGGAATCAGCGAAAACGCGGCAGACTACCTGATCCAGTTGGAAACCCGAGAAAAAGAAGTGACAGGTTTATCGACACTCAAAGTAGGGTACAACCGAGTGCACGGTTATTATATAGAAATCAGCCGAAGCCAGTCTGACCAGGCGCCTGCCAGCTATGTTCGACGCCAAACACTAAAAAATGCCGAACGTTTTATCACGCCTGAACTCAAAGAATTCGAAGACAAAGCACTCAGCAGCAAAAGCCGCGCGCTCGCCCGAGAAAAGCTGTTATACGAACAGTTACTAGATGTCCTTGGCGAGCAGCTACCAAGATTGCAGGATACCGCGACTGCCATTTCCGAGCTCGACGTGATCGCTTGCCTTGCAGAGCGATCGCTAACACTTTCTCTTTGTCGCCCTATTTTAAATGAGAAAGCCATGGTGAAAATTACCGGCGGGCGACACCCTGTTGTGGAGAACATGCTCAGTGACCCGTTTGTTGCTAACGACGCACTACTCAATCCACAACAGAGAATGATGATCATAACCGGACCTAACATGGGGGGTAAATCAACCTTCATGCGGCAAACCGCGTTAATCGTGCTGCTGGCGCACATCGGCAGTTTCGTGCCCGCCGAAGCGGCGGAAATTGGATCGGTGGATCGCATATTTACACGTATTGGCTCATCAGATGATCTTGCTAGCGGCAGGTCCACGTTTATGGTGGAGATGACCGAAACAGCAATGATTCTGAACAATGCAACGGATCACAGTCTAGTGCTACTGGATGAGATCGGACGTGGGACCTCAACTTTTGATGGCCTTTCCCTGGCATGGGCTTGTGCCGAATACATTGCTGAAAAATCAAAGTCCTTAACGCTGTTTGCGACTCACTACTTCGAATTGACCACGCTTAGCACCTTTTTACCCGCAACCGAGAACATTCACCTTGCTGCAAAAGAATATGGCGATCGGATTATCTTTATGTACTCGGTCAACAAGGGTCCCGCCAGCCAGAGCTACGGTTTACAAGTCGCAAAACTCGCTGGCGTTCCCAAAGCTGTCATAGAAAAAGCACGTAAAAAACTTAGTGAGTTGGAGGATGCCGAAATAAGATCATCGCCAACGCAATCCGACCTGTTTCTATCACCACCACTGCAGGCTTCACCACCTGAGCCAACGCCCTCAGCTGTTGAAGATCAGCTCAGAGAAATCGAGGTGGACTCACTCACCCCAAGAGAGGCGCTAAACTTGATTTATGAGCTTAGAGATAAGCTAGAATCGGAGTAAATTCAGGATATCCAGAGCTCAACCCCTAACAACCCATGATTGCGAGTCAGGGCATATTGTGCGTTGGGAAAAAGCTGATAGAATGCGTATCTTTACAATCCCAGACTCTAAACTAAAAGGAACCATCGATGACATTTGTGGTAAGTGACGCGTGTATCAAATGCAAA
>Ga0209043_1002022_pt1 | contig 11031 bp, 10 predicted proteins | sample SaaInlV_100m_DNA_3_FD_184654 | JGI IMG/M metagenome (GOLD analysis project Ga0209043, IMG submission 184654) | Marine microbial communities from expanding oxygen minimum zones in the Saanich Inlet - SI037_S4LV_100m_DNA (SPAdes) (version 2) | ecosystem: Environmental > Aquatic > Marine >... | reverse complement strand
ATCCATTTTTCAAACATATGATTTACATTTTTCTTAATATAATAAATGAGGAAACTATCATTTTATCAATCATGTCTTAATTAAAGTTCAAAATAGTTAATTAAAAAAATAGACCTTAAAAGTTTAAATATATATCGTTACTAAAAAAAATCTTGGAATTCAAAATGCTTATATTTTGACATAATTTCAACGTTCTGCTAGCATTTCTTGAAGATAACACTATATTTTTTTATATTAGAATTTAGTTACCATTTTATTATTCTTTAATAGTTTTTTTATATAAGGTACAAGTTAATTTAAGAACTTGCTAAAATGGTAAATACAGTTGGCTAAGAAAACAGAAGAATTTAACTCAAATTTGATAAAAAAAATTCTAATTGGACTCGGGTTTAGTCTTATAATATTAGGGCTCATTAGACAGTGGCCCATCGTGGGGAAGTCCTATATGGAATTCATTGAGGGCGAAGGGTACCTTACCCTGATGCTTGGGCTCATTACGACTATACTTGGAATATCTACAACGCTAATAGTCGGCCAGAAAGATAAATAACAACTTGAGTTTTAAAATTAAACATCATGAGTGAAAAAGAAAACGTAGAAGGCGAAGGTTTCGTTATTAAAGATAATCGCTCTTCTCAAATTTCAGAAGACAATGCTGCCTTTCTAGATGATCAAGAAACCAAAAATCAGGAAAAACAAACTGACATTTCGGAAAAAAAAGAAACTGAGCCTTTTCAGATCGATTTTTCTGCATTTATAATGTCTCTTACTTCATCGGCTTTTTACCACTTGGGAGATATGCCAGACCCTTCCACTGGCAAAACTGAAACAAATCTTCCTGCGGTCCAACAAACAATCGATATGTTAATTATGTTGCGGGAAAAAACAAAAGGGAACCTCAAGGAAGACGAAATTAAACTTATCGAACAGCTCATTTACGAATTACAAGTAAAGTACGTTGCAAAAACAAAAGAATAGTTTTCAATGTATCCCTACACAAGGTTAAAGAATTTTTTTTCCGCTTGTAACTTATCGTTCTAAATCCACATTAAAACTCTAAGGATTTGACCATGGAACTTAAAAGTGACGCACGCGGGCTCTTCATAGAGGGGATGACAGACTCAACAGAGCTGTCAAGTTATCTTCAACGAAAATTTAAAGACGAGGACATTCAAAATACTTACGAGAGTTTAACAAAAAATCATATCAAGACCGCACGATCCCAAGACATTACTCCGTTAAGTCAATTTTGGCAGACACTTGACGAATCCTATAAAAAAATACCTCCGCTTAAATGTGACAAAGGTTGTGCTCACTGCTGCCATACCGGTGTAGCAGCAACAAAAGTTGAATGGGATGGCATATTAAATAATATTTTAAAAAATAAGATCGATCTTGAGAAAGTCATTGAACGCTCAAAACGAACTATTGATCGTGTTCGCGAATCACTACGTTCCAAAAAAAATTTAGAACAAGTCGACTGGCACCGCCTGGTTATCAACCAACCTTGTCCTTTTTTAGGAGAAGGGCATGCCTGCATTATTTATGAGGACCGCCCTTTAGACTGTCGTCTAGTAGTTGCGTTTCGTGGCCAGTGCGAATCAAAAAAACTTGAGCATGCCCAACGCGGAGTGGTGATTGAGGAAACTGTTGGAGCTACCGTCATCGCAAAAATACAACATGACCAAACCCCAAAGTTTAAAAGGAGGAAATTTCAAGGAGTCCAACCACTAAAATTACTACAGCACTGGCTTATTGTATGGCAAGAAAAAAACAATAAGAAAAGATAAGATCCTCCCATTAGTCATTTTATCTTGAAAATAAAACCTATACAAATCCCACTCTTAACAAAAAGAAGTTCAACACAAACTGGTTGAAAAAAGCTCAATTTTAATGCCCATTCCAAATCAAAAGAAAATTCTAGTGTTCATTGCATGGGCCTTTGCAACCTACCTACTATTTTTGTGCTTTCGCGAAATAGAGGTAGAGCAAGCTTGGAAAAGTATCAGGCAAGTTCACCCTTTATGGCTATTGCTCGGCGTTGGGGGACATTTTTTAATTTTTATATTCTGGGCCAAACAATGGATTCTTTTTCTACCAGGCAAAGTTAATTTAACATTTAAAGAAATGTTTGAAGTTAATGCGATCATGAGTACTGCAATGAATATTCTTCCGTTTCCGGCGGGACATGGTTTTGGTGTGCATCTTTTGGCAAAAAAAAAAGGTGTTGGTCACTCAGCAGCTCTTTCAGTAATGTCTCTTGATCAACTGACTGAAGGGATAGCCAAGTTAACCGTTCTTTTAATTGTAAGCTGGCTTACTCCCCTCCCGCCTTTAATGAAAAAAGGAATACTTGGATTAATCATAGTTATTTTTCTATTCTTGGGCGTTCTTTTATTTTTTGCTTTTCGCTTTCACAATTACAAAACAATTGAAGTTTCTTCTACTAGAACACTCAAAGAAAAGGCCCTCCACTTCGTGTCTCGTTGGGGACATCAATTAGAAGGGCTACGCAACTTCCAAACTTTTTTTTATGGTGTGATTTTAGCTTATGCCATGAAATTAGGCGAGGCTTTGGCAATCTGGGCAGTGCAGAAAGGTTTTGGGATTGACCTTCCAATTTGGAGTGTTTTGCTGATTCTTGCCGCATTAAACTTAACAACCATTATTCCGTTAGCACCTGGAAACCTTGGGGTCTATGAAGCGACCGTTTTCTTTGTATACCAACACCTTGGGATAGGACCCGAACAGGCTATTGCTTTAGCTCTAACGCAGCACTTATGTTTTCTATTGCCATTAGCTGGGACAGGATATATCTACACACTAACTAAATTTTTTTTAAAAAATAAACCTAACCCTATAAAAACATTATAGATTAAAAATATTAGTCTAAAAAATTGTGTTTAGTTTTATCTTGCGCAAGTTAAAATGGTTTTTTAGAATGCTCATTGCACATACAAGGGAAATAACCTGCAACTATAAATCGCATAATTTAATCGGAGAAAATTTTCATGAAGCAGGCTATTATCAAAAAACTCGATGCTGAGCTATTAATATCTCAAAAAGAATTACAGGTAGATATTCCAAAGGTAATACTAACAGCAAGAGAGCATGGGGATTTAAAAGAAAACTCCGAATACAAGGCTGCAAAAGAAAGGCAAACCTTTCTTCAAGCAAGAATTTCACTCTTGCAAAAAAGAATAAGCGACGTTACTTCACTTGATATAGAAAAAATACCAAGAGATCGTTCTGGATTAGGTAGTACCTTATTCCTCACAGACATTAAAACCGGAAAAGAAAAACAGTTTCATCTAGTATTTCCCGAAGATGTAGATCCCGATGCTGGGAAAATTTCTCCTGGTTCCCCTGTGGGGAAAGCCTTAATGGGAAAGCAAACAGGAGATGAAGTGATGGTCCTTCTCCCAGAGCAAAAAATAGAATACGAAGTGATAAACGTAAAGACTCTCCACGACAAATCAGAAGACGATAACTAGAGCAAGCACCTGATGTCTTTCAAAAATCTAATTTCATTTGAAGAAATCTCAGAGAGTAGCTCCAACTTTCTCGATATCGATAGTAGACCTAACTGGGAAGAGTTGTTTGGCAACTGCAACCCATTGAATCTGGAAGTCGGATTTGGAGTCGGGAACTTTATCATAGAAATGGGGCTTCGAGAACCCAGCGAAAACTTTATTGGAATTGACTTTTACCATAAAGGAATTCGAAAAGTCATTACTCGAATTGCAAAATATGAGCTTTGCAATGCCCGAATTGTATATGGTGACGCAAAAGAAAAAATCCCTCTTTTATTTAATGCTGAAGAACTTGATCGTGTTTACATAAACTTTCCTGACCCATGGCCAAAAAAAAGACATCATAAACGAAGATTAATCAAACCGGATTTTATAAAAGTTCTGGTAGAAAAACTTAAGCATGGTGGCGAAATTCATATCGCAACAGATCACGAAGCCTACGCAATGGAAATTCTTGACTTTTTTAAAAAAGAACTGCTATTGAAAAATAAAAATGGAATGGGTGTATTTCTATCTCAAAAAGAGGGAATCCCTAAAAGTAAATACGAAAAAAAGTTTATCAAAGCGGGGGAACGTATTTTTTATTTAGAGTTTGAAAAATAGCACAAAACTAATTTAATCAATGAATTTGGAGACAAGCTTGCCTCAAGAACGAATTTTAGTAGTTGATGATGAAGCAAACATTGTAAGTTCCCTCAAAGAAATTTTATCGGATGAGGGTTATAATGTTTCTGGAGCTCAAGATGGACTGAATGCATTGGATATGATTCATTCAGATCCACCAGATCTACTATTGCTTGATGTCTGGGTTCCTGGAATGGACGGAATAGAGGTTTTAAAAACAGTCAAAACTTATCATCCGGAAATAGAAGTCCTCGTCATGTCTGGACACGGGACCATCGACACAGCAGTAAAAGCGACAAAGCTTGGAGCCTTTGACTTTATTGAGAAACCCTTCTCAATGGACAGTTTGATTCAATCAGTAAAAAATGCTCTAGCACTCAAAAAAAAACGGCCTAAAAAAGAAAACAACGATGCATTGTTGGGATTTACATCGTTAATTGAAGCACAAAAAGCCATTAAAATCCACTCACAATCAGACTGCGCCTTGCTCCTTCTAGGTGAAGCAGGAACAGGCAAGGAATACATCGCACAAGAAATCCACCGAAGAAGTTTAAAAAACAATATTCCCTTTATAAAGCTCAATTGCTCTTCAAGGCCTGCTCACGAGATTAATTCTTTTTTATTTCTATCAAAAAAAGAATCTCTCCGACCCAAAAGTATTCCCGTGAATACAACCTCAGTAATATCGCAAGCTGTATATTTGGATAACGTGGACGCTTTAAATAAAACTGTCCAACAAAGGCTCTTCAAATCATTATTTTCTACTGATAATGAAGAAAAAGATTTTTTACCATCTCGCCTATATATTTCTTCCTCTAAAAATCTAGATGAACTTTCCAAAAAGAACCAGTTCGACCGAGACCTCTTAAGAATATTTAGCAATACAACTATTAGAGTTCCCCCTTTACGCGAAAATCCGTCTATTATTCCCATGTTGATCCGTAATCATCTAGAAGAAATCTCACAAAAAAATGGACTGCCTACCTCTGAAATAAATTCTGACGCTCTTGAAACCTTATGTCGATATCATTGGCCAGAAAACATCAGAGAACTTCATTCTGTTTTGAACCGTATTCTTGCGGCTGCGTCTTCAGAGAGCAACATTTCTCTTAATCAAATACCTCCAGAAATCAACAAACTAGCGGCTCTGAAGGAGAGAACAAAACTTGACAAACTTAATAGTTTACCGCAAAGAACTCTTAAAAGAAGCGTAGTGTTATATGGAAGCGGACTTCATAAAGGACTTAAAACAGGGCTCATTTTACAACCCCTGCCACCGAATAGTGGCATTATTTTTAGTAATATTTCCAATGGGCAAACCATCCCAGCTCGGATTGAAAATATCATATCAACTGATTACTCTACAACACTCTGTAAAGGCAAAACCAGTGTAGCTACTATAGAACATATTATGGCTGTTCTACACATGTACCATATCTCAAACCTCCTCATAAAAGTAGGAGAGGAAGTTCCTGTAATGGATGGATCTTCAAAAGATTTTTGTAAACTGATTGAAGATGGAGAAATCGAAGAACAGAATGAACCTTTCCATGAGTTGATCATTGACAAAAAATATACTTTTGGTCTTCAAGAAGAAGGAACCCCTCATATTAGTATTGAGCCTTGCGATACATTCAAGGTTAGTTACCATATGGAATATCCAGCTCCAATTGGAGTCATGGACCATACTTTCGAATATATAAATGAGAATAGTTTTAAAAAAGAAATAGCTCCTGCGCGCACATTCGGATTTATGGAAGACATCTCACAATTAACAAAAATGGGATTTGCTTCTGGCGGGAATTTGGATAACTTTATCTTATTAGGTGATGGCAAAATCATCAATACCGATCTACGATTTAAAAACGAATTTCCTCGACATAAGATTCTAGACGTCCTAGGAGATTTTTACCTTTTAGGGAAACCTGTTCGCGGGCACATCCGAGCGCACAAATCGGGACACACTCAAAACATAGGGCTCCTAAAAACTTTGGTGAATTCAGGTGTTTTATAAATTCTTTAAGATTAAGTTACAACCTAACTTACCTCATCGTAATGGACGAGCCTCCAAAAAATATTTTCTACTCCTGATGTTTTTTTACATCTCCTATTACTCTAAAGTTGGTTCCTCTAAGAAAAATCTTAACAGATAGCAGCCACGAACTATTTGTACCCCCTTTTAGAAAGTGCTAAGCTCGAAGAATAAATTTTATGAATAAAAAAACTGCCGGATACCTACATGAATACTTTTAAGCTAGCCGTTCTTGTTTCCGGACGTGGTTCTAATTTACAGGCTATTATAGATAGTATTGAACGAGAAGAGTTGGATGCTTCTATTTCTATAGTCATAAGTAACACAAGAGATGCTATGGCTTTACAACGAGCTAAAGAGCATGAAATAAAAACAATATTTATAGATCCCGCTAAACATATAGATAGCAAAGAATATGACAAGGCACTAACAGACAAGTTAAAAGAGTATTCCATTGATCTTATTTGTCTTGCGGGGTATATGCGTATTCTAGGAGAAGAGGTCATACAAACCTTTGAAAAAAAAATCATAAACATACACCCATCTCTACTCCCGGCATTCCCGGGTCTGAATGCTCAAAAACAAGCAATAGAGCATGGGGTTAAATTTTCCGGATGCACTGTCCATTTCGTCGATTTGGGAGTTGACAGTGGTCCCATTATTCTACAAACCGTAGTCCCCGTTTACGACAAAGATGACGAGAAATCCCTCTCTAAACGAATACTTGAGCAAGAACATCACCTTTACCCAAAAGCAATCAAAATGATCAAGGAAAGCAAAGTCAATTTAAATGGCAGAATCGTCACAAGCAATACAGTTTAACTATATGAATTTCATTAAGGTGTTCATGAAAAAAAAATGTAATTTTTTTTTAATTTTATTTACTTTGTGTTGGTATAAACCTGCATGGGGCCTTAGTGACAAACTAGAAATTGTTAACGCGATTCAGAAAAGCTACGAGTCAGTTCTAACCTTGGAAGCAAAATTCGAACAAAAGACATTCGTTAAGATGATGAACAGGACTGAAACTACCAAGGGGAGTGTTCAGATCAAAAAACCTGGCAAAATGAAATGGGTATACAACTCACCAGACCCACAAATTCTTATTAGTGATCAAAAAAATTTATGGCTTTACTTACCCAAAGAAGAAGAAGCTACAAAAATGCCTATTGAGAGCGTATACTCCTCAAACACCCCCGCCCTCTTCCTAGCAGGGCAAGGGGTGTTGACTGATATGTTTAATATCGTGAAAATTCTAACTGAAAAAGAAAAATTTGTGGCTATTTTTACTCCGAAAGAAGTTGAAAGTAGTTTAAGTCGCCTCGCCCTTAGAGTTAATAAAAATAACTACCAAATCACAGGAGCGACCGTGTATGATGTTATTGGCAACAAGACTTCTGTTAGATTTAGATCCATCCGCCTCAATCAGGAAATACCGGAAAGCGTTTTCAACTTCAAGGTTCCAGCTGGAGTAGAAATGCAAGACTTTACACCTAACCCCTAAATAAACACCTTAAATTACTATGTTTGAAATATCATCTATATCTCTCGATACTGTATCAGCCTTTGGATTTAAAATATTTGCATTTCTAGTGGGCTTGGCCGTCCTTATATTTGTTCATGAATTAGGCCATTTTCTTGCTGCCCGAAAATGCGGCGTTATTGTCGAAAAATTTTCTATAGGATTTGGTAAAAAACTATTCGGATTCACTTCTCGAGGTACTGAATTTATTGTTGCTGCTATACCTCTAGGTGGATACGTCAAAATGAAAGGTGAAGAACTTGGAGAGGAAACAAGTGAAGAGGGATCGTTTTCAGCAGCACCGCCACAACACCGACTTCTAATAGCTTTTGCCGGACCGGCATTCAATATTCTATTTGCTTTAGCTATTTATGTGTTTGTCTACATGATAGGAGTTGAAACTATAGGCCCGGTAATTGGAACTGTAAAAGAAAATTCTCCTGCCCTCGAAGCAGGTCTTCAGACAGGCGATAAAATAATATCTGTTAATAACAATCCAATTCGATTTTGGAGCCAACTACAAAAGAAAGTCTATCATTCGCCTGGAGAAAAACTCGATTTCCAAATTGAACGTTTGAATAAAGGAATCATTAATTTAGAAATCATACCCACTACAGAAGAAATTAAAAACCTTTTTGGAGATACCGAGCAAGTCGGACTAATCGGCATCACCCCACTGGCAAACACCATTACCTACATCAAAAAAGAAAGTGCCGCCGAGAAAGCAGGTCTCCAGCTTAATGACCGTATTATAGCGGTACAAAATATAAATATATTTGGCTGGTCGGACCTAAGACCTGCAGCTGTGGACAAACCAGGAGAATTATTAACTTTTAAAATTCAACGTAATGACACAGAAATACTGATCCCTTTGACACCAACTCCAAAAACAATCAAAGGTCCTGATGGAAATGATTTGAAAATTGGGGAGATTGGTATTGGAATGAGTGGTCTTATGGTACTTGAACAATATGGATTAATTGGATCTGTATCAAGAGCTATAAAAGAAACTTGGGAAATGACTTCCTTAATTGCAATCAGTGTGCAAAAGATGCTATTTGGGTCAATCCCAGCAGACCAAATTGGTGGTCCCATATTGATCTTCCAAATTTATGGAGAGCAGGCTGAACAAGGTTTTAATGAATTTATCAGACTAACCGCTCTACTTAGCATCAATCTTGGATTAATTAATTTACTCCCAATTCCAATTTTGGATGGAGGTCATATTTTATTTTTTCTCCTAGAAATAATCAAAGGACGACCTGTCTCTGAAAGAAATAGAGAGCTAGCTCAACAAGTAGGTTTTTTTATGCTAATAAGCTTGATGGGATTTGCTTTCTATAATGACATAGCGCGAGTCATCAATTAGACAATATTCTAAGACTATTTAATGAATGGATCCAATAACTCAATTAGAAGACCTAAAAAAAATAGCGTCAGAGCTTTCAATTGATATAGTAACCTGTAGTTTGTTTGACTCTGAAATCAGTATTAAAAGTGGCCATTGTAAGGTAAAACAGAAAGACACCATCATCATTGACAGCTTGCTTTCAAGTCAAGAACAAAGCGAAGTCATTATTCAGACCCTAAAAAAATTTAACCTTGAAGCAGTTTACTTACCCCCTTGGATCCGTGGGCACTTTGAAACTGATAATGCTATTTAAAACTAAAAATGACATTACTTAATAATATTCTTCCTGAAGTACGTCGCAGCAAATTAAAAATACTTCTCAGTAAAAAAAAAATCGTACGGGTTCTTGAAGCCCATAATGGGCTAAGTGGTATTATCGCGAATAATACTCTCATTGAAGGGCTGTCTAACGAAATATCCGTCCAACGAGAATTTGACGCAATATGGGAGAGCAGTCTTACCGACTCTGCATCGAAAGGGCACCCTGATATAGAAGTCGTTAGCTTCGACTCAAGACTTCAATCTATTAATGAAATCTTGGCCGTAACTCATAAACCAATGATAGTTGATGGCGATACCGGAGGGGACTCTAATAATTTCGAATATATGGTAACCAAACTTGAGCGAGCAGGTGTTTCTGCTGTGATTATTGAAGATAAAGTTTTCCCCAAGCGAAATAGTTTGGAGCCCGGTGTTCAACAAACACTTGAAGAACCTGAGGTGTTTGCTAAAAAAATTTACCGGGGGAAACGTGCTCAAATATCAGCCGATTTTATGATCATAGCCAGGCTGGAAAGCTTGATAGCTGGTAAAAGCGTAGAAGATGCCCTTTCCAGAGCTCAAAAATATTTAAAAGCTGGAGCTGACGGTGTAATGATTCACTCCAAAGAAAAAGATCCTGCTCAGATAATGGAATTTGCAAAACACTATACAGAAATGACTCGAAAATTAAATAGTGATAAGCCAATGGTATGCGTACCAACAACATACAATACCATTACTGAAGATGAGCTAAGTTCAGCTGGGTTTCGAATTGTTATATACGCCAATCACCTTTTGAGAAGCGCTAATAAGGCGATGGAAGAAACTGCTCGCACTATACTTCTGAATCAACGATCATTTGAGGCTGACCCAATATGTTCTCCAGTCCGCGAAATATTTAAAAAAGTGGGGTTTCTAGATGTTAAAGAAAAGGACAAACTTGATGAAAATGATAAAAATATTCCTGTAATTATTCCTGCTGCTGGTGAAGATTCGTCGTTAAGTTCAATTCTAAATAACAAACCTAAGTCTATGTTTGAAATAGCCGGAAAAGTTCTTCTCGACTGGCAAATAGGAGCTCTCAATAGTAATAGTCTGACAAATATTACAGTGATCACAGGTTATAAAAGTGGCGCAATGAAAGCAGAGGGTGTCGCCTTTCTGGAAAATAAAGATTATAAAAGAGGGTCCGAGTTACACACTTTGATGGAGGCTCGAAAAAAGATGACGAGCGGCTTCATTATGTTATATTCGGACATACTGTTTGAAGAGAGCATAATGGCACAAATACTTGCTTGCCAAGAAGACATTGTCCTTGTTGTAGACAATACCATCCAGTACCATGCCCCTGAATCAAACAAAGTCCAGGATTTCGTAGTTAGTAAAAACAAACACCTATCCACTCGAAGGAAAATTAGCTTTGACTGCGAAAATATTATTTCAAAAATCGGCTCAAAGCTAACCCCTGAAACTGCTACTCACGAGTTTATAGGCCTCGCTAAGTTTAGCAAAAATGGAGCGGAGCAGCTTCTTCAGACCTATGAAGACTGCGTAAAAAATCACTCTGGCACTTTGCAGGAAGCAGCTAATATAAATCAATTTAAATTTACCGACCTGATACAAGAAATGATCGACCGAGGCTATGTAG
>Ga0209043_1002013_pt1 | contig 11066 bp, 10 predicted proteins | sample SaaInlV_100m_DNA_3_FD_184654 | JGI IMG/M metagenome (GOLD analysis project Ga0209043, IMG submission 184654) | Marine microbial communities from expanding oxygen minimum zones in the Saanich Inlet - SI037_S4LV_100m_DNA (SPAdes) (version 2) | ecosystem: Environmental > Aquatic > Marine >... | reverse complement strand
CTTGGGCGGCGAGCTCGCGGGGGTTGAGTTGGTTGCGCTTGGCCAAGCCCATGAGCGCGTTGGATTGGTAGTCGCCAAATTTCGGATCGGGGCAGGGGCGGACGAGGACGCTCGAGACGTTGGCGTCGGGCATGAGCGCAAGGACGGCTTGCTGCAATTTTTCCTGTAAGACGAGATGAACCACGGTTGGAGTCACTTGGCCAGCTGATCGCCGGCTTGGCCGAAAGGGAGAATGTCGCCGGCTCAGCCTTCCTGCGAGCTGCGGATGATTTGGTACATCTCCGCCGCGTCGCCGGCATCCTCGAGTGCCTTGCGGAATTCCTTCTTGTGGAGCACCTTCGCGATCTTGGCCAGCGTGTGGAGATGTTTCTGGAATTGGCCCTGCGGCACGAGGAAGAGCATGACGAGATTGACCGGGTGGTTGTCGAGGGCGTCGAAGTTCACCCCCGCCTTGCTGCGGCCGAACGCTCCGGTGACGTCGCCGATTAGGTCGGTCGAGGCATGCGGGATGCCGATGCCGAACCCGATGCCGGTGCTCATGGTGGTCTCACGTTTCTTGACGACTGAGACGATCGCGTCGCGGTGTTCGGACTTGATACGTCCCTTGTCGACTAGTAAATCGATTAGCTCCTCGATCGCTTCCCAGCGATCGAAGGCTTTCAGATCCGTGACAACCTGTTCCTTGGTGAGAAAATCAGCCAGCTCCATGATATGGGCACAACACCGTAACTCGGCTCGGATTTGCTACTCTTTATCGGACCGGCTTACAAGCGCGAACTTCGTTGCCAAACCGATGGGCAATCGCCAGACTGCTGCTGCCCAAATGAGTACCATGATTAGGCGTTACGCAGGGATGGCGGTCGGTTTGGCTGTTTTGGCCGGTGTTGGCATGGCAGAGCAGTCGATCAAGCTGCCGTCGGTGGACGACATCCTCGAGCGGAACGTCCAGGCGCTCGGCGGCGAGAAGGCCATGCGAAAACTGAAAAACCGCGAGGCCCGGGGGGAGATTGAATTGGCGACGTTCGGCGCGGAGTTCTCGGTGATCATGCGGCAGGCAGCGCCGAACAAGGAAATGATGGAGCTGACGATCGAGGGGTCGGGGACAATACGCGACGTGTTCACCGGCCGCAAGGGCTGGACGGAAACGCCGGACGGCACAGTAACCGAAAAAAAGGAGCGCGAATTGGCCAATAAAAAAATTGACGCCGATTTTCATGCGTACCTGAATTTCAAAAAAAATTACCCCACGATCAAGCTGCAAGGTGTGGAGCAGTTCGCCGGAAAAAAAGTTTATGCCATAAAGATGACGCCGAGAAAAGGGGACACGGACACGTTTTATTTTGATGCCGTGACGGGATTGGTTGCCGGTGTTTCCTCCACCGCCGAGATGCAGGGGCAGGAGGTGAAAACCAGTGTGCTTTTTCGCGACTACAAGGCGGTGGACGGAGTGCAGATTCCGCACACATTGAAACTGGAGGAACCGGCGTCCGCCGCGTTTACGATTCGACTTGAGTCGGTGAAGCACAACATCAAGGACACCGGTAAGTGGTTCAAGAAGGCCAAGTGAGCGAGCGGGAGAAGATTGTCTCGGGGATCGAGGCCGAGGGACTGGTGGCGATCGTGCGCGTGCCGCGGTCCGAGTTGACGCTGCCGTTGGCCAAGGCGCTTGTCGCGGGCGGTATCCGGGCGGTGGAGTTGACGATGAGCATCCCCAACGCGCTCGAGGCGGTTCGCACGATTGACCGCGAACTCGGCGATAAAATTTTGCTCGGCGTCGGTACGGTGATCGACGACGACACATGCCGGGCGGCGATCGATGCTGGGGCGAAGTACGTCATCAGCCCGATCACCCGGCCGTCGCTTGTTGCGGCGGCGCACGCGTTGGACCGGCCGGTGATGCTGGGTGCCTATACGCCGACCGAGGCACAGGCCGCACACGAGGCCGGCTCGGATTTCGTCAAACTATTCCCGGCCGACACGCTTGGCCCAAGCTACATCAAGTCTTTGCTCGCGCCGTTGCCGCACTTGAGAATCGTCCCCACCGGCGGGGTGAACCTCGACACGATGGAGGCGTTCCTCGCGGCTGGCTCGGTGGCGCTAGGCACCGGTTCGGCCCTTTTGAAAAAAGAGATCATCGCCGGGGAAAACTGGGGGGAACTCGAGCGCTTGGCCAAGCGGTTCGCCGACAAGATGGCCGGGCTGAAGGCCAAGCTGGGGCGGTGACGCATTTTAGAAGGGAGGGACGGATTCCACTCCGTCCGAAAAATGAGGTGAGGTGGAACTCGCCCCTCATAGGCCAATTTGGCTTTACGACAAGAGTGGTGTTTGATACCCAACACCCGTGGCTGAGACTCCCACCATCGGGTTCATTGGTGCTGGTAGAATGGCGGCGGCCTTGGCCAAGGGCTTCGTCAACGCCGGCTTGGTATCGACGGAGGAGTTGATCGCCAGCGACCCGGCTCCTGCCGGCCGCGAGGCGTTCGGCTTGGAGGTTGGTTGCGAGACGACCGACTCGAATGCCGACGTGCTGGCGAAGGCCAAGGTTATATTTTTGGCGTTCAAGCCGCACCAACTCGACGAGGCGACGGAGGCGGTGCGTGATCAGTTCGACGAGAGCCATCTTGTGATTTCGATCTTGGCTGGCGTGCGCTTGGCCAAGCTCGACGCGGCGTGCGGCGGGCGTGCGCGGTTGGTGCGCGTGATGCCCAACACTCCGGCGCTGGTCGGCGAGGGCGCCTGTGGCTACGCGCTTGGCCAAGCGGCGACAGCCGAGGACGGCGAGTTGGTGAAGCGGTTGTTGTCCGCCGTCGGTGTGGCTTACGAGGTGAATGAGAGTTTAATCGACGCGGTGACCGGGCTGAGCGGCAGCGGCCCGGCGTACGGGTACATGATCATCGAGGCACTGAGCGATGGCGGTGTGGCGGCCGGTTTGCCCCGGGACATCTCCACCCGATTGGCAGCGCAGACGATGCGCGGCGCAGCGAAGATGGTACTCGAGACCGGCAAGCATCCCGGCGAACTCAAGGACATGGTTTGCAGCCCGGGCGGCACGACGATCGAGGGTGTGCACGAACTGGAGGAGGGCGGCGTGCGCAGCGCACTCATCAACGCCGTGCGAGCGGCGACGGAGCGGGCCGTCGAGCTTGGACTGGAATAAAAAATTATTATGACTTACCCCCCTCCAACCGAGAAGCAGGCCAAGATACTTTGGGCGTCGGTGACGGCGCTCGCCATTGGGGTGCTGATTGGTTTGACGGGGGTTTTGGTGCTGGGAATGGCAAAGCTGGCCAGCATGATTTCCTCGGTGTTGCTGCCTCTGGCTATCGCCGGCGTGATCGCCTATTTGCTCGATCCGATGGTCGATTGGTTTCAGAAAAAACGCGGTTTCAAACGTCAGAACTCGATCATCCTGGTGTTCATTATGGCGCTGCTGTTGGTGGGGGGATTGGTGGCGTCGGTGGTGCCGTCGTTGATTTCGCAGGTGGGCAAGCTCACGACCGATTTCCCGGAAAATGCCAAGAACTTTCAGGAAAGTGTGAGTTCGTTCGTCAGTTCGGGCGATCCCGCCAAGCCGGCCAATACGTCCACCAATGCACCGGCCAAGCCGGTCTGGCTCGAGACACCGCAGGAGTGGATGAAGAATGTCGGTGTGACCAACGAGAAGGCGCGGGAGTTCATGGTGGATGCCGTGTCGAAAATATCGGGCTGGTCGCTGGAGCAGTTGAAGAAGGTCATGTCGTTGTTTGGCTTCCTGGCCGGCTTGGCCCTGGTGCCGGTGTATGTGTTTTATTTCTTGCTCGAGAAGCGGGGCATCAATCAAAACTGGACGGATTACCTCCCGGTGGGCGACTCGTGGATCAAGGAGGAGATCGTGTTTGTGTTGCGGTCGATCAACGATTGCCTGATCGTTTTTTTCCGGAGCCAGGTGCTGGTGGCGATGTGCGTGGGGGCGCTGCTGACGGCCGGTTTTTTGGTGATCGGCCTGGAATACGCGATTCTGCTGGGCGTCATGGCCGGGCTGCTTGGCATCATCCCGTATCTTGGCGTGGCGTTGAGCATCATCCCGGCGTTCGTCCTGGCGATGATTCAGTTCGTGCCAGAGGATGGGTGGCTCAAGCCGGTTCTCATTCTCGTCTGGTTTGCCGCTGTGCAGGCGATGGAGGGACTGTTCATCTCGCCTAAAATCATCGGCGACAGGGTGGGGCTGCATCCACTCACGATCATCGTTGCCGTGATGGTGGGCACCACGCTGCTGGGGGGCATCATGGGAGGTGTACTGGCCATCCCGTTGACCGCCGCGCTGCGCACGCTGATGTTTCGTTACGTCTGGAAGGATCGCGTGCACGCCGGTGACGCGCCCGCAGCAACGTGAGCGACGAAACACAACAGCCAGAGCCAAGCCCGCCCGCCAACAGGGAGAGGTTGCATATTTATTTCCTGCCCAACCTGATGACGGCGGGCAACCTGTTGTGTGGGTTCCTTGCGCTGACGTTCATAGTGCAGGTGGTTCCCGACCCGACCGGGTCGGAGGGACCGGTTTTCAGTGCCACGGACATCGAGAAAATCAAGAATGCCCTTTGGCTTATTCTGGGGGCGTTTGTGTTCGACGGACTGGATGGCAGGATCGCCCGATTGGTTGGCAAGGAGAGCCCGTTCGGGCTTCAGTTCGATTCGCTGGCGGATATCATTTCGTTTGGAGCGGCACCGGCGTTCCTGATGCAGAGGGTAATCCTGCACGACTTTAACGTAGTGAGTGAACGTCTTGGTCTGGTGGTTGCATCGGTCTATCTGCTGTGTGGCGCACTGCGGTTGGCTCGCTACAATTGCCTCTCGGCGATGACCGACTCAGGGAACAATCGGGAATTCCTCGGATTCCCCATCCCGGCCTCGGCGGCGATGGTGGCTTCATTGACGATGTTTCTGGTCTGGCTCGAGGAAAAAAACCTGCCCACCAGTTCGTGGCGCTGGGTATTGTTGGCGTTGCTGGTGTTCCTCTCGGTGATGATGGTCAGCGAGGTCAAGTACCCGTCGTTCAAAAAACTGGATTTTCGGTCGCGCCGACCGTTTACGAAGTTTGTTACTGCTGTGGTGGTGGTGGCCTGCTTTGTTTTTTTGTGGAAATACCTCGTGCCGATCGTGCTGCCATTGATCTTCACATCGTATCTGGTTTACGGTTTTGTGCGACCCCGGTTGTCACGGAAGTTGAGGAGGGAAATTGAGGAAGACTTCGACGATGAATAGACCGGGGGCCGTCCGTAGATGACCCCGGTCGATTATGCAGTGGCCGTTGGCGCGGGGGTACTGACCGGGTTCGTGTGCGCGGTACCGGTTGGGCCGATCAATGTTGCCATTATGGAGGAGGGCATCCACAGCGGTCGGACAAGGGCGCTGATCATCGCGGTCGGCGCGCTGTTGATGGAGATGATTTATTGTATCATCGCCTTCGGCGGGTTCGCGAGTTTGTTTGAGGATCCCACGATCCGAGCGACTGTGGAGCTGATCAGCTTTCTTGCAGTGACCGTCTTTGGCATCCGCTACCTGATGACCGACACTGTGACCGTGCAGGGCAAGCGCGCCCGGATGGTCGAGCAGCGGCTGCACCCCCACACGATGTTTTGGACCGGGTTCGTTCGGGTGCTGGTGAACCCCAACGTACTCCTGTTTTGGATCATGATTTCTGCTGTGCTGCTGGCCAACGGGACCTTACAACCCGCCTGGCAAAGCCGGATGGCCTGTGCCGCCGGTGCCGGCCTGGGCATTGCCGCCTGGTTTACGCTGCTCGTGTTGGGAAGTGCCCGGGTGCGAAACCAGTTCTCGGACAGGACACTCGTGCGGTTTTCCCACGTATCAGGTCTTCTCCTGCTGCTGTTGTCGGTGGTGATTGCGGTGCGCCTGATTGGCACTGTGGCACAACAAGGCAGTTGATCAAGCACCCCTCGCTTGGCCAAGCGGGAGGAGCTCAGGGCTTACTACAGAGAACAGAGAACAGAGAACTTTCTTACCGCTGATTACGCGGATATCGCAGATGATATTGGATATCCTTGTCATGAAGCGATCACCTTCATCCCCGCCTTGTACCTTCCAGCTTGGAAGAACTTATCCCTTAGCGTCATGGCCAATTCTTCTGTCATCACAGGTCATTCCCTTGGCGTCAGGGGCCATCCCGGTCGTGGAACAGGCTATCCCGGTGATCGCGCGGTCATGAAGATGCCAGTTCCTTCTTGGTCTTGCCGCCGTGTTTGCGGAGGAGTTCGGTGGTTTCGGGTTTTTTTTGTTGAATGGCCAAATCTAGCGGTGTCTGGCCATCCCGGTCTTTCGCATTCACATCCGCACCAGCATCCAAGTGCTGTTTGACGGCTTCGATGTTTCCCTTTTCGGCAGCATCAAGTAGTGCACGATTTGCTTCTGGATTCCCACACCCCACCAGCATCACGGCTGCGATTGCTGTGAGTAGGAGGTGTTTCATTTCAATTCGTCACCCGTGTTGCCGCTGTGTTTGCGGAGGAGGCCAACTGGTTTCGACGCCGATCTTACGGAGGAAGTCCCGAAAAGAAGAGAGGAGTTTGCCGTTTTCCCAAATCGCCTTTGGCTGTACGGAATTCGCTATCGCTGTCGCAGCCAAATGACCAGCGACCTCACCGATATTCCACTCTATTGGATGGAGGCGATAGCAGCCGTTGGTGATATGTGTTGTGCCAATGTTTTTGCAGGAAGCGATGAGGTTGCTGACTCGCTGGGGAATCAGGGCGCCCAGTGGTAACTCAAATGGCAATGCCGCGAAGTCAATGTAGTTGTCCCCGCCCGTGCTCGGATGCAAATCGATTTGGTAATGACCAATCCCTACTGAGTCGAGGTAGCGTTTTGCTTGGACTTGGCTTTCCTTTTCGCCCATTACTAATGCTCGGTTTTCCCTGCCGCAATCCTGCTCAACAATTGTAGTCATGGCCCTAATCCTCCGCGACTCTCTGACGTAGGGATATTTGGCCAGGCCGTCATTCGTTCCCATAACATCCTTTCTAAGTCTCAAACCGGGCCAACCCTCTCCGCCATCATCTCTCGGGGCCTCGGTTTGCAGCCAGTAAAGAAGCGACAAACTCAACTGCTTGGATCGATCGATATGCCGGTTGCGTTCCGTGTCTGAAACGCCGACAAGGTTGCCAAGAAAATAATCATTTTGAGGCCAGTTGATCAGACTGATGTCCCTAAGGCCGCTCCCTGGGTTAAAATTTGACTGGGCGAGGATTCGCCGATAGGTCCAGAGATTGATAACACCAATTTTGTGTGGTCCCTTGGGGTTGAATCCCAGCTGCTTGGATGCACCACTCGACGGGTGCGTGTAGCTGAAATCAAGCAAACGCCCTGGCCATGCGGGCATCAGATCCGGGATATACCCGCTCCAGAAATCGTACTCTTTCGGCTTATCGATCACGTGTTCCGCTCCAACAACATGGTCAACGGCAAAGCACATGGTAAACGCCTGTTGATTGCCCGGGGACACCCTATCCGGCATGTGCAGTTCGCCGGTCTGTTTTTTGCCCTCCGTACCGGTGACAAACTCGCAATTGGCCAAGGGTAACAAGTCACCCAGTTCCGTTGCATCGGCAAAGATCGAACCGTTCAAGATAAGCGAATGCCCGGTCCCCATGTTGAACACCTCAACAGAGCGAATATTGTCACTAACCAATTCAGCGGCAATCGGTTTTGTTTGCACCAGCAACGTCAGTTGCCCGTTGACTTCAAACGGAGCGAGCAGTGACTCCAGGCAAGCTAGTGCTACCCTCGGCTCATGGCATAGGCGAGACACCGAACCGCTGCCTGGGTTGAGGTTTTTTAGATCCCTCGCATTGTCTGTGAGAGGGTAGTGGCGGCGATAATAATCCCGAATCGCGTTGCGGAACTTCCGATAGGTTCGGGTGCAACCAAACGATTCAATCCAACGATGTTCATCGGGAGGTACACCCTGAGAGGTTAACTGACCGCCGATCCAGTCAGTTTCCTCTGTCATGATCACCCTCAAGCCGGAACTTAAAGCTGACAATGCAGCCGCGCAGCCGCCAAGCCCGCCACCGATAATAACCAAATCCGCCTTTAATTCCTTCCTCTTCGGTTTGACCAATCGACCGGAAAGCGAGTTACACCCGGCTAAACCAACCGATGTAATCGCCAAACCGGCGCCCAAGCTGAGAAAGCTGTCACGACGATTCATTATTTTTCGCTAAGAGGTCGCTTGGACGACCGGACATCGACAATTCCAGATAAAAGCAACCCGACTAATAGGATTTTAAGGGTTAATATGTGTGAGGTTTGTTTCATTTCCCTTCAGTTTTCAATTCTTCACCCGTATTGCCGCCGTGTAAATCCATCAGCGCTTCAAGTTGGTTAGGCCACATTCTTGCCTGCAATTAATCGATAATAGCTTCTCTTACTATTGCTCCAATTTTATTTGGCAGATCAGACGGCTTTTGAACCATGTACACAACTGTCAGTTTCTCAGAGGGTGTTGTCCACGAAACAGTACCTGCAGCACCTCCCCAACTATATGTGCCCGCTATTTGACCATTTCTTGATTTCTCTTGGTCCAGAGTGATGGCAGTCGTATAGCCATAACCTTGACCGGGGCCTCCCTTCGCTGCTTGACTAAAAAGAGTACCTGCCTGATTGGTTGTCATCATGGCAATAGTTTCGGGTTTGAGGATTTGATAACCAAACAAAGCTCCTCCATTCACGAGCATCTGTTGAAAATGCAGATAGTCACGTGTCGTGCTAAATAGTCCCCCGGCGTTTGAGACATAAGCGCTTAAGTCTTCACCAATAACCCTACCGTTGCCTTTAGCTTTGTTGTGGAATTTATAGGGCATCCGGTAGAGTTGGTCTTCGGGCACATCCCAGTAGGTATCTTTCATGTTCAGTGGATCAAGAATCCGTGACTGTATAAACTCATGCAGGGACATACCTGAGGCTATTTCGATGATTCGCCCCACCACCTTCAGCCCGCTCCCCGGACTGTATGCCCAGCGAGTCCCTGGCTGAAAGTCCAGAGGTCTGGCTGCCATTCTGGGCACCCAAGTAGCAAGTGTGTCTGACGGTGCGGCTCTGTCTTTTGCAATGATTGATCCCAATCCTCCTCCGGTTCCCAGTCCGGCAGTGTGAGTCAACAGATCATGAATAGTTAGAGGTCTGTTAACCTTCTCAAGTCGATATTCAGGCACCTCCCTTTTGCTTTTTGTATACGAGCCTTTTTTGCTCTTAGCCTTAGTCTTGGACTTGTTGATGGATTTGTTTTTGGCTTTTCTATTTGGTTTAAAGCCTTTGCCTGCGGACTTCAGCGGAATGGCAACCTGCAGTCCTTTGTATTCAGGAATATATTTGGATACTGGGTCCTCAGGACTAATCAGGCCGTCGTCAATCAGGATCATTGTTGCCACACCGATCACCGGCTTGGTGGAGGATGCCATAAGGAAAATCGAGTCTTCGGGCATGGGTTTCGGGGTTTTCCCTTCAAGCTCTCCATGAGCCTCTAAGTAGACCACCTTGCTTTGTCGAACAATACCGATAACGGCGCCATCTATGCGGCCAGCATCTATATATTGTTTCACCAATTCATCTATCTTTTTTAGTCCCTCAGATGACATGTCCACTTCTTCCGGCTTCCCACGAGGTAGTTCGTGAATAGTAATGTCTGGGGTTTCGGCTGTAGAAGCCTCTGATTTCGCTTCTAGTGCCGGAGCCGAATGCAGTGACTCAGTGCACCCCATCAGAACCACGGTTACGATCGTTGTGAGTAGGAGGTGTTTCATTTGCCTTAAGCTATCTCTTATTTAAAAGCCGAGTGGGTGCGGTTGCCGCCGCTAAGGATGTAGGCGACGAGATCCATCACCTCGTCTTTTTTCATCAAATTCAACAGTCCAGGCGGCATTGGTGAAACCTTGGAGGGTTCGATGCTCTCAACCTGGGTGCGGTTGATGTTCACTTGTTGATTGGGATCAAACATGTCGGTGTTCACGCTTACGCGGTCGCCGTTGAGGTTTACCACCACACCGGTCACTATGTCGCCGTTTTTCATTTTCACAATCACGGGTACGAATTGCTCGTTGATCTCCTTGCTGGGGTTGATTACCTGATCCAGTAAATCGCGCGGAGAATAGCGGCCACCGGCACCGGTCAAGTCGGGCCCGGTCATCCCACCCTCGTTGGCAAACCGATGACAGGCAAAGCAGCCCCCTGCGGCAAACATCTTTCGGCCACGATTGAAGTCCCTGTTTTTCAATCCCGTTTTCGCCGCCTGGCTCAACTCCTCAAGTTCCCACTGCTTCACATACTTCCTACCGATCATCGCCGCGGCCATCATCTCGAAAGGAGATTTGACGACGGGCTTCTTCGCGAGCAAATCCTTCAAATCCGCTTTTTCAGCAGCACTCAGGCTGGCAACGGCATCTCTGCGGATGAACTCAATGAATTTGCTGAAGCTTCTGCCGCCACGATAATTGGCAGCTTTCAAAAACCAGTTGAGATACGTTGTACGTAGCTCAGTGGTCCAACCGGCCTTAAGCATCCTTAGCGATCGGGCGTACTCAATCTGTTCCTCCTGCGTGGCTGCTTCTTGTAGTAGCTTGATACCCTTGGCGGCAGTGCTCGGCACCTGCAGATAGGCAAGTGTTTCGCAGAGCAACCAGTTTTGTTCGAAAACGGGTGCGGGGAATTGCGGCTCCAGTTGCGCAATAATCATCTTGACCGCACGCGTGTTGGGATCGCCGAAGCGCACGAGGGCGATCTGATAAGCGCGCAACAAGACTAACTTGCCAGTATGATCCAGATTGTCCCACTTCACTTCGGCCAATTGTCCGTAAACGGTGGCGGCCAATTGTTTGTCCACAGGCGTATTGGGCTTGCCGTTGGCCGGATCGGCTGCGGCCACTTTGCACAGGCCGAGCAACGCCGCCACCCGCTGATTGGGATTCTTTTCATTCAGAGCGCGGTCTTTCCATTTCGCCAATGGCTGATGCTGAACCGCAGTGATGGCAGCCCAGCGAACGAAACGATCCGGATGATCCAAGTGCGGCCAGGCT
>Ga0209043_1002009_pt1 | contig 11070 bp, 6 predicted proteins | sample SaaInlV_100m_DNA_3_FD_184654 | JGI IMG/M metagenome (GOLD analysis project Ga0209043, IMG submission 184654) | Marine microbial communities from expanding oxygen minimum zones in the Saanich Inlet - SI037_S4LV_100m_DNA (SPAdes) (version 2) | ecosystem: Environmental > Aquatic > Marine >... | reverse complement strand
CATGCTCAAGACAATATGTTGGTGATTATGACATACAACATTGTGAGACTGGATATCTTGATTGTGCTGTAACTTCGAGTGGTCTTTCTTGTGTTAAGAAGGGTGGAATACTTAAATAGTTGATGGGAGAGTGAGACACAATGTGTCTCAGTATTATTAGGTCTAAACGTCTATCAAAACTCTATCACTTTCAGTTAATTTCTTACCACCAGTTAATTCGTGTCTCTTATCTAATAACTTAACGTGTCCGTATGTGTTCTCAATATTGTAAATTGACGTGCCCATATTTTGACTTAACAAATAAATATCAACTCCACTCAATAATCTAAAAGTGCAGTAGGTATGTCTTAACGTGTAATAAGTATAATTATCATTCAAACTGGTATTGTCTAAAATCTCTTTCCACAGTCTGTAAAGTGTCGTTTTACCAATTTGTCCACCTGTTTCATTATCAACAAATACCCAGTCAGTATCTTTTGTAAAATTACTTAACTTTTTTAATCTTTTAAAGTATTCACCGTTCCTACCTATTACTCCTGTACGTTCACCAGTTTTACTGATCTTAACGTCTATAACACTGGTGGTATTACCGTTCTTCTCTTTAATCAGTTTTATATTTCTCCATTTTAAATAACGACACTCACCAAAACGTAAACCTGTGTTGCATAAAACTAAAATAAAATGCCGTACAAACTCTTTTCTAGTTTTCTCTTGTAGTTCTTCTTCGTCCTTACTCCAAGTCCTTAAATAGGTATACATCTCTTTCCATTCACCTAAGGTAAAACTATCCCCCTTGGGTTTTTCTTTCTTCATCTCTTCCCATACTGGGACTTGTCCTTGTCGTATAAGTTTCTTCTGTACTCCAAACTTGAATAAGTTGTTTATCGTTACTCTTTCGTTAATGATCGTTCCATCAGTAACCGTCTTACTCTTATCTTTTCTGTACCTATAATATTTGTGTTTGAAACTATGGTTTCCAATTTTACTTAATCTGGTTTTATTGCCTAAAAACCCAATTAAATGGTTATTCAACTGTGTCTTTATCGTTCCGTACCGTCCTTCTGTAATTCCAAGTTTACCCCCACCAACATCACCTTGCCGGATACGTGTTTCTTGTTCTTCCAAGTACAACTCCACCAGTTCTTCAACTGTCTTATCAAAAACCTGTTCACCAGTTCTTAATTTACTATGTATGTCCTTATAGTGTTCCTTGCTTAACTCAATGGACTTTTCTTTGTCTTTTGTACCTAAACCTTTTACATAGTATTTTTGTTCTTCCTTAACCCAGATACGGACACTCCAAAACTTCCCACTCTTATTACTCCTATAAACCAGTATTTCACCGTCATTAAGTTCAAACTCTTCGGTTCTATACCACTTTGGTTTCTTTGTTTTTTTAGTTTTAGATTTTGTACTCAAAACATCACCCAAACTTATTACAATCAATAATCACTAACTTGTTGTAAAAGGTTAGTAACTCAAAATTACAAACTACTGTAATATAACACAGTTTGTAAAATTGTTGTAACTCGTTTTAAAAACGTAAGTTATTGTATTTAAAGGGTTTGACTGTGGTGTGGTAGTGTAAAAATTATTCCCATTCGATGGTGCCGGGGGGTTTGGAGCTAATGTCGTAGACCACACGGTTGACACCATGGACTTCGTTGATGATGCGATTGGAAAAGGTGCCGAGTAGTTCGTAGGGCAGATGCGCCCAGTCGGCTGTCATGCCGTCGGTGCTGGTGACGGCGCGAATGGCGATCACGCTTTCGTAGGTGCGCGAGTCTCCCATAACTCCAACGGTTTTGACGGGGAGTAGCACCGCAAATGATTGCCATAAATCGTTGTAGAGTCCTGCCGCTTTTATTTCTTCAAGAATGATTTTGTCTGCCGCGCAGAGGATGTCGAGTCGCTCTTGGGTAATGTTTCCCAAAATGCGAATAGCCAGTCCCGGTCCGGGGAAAGGTTGGCGGTTGATGATGTCATCGGAGATGCCCATTTCTTTACCCAGTTCGCGGACTTCATCTTTAAACAATTCGCGGAACGGTTCGAGTAATTTCAGGTTCATCTTTTCTGGCAAGCCGCCAACATTATGATGCGATTTGATCACCGCTGACGGTCCTTTAAAGGAGACAGACTCAATAACATCCGGGTAGAGCGTTCCTTGTGCGAGAAAAGTGAAGTTGCCCAGACGTTTTGCTTCTTCCTCAAACACGTCGATGAAGGTGTTGCCGATAGACTTTCTTTTTTGTTCGGGGTCCGTCACGCCTGTCAGTTTCTTTAGGAATTGATCGGAGGCATCGATCACATCCAGATTGATATTGAAATTATCGCGAAAGGTTTTTTCTACTTTGTCTCTTTCGCCCGTGCGCAGGAGTCCGTTGTCGATAAACAGGCAATAAAGGTTGTCTCCAATGGCCTTGTGGATAAGCACGGCGGTTACTGAGGAGTCAACGCCTCCGCTCAATCCGCAGATCACTTTTTCGTTGCCAACCTTTTTGCGGATATCTTCGATCATAAAATCGACTAACGATTCTATCTTCCAGTTGGCAGCGCATTCGCAGATTTTGAAAAGAAAATTTCTGAGAATCTTTTCGCCTTCAGCACTGTGAACCACTTCTGGATGAAATTGCAGGCCATAAATATGCGCTATCGGGTTCTCGATGGCTGCCAATGGCGAATTGCCCGTGAAGGCGATAGGCTTGAATTGCTTTGGTAGTTTAGAGATACGGTCGCCGTGACTCATCCATACGGTGGAGTTGTTTTTAACGCCTTCAAATAGATGTGAAAATTCTTTCAGCATCAATTCGGCGCGACCAAACTCACGATGCTCTGAAGGATGAACCTCTCCTCCTAAAAGATGCGTGATGAGCTGCATGCCATAGCAGATACCTAAAACAGGAATTCCCAATTCAAATATTTTGGGGTCGCATAGATGGGAATCCTTATCGAGAACACTTGCTGGTCCGCCTGAAAGAATAATCCCCTTAGGCTTGAACTCAGAAATCTTGTCCAGCGTCATGGTGCAGGGATGAATTTCGCAATACACTTCGCACTCGCGGATTTTACGGGCGATGTTCTGGGTGTACTGCGACCCAAAATCGAGAATTAGAATTTTTTGTTCGTGCAGTAGGTCTGTCATGCTTTGCGGAGTTTTTTTATAAATCAGTCGATGTGATAATTGGGTGCTTCTTTGGTGACGATCACATCGTGGACATGACTTTCGCGCAGTCCAGAAGAAGTGATTTTAATAAACGAAGCATTTTTTCTTAATTCGTCAATGGAAGCGGTGCCACAATAACCCATCCCGGCTCGCAGCCCTCCGAGTAACTGATGAACCGTGAATGAAAGGGCCCCTCGGTAGGGGATGCGTGCTTCCACTCCTTCAGGCACCAGTTTACTTTCGGATAATTCCAGTTCCTGAAAATAACGGTCGCTGGACCCTTTCGACATAGCACCGATGGAACCCATGCCGCGATACTCTTTATAGCTTCTGCCTTGATAAAGAATTTTTTCGCCAGGACTTTCGTCAGTGCCCGCGAATAAGGAGCCAATCATCACCGTGCTGGCTCCTGCTGCGATAGCTTTAGTGACATCGCCAGAGAGTTTGATACCGCCATCGGAAATGACGGGGATGTTTTTCTTTTCCGCTACCTTCACGCATTCGGCGACTGCCGAAATTTGTGGAACGCCAACCCCGCTCACGACTCGTGTGGTGCAAATGGAGCCAGGACCAATTCCCACTTTCACTGCATCGACACCGGCTTTTATCAATGCTGCGGTGCCCTCTGCTGTGGCAACGTTGCCACCAATGATTTGTAATTTTGGAAAGGCTTTTTTAATTTCGCGGATGGTGCTCAAAACTTTTTCGGAATGACCGTGTGCGCTGTCAATGACCAGAACGTCGAGCCCAACCCGAACCAAGTCTTCGATATGTTCTACCGGGTTTTGAGTTACGCCTAATGCAGCCCCTACTAACAATCTGCCTTTTTTATCCTTTGCGGCATTTGGGAACTGTTCTGACTTTTCTATATCTTTGATCGTGATCAACCCTTTCAAGTGTTCCTTTTTGTCGACCACCAGTAGTTTTTCGATTCGGTTTTCGTGCAGAATTTCTTTCGATTTTGAAAGAGGAGTGCCTTCGGGAATAGTCACCAAATCTTCCTGAGTCATCAGGGAACTGATTTTTTTGTTAAGATTTTTTTCAAACCTCAGATCACGGTTAGTCAAAATACCCACCAGCTTTTTCTTCTGTGTGATGGGGATCCCCGTGATGTTGTATTTTTTCATGATCTCAAGCGCTTCGCTGATTTTTTGGTCGGGCTCCATGGTAATCGGGTCGGGGATCATAACGCTCACCGAGCGTTTGACCTTGTCTACCATCTTGCGTTGTCTTTCTGGAGTCAAGTTTCTATGGATGATGCCGATTCCCCCTTCTTGCGCCAGAGCAATGGCTAAATTTGTTTCAGTGACGGTATCCATCGGCGCAGCGATCAATGGGCAATTTAGTTTGATTTTTCGAGTCAAACGGGTAGAAAGATCTACATTATTTGGCAGCACCTTGGAATAGGCCGGAAGTAATAAGACATCATCAAAAGTCAGGTAGGTCGGGACCTTATGGGGGTCGATCATAGGATTTTATTTAATAGAAATTGCATAAAATGTCAAAAGTTGATATTAGCACGTCTGTCCATATTCTTGCCAACAAAACCTTGTGGTTCCTGTTTTACCATGTTCCAATAAAGCCGATCATGATGAAAACTATCTTAAACATACTTTTTCTGGTTTTCGCCAGTACCGCTCATTCTCAATCCCTGTTTGAGGGAACTGGAGAACGGGAGGACTGGCTCGGTACCTACTACCAGGGGAAAAAGATGGGATTCACCAAATCGGTTACCCGCTGGGGCCCCGATGGCCTTGTGATGGATTCCACAGTGTTTTTTAAAATCCGTTCCAAATCGGTAGATCAATCCACTACTATTAAACAAACAACACGACTCGATCTGGATTATAGATTGTTGAGCTTTTCCCTGTTGCAGGAAATCTCCGGGCATCGACAACAAGTCGAAGGCACGCTGAAAGGGAACGAGCTACGTTATCGAACCAAATCTTTGGGTTACGATAAAGAAAAAACCGTTGAGTTTACGTCTACGACGGTTCCTTCTTCGACTTTTCTTTTAAATTTGATTTCGGACAGCCTTCGTGTTGGGCAGAAAGGCGAGTTGCCATTGTTTGTGGAACCGTTGCAGTTGATGGTGGATCTGCAATATGAAGTGTTGCGCAAAGAAACACTGCAATATCGCGGTGAATCGGTGGATACGTTTGTCATCCGTCAGCGGTTCAGTGGCATGGAATCAACGATTTGGTTGGCCAATGATGGCTCTGTTTATAGAGAAACCACTGATATGGGATTCGAATCGTTTAAGGAAGAACGGCAAGAGGCGCAGAAAATTGACGAGGCGATGACGATCAGTAGCATCATTACGATGAGCCTGGTGAAACCGGATAAGCCTTTGCCTCGACCCTACAAAAAATATGATCTGGTTTATCAAATTCATCCGGTGGGTTCGCAGAACTCCATCCCAGAAGACCATAGGCAAACAATTCTAAAATCTGAAAAACAAGCGGATGGAAATTATATCACCAAGTTGAGGGTTAAAAGTGAACCGGAGAAAATCGGCCGCATTCCCCAAAAAAAAGAAGCGTTGAGCCCTAAATACATGGAAGAGACTGCCGAGGTTCAGTCGCAGCATCCAATGATCCGGGCTTTGGCAAGAGAACTCTCAGCAGATAGTAAAAGTAAATGGCAGTTGGCTAAGGATATTAACTTATGGGTGCATCTGAACCTGAAAAAGGAAATGGTAGATACGGTTACTGCTTTAGACGCTCTTCTTGAAAGGCGTGGCGAATGCCAGTCGCACACTTTTTTATTTACGGCTTTGGCCCGGGCTTCGGGGATTCCCACTCGTATTGTCAATGGACTGGTTTATTCCAAGGAATATGAAGGATTTCTTTACCATGCTTGGCCCGAAGTATTTGTAGGCGAATGGAGAGCGATGGACCCAACTTTTGGACAGGATAGAGCGGATGCAACCCATATAAAACTGACCCAAAATTCGGATGAAAATCCGTTTCGCATGATGGAATTTGTCGGTAAAGTTTCGATAGGTTGGTCTAGCCCGTGAGACCAGCTTGCGCCAAGAATCTATAAATTCAGATTTTTAACCCCTTAAAAATCAAATAGAAATTCGGGTGTTGTAAAATTCGCATCTTTATTTTCGTTTTTCATTCGTCTATGTTTGTGGTTTCCCGAAAGGCTGAAACCTTTAAGAATTCTGGCCTTGGTCGAAAGTTACAAAGGGGTCACAGAATTTCGTTGACAACCCCATATCTTGTATATATTTTATCATGCAACACACAATATATAGATATTTGTGGAGTATTTAATTTTTAATGACCTAAAAAATAAGGGCGGGGAGAAGCAAAAAATGATATTTCCCTTATTCAATAATAAGTATTTAATTTTATTGACCCGATTTGAATTGAAAGAGACGGAGCGTTTTTATGCGAATTGACCGGATGTTCACCGTTGAATCCCAAGACCCTTACAGGGGGATCAAGTTTGTCGAGCGGGTATCGAAAATCAATAACGCCGACGGATCTTTGGTTGCTGAGATAAAGAACGTTCTTGTTCCGGATACTTGGTCACAAGTGGCGGTGGATATCATTGCGCAGAAATATTTTCGCAAGGCTGGTGTTCCGGCGCGATTGAAAAAGAAATTTGAACCGGGGATGCCTGAATGGCTTTGTCCTTCAATTCCAGATGAAGAAGCTCTGAACCAACTCTCTGTTTCAGCACAATATACCCGTGAGGCAACCTCGCAAGAAGTAATCCATAGATTAGCGGGATGCTGGACTTACTGGGGCTGGAAGAAAAATTGTTTCAACAGTGAAGAAGCGGCGCGTAATTATTACGATGAAATGCGTTACATGCTGATACATCAGCTGGCTGCACCAAATTCTCCGCAATGGTTCAATACGGGAATCAACTGGGCCTATGGTCTTGAGGGGCCAGCGCAGGGTCATTATTATTTTGACGAAGAAGCCGGGAAATTACAGAAATCTGCAAGTGCATATGAAAGACCACAACCCCATGCCTGCTTCATTCTTTCGGTCAATGATGATCTGGTGGGTGATGGCGGAATAATGGATTTATGGCGGCAAGAGGCGCGCCTATTCAAATTTGGATCAGGTACTGGAAGTAATTTTTCCAACCTTCGGGGTTCCGGGGAGGGATTGTCTGGAGGGGGTAAATCTTCTGGTCTGATGAGCTTTTTGAAAATTGGCGACCGGGCTGCGGGCGCGATTAAGTCTGGCGGGACCACGAGACGGGCTGCAAAAATGGTCACGCTCGATATGGATCATCCCGACATTGAAGAGTTTGTCGAATGGAAGGTTAAGGAAGAGAGAAAAGTCGCGGCCTTGGCTGCTGGAAGCCGGATCACCCGTCGTTGCTTGAAAAGTGTTATTCAAGCCTGCTGGACTGAAGGTTTGTCTGACGAAACTCGTTTTGAAGTGCAGAAAAACAAAGCGCTTAAAAAAGCGGTTCGCAAAGCTCTCGATTGTTTTGTCCCTGAAAATTATGTTTACCGCGTGATCCAGTTGGCTCAACAAGGCACTAAAGATATTGAGTTTGAAGAGTACGATACCAGTTGGACCTCGGAAGGTTACTTAACCGTTTCTGGTCAAAACTCGAATAACTCGGTTCGCCTTAGCAATGAGTTTTTGAAAAGTGTTGAATGCGATGGCAACTGGAACCTGATTCGCAGAACAGATGGTGAAGTCGCCAAGACTTTACCAGCGCGAGATCTATGGGATAAAGTCAACTTCTCTTCATGGTCCAGTGCAGATCCCGGATTGCAGTTTCACACCACCATCAATGAATGGCATACCTGCCCTGAAGATGGCGAAATAAAAGCGTCCAATCCTTGTTCAGAATATATGTTTCTTGATGATACGGCCTGCAACCTGGCTTCGATCAACTTGATGAAATTTTATAACGAAGAAAAAGGATTGTTCGAAGCGGAAGACTATCGCCATGCTTGCCGGTTGTGGACTCTCACTCTTGAAATTTCTGTCTCGATGGCGCAGTTCCCAAATAAAGCGATTGCGCAAAAGAGTTATGAATTCCGCACGCTTGGTTTGGGTTACGCAAATCTCGGCGCGATGCTCATGGTCATGGGCATTCCTTACGACTCTGAAAGAGGTCGGGCCATTGCCGGTGCAATATCCGCTATGACTACCGGGGCTGCTTACGCGATGTCAGCCGAAATGGCAAAAGAGTTGGGAGCATTCATTCATTACGAGAAAAACAAATCGTCCATGTTGCGAGTGTTGAAAAACCACTGGCGCGCGTCTCACAATGTTGAAGCGCATGACTACGATGGACTCACCATCTTCCCACAAGGAATCCAGGCAGAGCATTGTCCCGCCTATCTCCTTGATGCGGCGCAAAAAGAATGGGCCGATGCTCTGGCTTTAGGAGAAAAATATGGTTATCGCAATGCGCAAACAACCTGCATCGCACCCACAGGCACCATTGGCCTGCTAATGGATTGCGACACCACGGGTATTGAACCTGACTACGCGTTGGTTAAATACAAAAAATTGGCTGGTGGCGGTTATTTCAAAATCATCAATCAATCGGTTCCCGGTGCCTTGTGGCGATTGGGTTACAAGCCTGAAGAGGTTAAGGAAATTGTTGAGTATTGTGTCGGATCAGGAAGTCTGGATTCTTCTCCTTATGTCAATCGAGATTCTCTGAAAGGAAAAGGGTTCACCGATGATGTGATCGACAAAATCCAATTGGAACTTCCTCGAGTATTTGATATCAGTTTCGCATTCAACAAATTTGTGTTGGGAGAAAATTTTTGCAAAGACGTTTTGAATCTTTCTGATGAGCAACTGGACTGCATCACTTTCAACTTGTTGTCGCATTTGGGATACACCGATGAAGAGATTCAATCGGCAAACGATTTTATCTGCGGTCGCATGACAATTGAGAACGCTCCGTATCTGAAAGAAAGACATTATTCAGTTTTTGATTGCGCCACCAAGTGCGGGAGATATGGAGAACGGTTCATTCGACCGGAAGCGCATATCCAAATGATGGCTGCAGCACAGCCTTTTCTTTCGGGAGCGATTTCCAAAACCATCAATATGCCAAATGAGGCAAGCATTGAAGATGTAGAAAAAGCTCATATGCTCAGCTGGAAACTCATGTTGAAAGGAACCGCCGTTTATCGAGATGGATCGAAACTCAGCCAACCTCTAAACAGCGTGGCGACCGAAAGCTTTAAAGAACTGCAAATGGAAGACGATGAAGTTGTCGCGACTCCGGTAGCTCCCGCCATGAAAGCTGCCGAGCAGATTATAAAAATTATTCAGCACAAACGTAGAGCTCTTCCTCATCGGCGCAAAGGCTACACTCAGAAAGCGTCCATTGGCGGACACAAAGTTTATCTGCGAACAGGGGAGTATGACGATGGCTCCCTCGGTGAAATTTTCATCGATATGCATAAAGAAGGCGCGGCATATCGAAGCCTGATGAACTGCTTTGCAATTGCCATTTCATTAGGACTGCAACACGGCGTTCCTCTGGAAGAATTTGCAGACGCTTTTGTGTTCACTCGCTTTGAACCCAATGGAATGGTTACGGGGAATAAGTCCATCAGCATGTCCACTTCCACCATTGACTACATCTTCCGCGAATTGGCAATCACCTATCTGGGGCGTGACGATCTCGCACAGGTAACTCCGGATGATTTGCGATCCGATTCTATTGGTAAAAAAGATCAGCAGTCGAGTGATGAAGATGATGATAACTCTTTGCCTCTCATTTTAAAAAGTGAAGCGAAAGAATCCACAGAAGGCAACGTGCAAACTGCCCCCGCTGTTCAGGCTGTTCCAATCAGCGGAAACGGCCATAACAACGGTAATGGAAACGGCAACGGTACTGCAAAATTGAGTGGCGGTACTGCTGTTGCCACCACCGCTGTGATTGCCAAGCTTAAAGGATATGAAGGAGATGCGTGCCAGGAATGCGGCAGCCTGACGCTGGTGCGAAATGGTACGTGTTTAAAATGCATGACCTGTGGAGCGACTTCAGGTTGCTCCTGATTCAAACCCGCCTCGTCTGAATAAAATGTCTACAGGAGTCCGGCCGGCGATTTCTTCGCCGGCCTCTCTGCACCACTCGGCGTGGAGCCAAAAAGTCCATTCTCATCAAGCTCTCAGTGCAATGAAGTATTGAAGATAAACCTGACCGGCTCCTGCCAAAATAGTCCCTGTTGTAAACCCAGAAAACTCAAGGGTCGTCCCGCAACATATATCACCTATTGTCTTAAAACTAAAAAACAGAAAAAAGATATAATGTGATCAGACAACGTCCGGTTTGGGTGGTGATCTCAACCGGTCAACGTAACACTATAATCTTAAATAAAAAGATGGAGTGTTGCAAATGGCATACAGAACCCGAATTAAATACACCTATGCTCAGAAACAGGAGATATGGGATCGTTGGGAAAAAGGTGAGTCTCTAACCTCAATCGGCCGATTATTCGATCGTCCCTCCTCTTCTATTTTTAATATATTGGCACCAACGGGTGGCATTCGTCCACCCCTTCGCAAAAATTCTAAACGGGTTCATCCCTGTCTGAACGAGAAGAAATTTCAAGAGGTACTGTTGCTGATTTATCCATTCGCTCAATCGCTAAACATTTAAATCATCCCCCTTCAACGATCAGTCGTGAAATCAAACGCAATGATGGTTATCATAACTATCGAGCCACACAAGCTGATCTTTCTGCATGGGGGATAGCGCGCATCGCCCTAACCCATGTAAATAGTCTTGCAATCGATCCTTAAGCCGAACTGTGGCCAAAAAACTTCAATTAAATTGGTCACCCGAGCAAATCACCGGATGGCTTAAAACGGAATCCCCTAACGATGAGAATAGCCACGTGTCAAACGAAACCATTTACCTTAGTCTATTTGTGCAAGCACGGGGCG
>Ga0209043_1002007_pt1 | contig 11073 bp, 10 predicted proteins | sample SaaInlV_100m_DNA_3_FD_184654 | JGI IMG/M metagenome (GOLD analysis project Ga0209043, IMG submission 184654) | Marine microbial communities from expanding oxygen minimum zones in the Saanich Inlet - SI037_S4LV_100m_DNA (SPAdes) (version 2) | ecosystem: Environmental > Aquatic > Marine >... | reverse complement strand
TTTATTAATTTTTAAATATCAGTATAAAATAGTTTAATCTAAGTAATAAAAATAAAGGAAAAATAATGTCAATATTAGAAAAATGGGCTAAAGCTATAGAGTTAAGAGATGAAGATACTATGAATGAGTGTCTACATGATGATTACAAATTTACTTTACATTCTGCTGGAAAAATTCTAACAAAATCAGAAGTTATAGCCTGGGGAATGAGTGGTGATATTAATAGAAAAAATGTGAGAATTCTCTTTGAAAATGATGAAGTAGGAGTAGAACATGCAATCGTATCTTTTGAAGATGGTAATACTCAAGCTGTACTTGCTTTCTGCACTTTTAAAGAAGGTAAAATATTCACACTTGAAACAGGAGCTTCAAACTTACCTAAATAAATCTTATTAATTCAAAGAACCTTCCTTTAAAGTAAGGTTTTTTTGTTTATTATAATTTTCTAATGTAAAATTAATAGTGAAGTAATTTTAATTCAATTTCAAAAGATATAATTGTAACAAGGAGGAATAATGATAATTCAAGTAGTTAATTTTAATTTAGACGGTATTACACATGAACAGTATGAAGGAGCTGCAACTGAACTTGCGCCTTCTTTTAAAGCATTAGATGGCTTAATATCTAAAGTTTGGCTATCTGATAAAGATAATAATACTTACGGGGGAGTCTATACATGGGAAAACCGACAAGCTATGGAAAATTATTTATCTAGTGAATTTTACGATGAAGTCCTAGGTAACAATCCAAGTTTTGCAAATGTTTCTTATAAAGCATATGAAGTTTTAGATGGGCCAACTGAAATAACAAAATAGTATTGATTTAAAGGGGCCGTAGCTCAGTTGGGAGAGCGCTTGAATGGCATTCAAGAGGTCGTCAGTTCGATCCTGATCGGCTCCACTTATAAAAATGTTAATTTCTTCTTTCGATTAATGGACGACCTTTTAGGTTTACATTAAAATAATCAATCATTTTTCTATAAAGATTTTTTCTTGCATTTCCACCGCTCATACCATGTGGTCTATTTGGATAATAAAAAATATCTAATTGTTTATCATGCTTGATAAACTCTTCAACAAGCCATGTTGTATTTTGTGAGTGAACATTATCATCACCGGTTCCATGAATTACTAATAGTTTACCATTAAACCTATCCACATAAGATAAAACTGAAGTTGAATCGTATCCTTTTTTATTATCCTGAGGAAGCCCCATTGATCTTTCAGTATAAATTGAATCGTAAAGTCTAAAATCCATCACAGGTGCAACTGATACTCCAACATCAAAAAGATGCGCATTTTTTGTTAACATTAATCCGGTGAAATAACCTCCTCCTGACCAACCCCATGCTCCTATTCTATCTGGGTCAGCTATTCCTTTGTTAACTAAAAATTGTACTCCTGCAGCAGTGTCTAATGCTAAATACTTAGACATATCACCATAACTTAGATTTTTAAAGGCTTCTCCTCTACCGCTCATTCCTCTAGCATCCATTGAAAAAACAATATATCCTTGTTGAGCAAGATATTGATTCCAAGTACTACCCCAACGATTTGTAACAATTTGTGTGCCAGGCATACCATAACCGTAAACAATAACGGGATATCTTTTACTCTTTTTATAATCAGGTGGATATGTAATTATTCCATCCAGTTTTGTTGTAGCATCAGAAGAATTGAATTGAATAATCTCAGGATAGCTCCAGTCATACAAATCAAACTGAGATTTACTTGTTTCACTTATAACATTAATAACATCACCATCCATATTTTTTAAAACATGTTTTGCAGGTGATACTAAACTTGAATAAGAATCAATAAAGGCGTCACCATTAGGAAGAATTTTTACAGAATGTGATCCGGGTTCATTTGTTAACAATGTTAAATTACTTCCATCAAAGTTTACTGAGTAAAATTTTGTTTCAAATACTGACTCTTTGTTAGCTGTAAAAAATATTTTATTATTTGATTCATCAACTTTTATGATTCGCCTAACTTCCCATTTTCCAGAAGTTAATTGACGAATTTTCTCACCATTAGAATTATGAATATAAATATGATGCCAGCCTGAACGTTCCGATAACCATAAAATTTTATCATCTTTTAGAAAAAAATAATTTCGATGTAACTCCACCCATCCTTTAGGATCTGATTCAGAAAGACCTTTCTTAGATTTTCCATTTTTAATTGAAACATTTAAAAGGTCCCAATGATTTTGAAGGCGATTCATACGCATCACTTTCAATGCACTATTATTAGTCCATTTTATCCAAGGATAGTATGTATCATGGTTATCTCCAATGCTCATCTTTTTACGATTACCTCTTTTAACATTAACAACAAAAATTGACATTGTGGGATTAATCGCACCAGCTTTTGGATAGTGTATCTCTTTTATTGTTGGATATAATGAAATTTCATCAAACATTTTAAATAGAGGTACGTTTGATTGGTTTTCTTCCCAATAAGCTATATTCTTACTATCTGGACTCCACCTATAACCATCAAAAGATCCAAATTCTTCTTCATATACCCACCCTAAGTGTCCATTAAGTAAAACTTTAGAGCCATTACTAGTTAATTTCTTTTCTTTTAACTTAATTAAATCATAAACATAAATATTATTATCTTCACGAACATAAGCAACTTTAGTCCCATCTGGAGAAAATTTTGCATTCCTCAGTTTTTTATTGACCTTAGAAACTGATATTATATTTTTTGTTTTTAAATCCATAACATAATAACTAGCATAGAAAGATCTTCTCCAAATTTTTTCTCTATTTACAAAAAATAATATCTTTTCACCTTTATCATCAAACCAAAATGTTCTTGGAGTAAAGTCTTCCCTCCATGGAGCTTGTTCAGATGTTCCTTTAACTATGTTTAGATTTTTTTTATTGAGTTTGAAATCTGATTTAGTTAAGAATATTGACGTATCTGAATTCATTAAATCAATTTTGAGAAAAGAATTATTATCTTTAGTTATGTAGGAATTCTCATTAGGAACCCAGCTTAAAATATTTAATGATGCATATTTAAATGGAGATTTTCCTTGAACATCATTAAATGATAAACGTTTAGGATTTCCATATATAAAAGTTACAATTAACGTTAATAAAACAATTTTTTTCATCAATCAATATTCCTTTTAATTTTTTTTAATAGAGACCTCATCATATCTTCATTCATTCTTCCAGTATTAACATTTCGAGGACTTGGATGATAACTTCCCCAAAGTGTTTTGCCATTAGGTAATACATAATGTTTATCATGACCAAAAAGAAAATCTTTCATTTTAAAATCAAAATCTTTCTTAAAGTATCTTAAGCAACCATCAAATCCAATTTTACCTAATGCTAAAATAACTTTAACATTCTTTAGCATTTCCATTTCTCTGCTAAAATAATGTGAACAGTTACTTAATTCTTCCGCAGTAGGTTTGTCTTTTGGAGGGACGCATTTTAAAACCGTTGTCATAAATATATTATTAAACTTTAAACCATCATTAAGCGAGTCTGAATTAGGTTGATTTGCGAGCCCTTCTTTAAATAAACATTTAATAAGAAAATCTGCAGACTTATCACCTGTGAAAACACGTGCTGTGCGATTACCACCATGTGCTGCAGGTGCTAAACCTACTAACAATAATGAAGCCTTTGGGTCACCATATCCCGGAATAGGCCTACCCCAGTATGTCCAATCCATAAATTGTTTACGTTTTTCCAATGCAACTTTTTTTCTAAAATCTACAATTCTTGGACATGATTCACACTTTACAACTTCTTTGTAAAGTGATGACATTGAACCTGATTTAATTAAAGGATGATCTTTAGATCTAGGGTTAAAATTTGTCAATTCACTTATTTGCTATTTAATTATAGATAATCAATAAAATTATAATAACGAAGATTAATACAAATTAAATAAATAAGATTATATTTATTTAAAATTAAAACTTTTATCATACTCGTTGCGTTTAGGACATACAAAAACATAAATTCGCACCCTCTCATGTGAGAAGTAAAACATTATTTATTTTAAGGATAATCATTTATGGCGATGATGACAATGTTAAGAAATAGGATGCATGTAGTTCTTTGGGCTCTACTTATTCTTTTTCTTTTAAGTATGACTGTTGGTGGTTTGGTTGGTGGAGCAAATATAATAGATCAACTACTTGGCAGAGTTAATCCTGCTGAAGCTATTGGCTTAGTTAATGGTCAAAAAATAACACCAAATCAGTTTAATCAAGCTGTAAATGCACAAATGGATGCAATTCGTAATTCTGGTACGCAAATTTCAGACCAAGATCTTGATAGAGTTCGTAGTCAAGTTTGGAATGGCTTCATTGAAGAATATCTAACCAAGCAGGCTATTGAAGATTTAGAAATAACTGTATCTGATGAGGAAATTATATATCATTTAGAAAATAATCCTCCGATTGATATTCAAAGATTATTTTATGAAAATAATGTATTTAATGAAGAGAGATATCAGCAAGCTTTAAAAACTCCTGGAATGATTGACTGGACACCAATCGAAGCATGGATGAAAGAATACTATATCCCCAGGTTTAAACTTCAGCAATATATAAGCATGTCATCTGTCGTATCAGAAAATGATGTAAAAGAAGAATTTATTAAAAGAAATATTGATTATACTATTTCTGCTCTCCATATAACTAATAACTCAATTAAAAATAAAGTTTCTAAACCTTCAAATGAAGAATTATTAAAAAATTATAAATCGCGACTTGAAGATTTTAAACGAGATGAAAAAAGACATATATCATTTGTTAGTTGGGCTAAATCGCCAACATCTGATGATAGTTTAAGAGTTAAGCAAGAAGCATTAGAAATTATAATGTCCTATAGTGAAGGTGATAATTTTGCTGCCCTTGCCAATATTCACACTATGGATCCTGGAAATCAAGTAACTCCTGACTCTGGAAGAGGCGGTGATTTAGGTTGGTTTGGAAAAGGTCAAATGCTTCCAGCTTTTGAAGAAGCTTCATTTAAAGCAAAACCTGGATCTGTTGTAGGGCCAATTATGACGCAATATGGCTATCATATTATTAAAGTTGATAGTATAAAAAACAAAGGTAAAGACAATCACCAAGTTAAAGCTAAACATATACTTTTGACTATTGATATGGGACAAAATACTCGTACAAATTTAAGACGCAAGGCAACTCTGTTTAGTTATGATGCTCAAGATTATGGATTTGCAACAGCTCAAGATTCTCATAAGGTGCAAATACAACCATCTAATTATTTAGACCAAGGTGATATATTTATAGCTGGATTGGGGCCATTTAGGAGTGCTGTAAGATGGGCTTTTAATTCAGAAGTTGGGAAAATTTCAGATCCTTTAGAAACTGATAATTTTTATGCAGTATTTAAACTTGATTCAATATCACAAGAAGGAATTGCCCCTTTTGAAGATGTCCGCTCTCAAGTTGTTGCTAAAATGGATAGAGATAGAAATCTCAAAGCCACATCATCTTATGCAAATGAATTAAAAGTTAAACTTGATACCGGAACATCATTTGAAACAATAATTGAAAATGATAAAACTATAGAATACGTTCCTAGTGACAAAAAAAGGTTAAGTGCTTCATTTATTTCTTTAGGAAAATCTGAACAATTAGTCGGTGCGCTATTAAATTCTGATAAAAATAAATTAATAGGTCCTTTTAAAACAAATCGAGGATATGGTATAGTTAAAATATTAGACATTAGCTCATTTGATTCAACAGCTTGGAAAAGTCAAAAAGATATAATAAAAGTTGATTTAAGCTCTATTAAAGAAACAACTAATTACCAAAATTGGATGAAAGATTTAAAAGATAAAGCAGAAATTACTGACAATAGAAAATTCCACTTCTAAAACAATAGATAAATTATTCTACTTTTGGTTTAATTCTCGTCCTAATAATCCAAGCTGACGTGTAACCTTCTTTTATCATTTCTTTTCTTAGATTTTCAGCTTTTCTTCTATCAATAAAATCACCTATACGAACCTTATAATTGGGTGCTTCATAAACTATATATATATTTTGATTTAAGTTATCTAATAGTCCTTTTTGTAACTGTTCAGCCTTTGATGCTTCTTTTGTAGCTAAAAGTTGAACACGAAATCCTTCAATAATAATTTGCGTTGAGTCTAATTCATTATTATTAATTAAAAGATTTTCAGTATTTAATGGAGAACTTATTATAGGCCATTTTGGTTCAGGATCAATTAGTTGGTTTGGGTCAAAATCAATCTTTTTATCTTGCGCTATTGAGAAAGTAGATACTAAAAATAATATTATTTTCATAATTTTCTCATATCTTGAGTACTTAACCAACCTTTTTTACCATCTAATAGTATGATTTCATACCAACCTGATTCGACTGCAGTAATTTGTGCTTTAGTTCCTTCATGAACTCTAAATACCACATTTTCACCTCTTTGAATTGGTGCAGAACGAACATCAACAGAAGTTGAAATGACTATTGCTTCATTAATATCTGTGAACTTCCAATATTTATCTACAGATACCCAAATTAAAAAGACCAATGTAAATATTAGTGTAGAGTTAATAATAGAATTTAATTTTTCAGGAATTAATAAATATGAATTCATTAGATAAGTGATAGAAATGATTAAAAATAACAATCCACCTAAAACACTTATATCAAGTATAGTAGTTTTATCTAAAAATGCTGTATACAAAGAAAATATGAAAAAATTATCTGGAGGAATAATTCTATCTCTTACTTGTGAACGAACAAAATTTAAATTATAAATAATGTCTTGATCTCTTGGCGCAATAGAATAAGCTTTTTCATAAGACCATACGGCATTACCTAATTCGCCCATTCTGTAATAGCTATTTCCGAGATTTAAGTATAAATATTCATGACTATAATCATTCTCTAACTGTTCATAAGTACTAGCTGCTTTTTCATATTGTTCATTTTCATAATAAGTATTTCCTAATTGAAATAATGAATCAGAGGATTGAGTAGCAACAATAGAAAGTAACATTATATTTATAATTAAGAATCTCAAACTAATACTTTATCAATTTTTTTAAGAATATTATTGGCCTGCATTTGTAAAGTTTCAACTTGAGCGTCTGCTTCTGGACCAAATCGTCCAGCATCACAAATTTTTGCTAATGAAATAACTTCCTCTAAAAGAGAAGCAGAAATTTTATTATTAAGAACAGATTCAATCATTAGTGGGTCTAAATTTTCTGAGGATAAGTATAATTTTGATTGAAAGTATTTATAAAGTACGGTTGAGGTTAAAGCAAACGGGTCGGAAGTAGATTTTGATAAGTGAGTTAAAGCAACTTTAAGAGCACCACGTGATTGTCTGTGGCTAGAGGTTGATAAACGATTTGAGTTATATTTAGAAATAACCGACGGAAATAAGAATAATGCAGAAGCAAAAACATATGTTCCCCAAACCCAAATTGGTATCCTTTTACTTCCTTTACTATTTAATCTAGGTGTAGATTTTTTGATATGTCTAATATCTTCACTTAGTAAAGAAATATCTTCTCTATTAAATTGATTTGTTGAGATATCACCTTTGTTATTATTATTAATTATTAAAGGAACCGGATTAGATCTAGCAATGATAAATTTTTGTAAAGACGGATCAAAGTAAGTTAATGTGACAGGTTTTAATATAAATTGTCCAGATATTCTAGGTATTAATATATATTCAAAGTTTTGTTCACCCGTTAAATCATCTCTAAATTCTTCGCGTTTAAACGAAGAAGTTGGTGGAAACACTTCCATATTTTGTGGAAAATCTATATTATTTATATTAAACTGATTTAGGTTACCAGTACCTTTTAATTTTAGTTTGAAAGTTATAGCTTCATTAATTTTAACATTTGGTGTATCAACCCAAGAACTAATTTCAAATTTTCCAACAGCACCACTAAAATCTGTCGGTGGTGTAATTGGATATTTCACCACTTTTATATTTATTGAATCAGATTGAATAAATTGACGTTGTGTCTCTTTAAACATTGAATTAAAAAATGCATCATTAAAAAAATTATTTGATTTTCCTCTTGAAGGTTTTTCTACATTACAAATTGCAGTCATAGGTGCTATAACTAAATTTCCAGACTGAGTTGGGAATAATGCAGATTTGTACAAAGTAGCTACTTTGTAATCTATTCCTTTTATTTTGGTATTATTAAATCGTATAGTTTGAGCAACTCGAAGATCTTCATTCCAAAAGCCTACACTCTTTGGGTATTCAATATCTTCAATTGATAAATTAAGACGTGTAAATAAACGATATGTAACGGTAATCTGTTCTCCTGGATAAGCTTGCTCTTTATCAGACTTTGCTTCAATAAAAACATTAGCCATCTGAGCTCGTCCAGCTCCTTTTTCAACAGTTATTCCAATTGGATTTGTTCGATAAATATTTTTTTCAACAGTAACCTCAAGGCTTGGAATATTGATTTTACCTTCATTTTTAGCAAGTAAAGTCCAAGATAGACTTCTTGAACTAGTCATGGCGCCATTTATCCATTGAATATTAGTTTGTTGAGCAGGGCCACTTATAATTTTAAAATATTTTAATATTGGAGAAACATTAACGCTGGGAGTACCATTCGCATTCGTAGCTATTATTTTTAAACCAATAGTTTCATTACGAGATATACGGTTTGCATCTACAGAAGCCGAAACAGTAGTCTGTGAGTATCCAAGATTAATAAAAAATAAAAATATATATAATTTTGAATTATTAATAATCATTACCAATCTTTGGCAAGTTTACGTGATTTTGCACGAGAAATTTGTTTTTTTTGCATAATTTTTTCATCTTGTTTTAATGCATCCAATATACTTTCTGCTTGTGCTAAATCTTGATCTTTTTCTTCATTTGAAGAATCCATTTTATCTTGTTGTTTTTCCTGACCTTGTTGTTCTTCTTCTTTCTGTTCTTCTTCTTTCTGTTCTTCTTCTTTCTGTTCTTCTTCTTTCTGTTCTTCTTCTTTCTGTTCTTCTTCTTTTTGCTCTTGATCTTTTTGCTCTTGATCTTTTTGCTCTTCTTCTTTTTGCTCTTGGTCTTTTTGCTCTTGGTTATCTTTATCCTTTTCAGGTGGCTTCTTTTGATATTTTAAATATTCATAATTAAACAGTGCATCTTTATCATTTGGGTTTAATTCAAGTGCTTTTCTGTAAAAAGATAAAGCTTCATTGGTTTTGTTATTTTTATAAAACGTATTTCCTAAGTTATAAAAAGCTTTAGAACGCAAATTGTTATCAGACGTTTTTAAAGATTCTTGAAAACCTTCTTTAGCTACTTCAATATCGCCTTGTTGATAAGATGAAGCTCCAAGTCCAAAATGAGCTTGTGCATTATCTCCTCTTTCAAGTAAAATTTTCTCATAATAGCCTTTGGCCTCATCATATTCTTGATTTTGATAAAATTCCAAACCTTTATCTTGAGATAAACAAAATGATAAAAAACAACAGAATATAAATATTTTACTAATCTTCAAATTTATTTTTCCATTTCATATGTGTTTTTGTTTTTGTTGGAATCATTATTCCAATGAACATTAAAGCAAAAGAAATAATTGCAAAAGATTGATAACGATCTTCATACTCACTAAAGATTTGAGATTTAAGTGTTCGTTTTTCCATACTGTCAATTGCCTTAGTGATATTTTTAAAGTTTGCTGGTTTGTTATCAAATCGAACATAAGTTCCATTTCCTGATGAAGCTATATCATTTAGGATTTTTTCATTAAGAATTGATGTTATTAACTTACCATTACTATCTCTTTTATAAGCTCTAATACCTTGCTTATCAATTATTGGTATTAATGAACCATTTTGCGTACCAACTCCAACTGTATGAATTATCATTCCCCTTTTTGCAGCTTTACTGGCTAAATCAATAGCTTTTCCTTCATGATCTTCACCATCAGTAACTAATACTAATACTTTAAATTTAGAGTCATCTTCAGTAAATGCTGAAAGTCCAGTTTCTAATGCCATACTTAATGCTGTACCTTGAGTTGGTATCATATTTGTATCTATCTGATCTAAAAAAAGACGTGCAGCTTCATAATCAATAGTTAAGGGTAAATACATATGACTAGAGCCTGCAAAAACAATTATGGCAACTCTATCACCTTTTAACTGTTGGATCATCTGTGATATTTCAAATTTAGCTTTTTCAAGTCTACTAGGTTTAACATCTTCTGAATTCATACTTGTAGATACATCTATCGCAAAAACTAAATCAATTCCTTTTCGATCAAGTGGCGCTAAGCGAACACCAATCTGTGGCCCAGATGCTGCGAAAATTAGAAAAAATAAAGATAAGAATAGAAACCTATCTTTTATTTTAACTCTTTTCATACTAGTATTAAAAAATAAACGTGATCGAAGTGCTATTGATATTTTTTTAAAAGCAGGTTTTTTATAACTATTATAAATCCAAAATAATAAAACTAAGAATAATGGAATATAAATATAAAGAATGAATGGAAATCTAAATTCTATCATAGACGTTTTCTAAAAATATTTCTATCTAAAACTTGACCACTTAGGCCTAGAATTAAAGCAGGTATTAAAAACCAACCAAATAGTTCCTTGTATTGTGTGAATTCTTTTATTTCAATTTCTGTTCTTTCCAAAGCATCTATTGTATCATATACTTGTTCAAGACCAGATAAATTTGTTGCTCTAAAATATTGACCATTTGTTCTCTTAGAAATAGATTTTAATGTTTCTTCATCAATTTCATTTCTAATGTAACCTCTTCCAGGAATAAAAGAAACATCTTGATTAGTACCTGCACCGATAGTATAAATTTTTATGTTAAATTTTGCAGCCAAATCGGCAGCTGTCAATGGATCTAACTCACCAGCATTATTGCTTCCATCAGAAAGCAATATCATAACTTTACTTTTTGATTCACTATGTCTTAGACGGTTTGTTGCATTTGCTATTGCCATACCAATAGCTGTACCATCATAAGATTGCTCGGCAATTTTTATCTCATCCATTAAAGAGATTAAGACTTCTTGATCGAT
>Ga0209043_1001996_pt1 | contig 11113 bp, 5 predicted proteins | sample SaaInlV_100m_DNA_3_FD_184654 | JGI IMG/M metagenome (GOLD analysis project Ga0209043, IMG submission 184654) | Marine microbial communities from expanding oxygen minimum zones in the Saanich Inlet - SI037_S4LV_100m_DNA (SPAdes) (version 2) | ecosystem: Environmental > Aquatic > Marine >... | reverse complement strand
GGTCACCGACGTGCTGGTGTCGGACGCTAAGGATACGTTCAAGGTACAGGTCGGCGGCGACACGCTGGAAGTGACCGGCGAGCATCCGTTCTGGAGTGTCACCGCTCAGACGTACGTGCCAGTCAAAGACCTGAGCGTTGGAGACCAGGTACTGCTTAGGAACCTGGGGAACCAGCCGATCGACAGCATCGTGCCGAAGTCGCAGGCCACCGCTGTTCCTGTTTACAACATCACCGTCGAAGGACAGCACAACTACTTCGCCGGGAACGTGCTCGTCCATAACAAATCCGTTCAGCAGGGCTTCAAGCCGACTGTCACCAGGCCAGACGGTACACCAGTCAAGCCCGGCGGGCAGGGACCAGGCACCCGCCCCATCCCCGGACACAACGGAGGACCAGGCGGAGCACCGGCAGGGAGCGGCGGCGGCAACCCCTTTGAGTCACCACCGTGGCAGCAGCAGATCGGACCAGATGGAGTACCCATTGAGCGGGGTGACCCAGCAGGCGGACCGGGGAACACGACACGTCCTTTTGACCCGTACCCAGGCTCTCAGCCTTCCGGTCCTGGACCAGACGGCAGCCCAGGTCACGGCGGCGGCAGCTACCCGCAGCGTCCGGGCGGCGGCAACCCATACCAAACACCGGGCTGGAACCCAGGCGGCGGCGGTGCCAACCCGGAGACAGGCAACCCGTACCCCGGCTACAACCCGGACGGCAGTACAGGACCAGGCGGCAGTCACCCTCCGAACACCAGACCTCCGAACAGACCCTATGATGACCACTACCTTGGACCACCGTCTCAGGTCGGACCGGATGGACTACACGACTCGCCGGGCGGCGGAGATGACCCGATCTACTTCGAGGGACCAGGCGGCAGCGGCATCCCCGGCACAGGCGGGTATATCCCTCCACAGCGGGGTGACAACGATGGCCCGATCTACTTTGAGGGACGAGGTGACCCCGGCGACGGAAGCTCTTACGGACCAGGTGGCGTAAACCATCCCGATTATATGGGGCCACCACAGCAAGTCGGCGACCAGCGATCACAAGCAGAACTGATGGCCAGGACACAGGAAGAGGCTATGGAAGCGGCGATGGCACAGGAGCGGGCGGGTCAGGGCGAGTACAGGCAACCGTACTGGCCTAGTCAGCCGAAGCAGAACCCGTTCGAGAGTTACAACATATACTGGTAACGTCTAAGCCAACTCAACCACACACAACAACCTTTTAGGAGACAATACGATGGGCATGGGACAACAACGCTATGGCCAAGAGCAGATGATGCGACGTGGTGGTGGAGCACCACAGAAGCCTGGCTCCGGCGGATACGGCAACGGCAGCAACTTCGGTGGCGGTGGCGGTCAAGGCTTCGGTGGCGGCAGCGGCGTGACCTACGGGGCACCTGAACCAGCACCTGAACCAGCACAGTCGAGTGGTTGGGGTCCACCACAGCGACCACAGCGTGAGACGTTTCAGCCCTTGGACTTCAGGGGTCTGAACTCTGGCGGAAGTGTGCAGAACGGTGACTTCCGTATTCAAAACGGCGACGACACCGGGATGTTTAATGCGGCACAGCAGGCGTGGGCGAATGTCACCAACGCGGGCATCGGTGCTGACGCTCAGATGTATGGGTCTGACAACAACACGATGGCCAGTATGTTGGCGTCGATGCTTCAGCTTCAGGGGATCGAGGCTCAGGTAGGTGGCAACAACTATGGCGTCGATGCCAATGAGCGTATCCAAGAAGGTGCTCAGGGCGTTCAGACGTACGGCATCGACAAGAACCTTGAGGGGCAGCTCGCGAACTACGCGAACCAGCTCGGCATGACGGACATGACGTCAGGTCGTAACCTTGAAGGCCGCCTTGCAGAGATCACAGGACGGCAAGGGATTGCTGACACTCAGGCACGGTCTGCTGAAACTGTGGCTGACCTGCAAAACCTGCGGTACAAGAACCAGCACGAGCAGTACGGTCAGAACAACGAGCTGGTTCAGCAGTGGATGGCCAATGCTGGTAGCGGCCAAGGCAGCCGAGGCATCGGCGGTGATCAGTACGAGAGGATCGACCCGACAAGAGCGATCGCTGCGAACCAGGGCGAGAACGCAGCGATGGAGCAGGCGATGATCAACTCGGGTGGCGGGGGCGGTGCTTCACCGCAGGCTGGTGCCTATGGTCAGCGTGCTGCCTTGCAGCGTGCAATGGCTGACACTCAGGGTGAGACAGGCATCACCACTCAGTACGCCAACACCAACAACGCTAATCGCTTGGCGATGTTGAAGGCACAGAATGATGCTCGTAACGCTCAGACTGCTGATCGTGACGGACTGCTCCAGTTCCTGGCAAGTTCAACGGCGTAAGCTACAACTCAGTCTCCGTTCAACACGGGGTGGTCTGTCTGCCCGACAGGCTGCCCCTTTTTTATTAGGTGAAGACCATGCCGATCCCACAAATCCAAAGCCCGGACGCCGAAGCAATGGCACGTCAGGTAATGGCAGAGCAAGCGGAACGCGAACGCATCGAGGAACTTAAACGGATCGAGGAAGCCAAGCGGCAGCAGGCGATGGCCCAGCAGCGTCGGGCGGCAGCTCAGCAGTTGCAGTACCCATCTAAAGCTGCACGTCGTGGCACTCCCCCGGCTGGCCCAGAGAACCGCTTCAATCCTAGCGAAATCATGGACAGAGTGGGGCAAATGCCCACCTCTGAATTGCGTGATGTGGCAGCAGACGCTCGGAAAAGAATAGCGGACGGCGACCAAATGCAGTCAACCAGGATGTTGGATAATGTTGCTAACTTCTACGTCGACAGTGTTGATATGTTCGTTGATCCACTTCCATCTATGCCACAGAATTTACGGGAGATGGAATTTCGTCAGCAACAACAGCACCCTCGACCATCGGCACCACCGATGCCAGAGAACTCACCGTCACGCCGCCAGGTGCCGCCGCCTCCACCGATGGAGTCAAATGACATTAAGCCAGTGTTAAATCCCCCCCACAGGTGGCCATCAGCAGGATGGGGCACACCACCACGACCACCGATGCCAGAGAACTCACCGCCACCCAACCCGCGACCACCTGCACCACCGATGCCAACGGGCGGGCACCCACGTCCCGGTATGCCACCGATGCCAGAGGAACAGTACGGTCCGCTTCAGCCGGTGATGCCGACTCGTGACAAGCTGAGATTCGACCCAGTTCCTGAGCGGCCACAGGCACCGAGCTTCAACCCGGACAACGACCGGCTGAGAGCTGAGACTTCAGTGTCCCCGGAGCAGCAGTACAAGAACTTCAAGGCTAAGCTCGCGGGCATGGACGAACCAACGTGGAACTCTCCTGAAGAGACGATGATCAATACTCACATGGATAATCAGCGGGACATTATCAATGGAAACAACAAGGCCCGTGAAGGACGACGCAGCTACATCCCGGACGCAGCTACTGAGCAGGGGAAGACTGCGGCCAGACTCCGCAACAAGCAGACTGGTCAGGTCGACCCGATGTCCAACCTCAACGGCAGGCTCGCTGGATTGCAGGCAAGCAACACTGCGAACCGGGCTAAGGAAGAGGCAGAGAATCAGAAGCACAGCGATGCGATGGAGAAGATGAGGGACATGGTCGTGGGCAGGGAAGCTCCTGAAGGAGCTGGCCCGTGGACTGGCACACCGATCAGCTCTCGCCGCATCGAAGGCACTGACAACGGGTGGGGCAAGGAGCAGACGGCTGGCGGGATGCGGCGTAAGCACATCAAGGATCGCGAGGCAGCACGCAAAGAGAACGTCGAGCGTGCGAAGGCAGCGGCACGCAACGGTGAGAAGTTCAAGCAGAAGCTGACCGGCCACGACGAGACCGACCAGTACGTCGGCGGGGCAGTGGCGTCCGTGCAGAACACCATCTCTCGGCAGAAGGATGACCTGAAGAAACAGTTGATGGCCGCAGACGCAGCGAGCGGCGGCAAGCTCGGGTACATCAAGGACATTCAGGAGGCAGAGGCGGCCAAGCAGTCCATCGCGGCGAAGCTGAAGGGTCAGTACGCAGCGGCCAAGCAGAAGAAGAAGGAGACTAAGAAGCTGTGGAAGCGTGAGGATAAGTTCGCTGCTGACAACAAGCAGGCTGCGTTAGAGAAAGAGCAGAGGGACAACGCGAGAGCTGACGCAACAGGTAAGACAGCACATGAGCAGGCTATGGAACTGAAGAAGCTGGACAATGAGGGGCGGCTGAATGCTGCGACTGCGACTGCGAAGCCAGTGGACCCGAACGCTCAGTTCAAACAGGACTTAGAGGTCACGCAGGGCTTGGTGGCTGGGCAAGATGCAATCATCAGTGACCCGATGTCGACGCCGGAACAAAAGCAAATAGCCGCTGATCGAAAAGCTGACCTGATTGCTAAGCAAGATCAGAAATCGGGTGGGCCTACTACTAACGAAGTGGGTTTGAACCTCATCAAGCGGGTGCTCGCCGAGGCACAGAATGATGCTGATAAAGTTGAAGCGTTGACGATCGGCGTCAGAAGGGGCGACATCACTGAGAGTGATGCGATGGGCCTGGCTAGTGGGGTTGGGCCTGACCTTCACCGGAAAGTAATGGAAGCGATCGGCAACCGTGCTCATGACTACCGCACTGCTCAACACAACAGGGAACAGCCTTGGTACACACGAGCAGCCAATCATTGGTTGGGTGGCATCAGCGGTCCACAGTAAACTGGAAGCGGCACAATGTCATACGGTAACAGCGGCTATGCCAGCAACGGCTATGCCAGCAACGGCTATGCTTCATCCTCTGCCCGACGTCAGCAGATCACTCCCGAAGAGGAAGAGGAACTACTCTCCCAGCTTGGGCGGGCAGGACTCAGCTCCCTCGCGTACATCGGTGAGTCAATCGACAAGCCGATGGCCGCACTGCGTGGCCTGCTCGCTGGTCGTCCCGAAGAACTCGCCAACGCTATCCCCTTCAGTGACGCACTCGGCATCACGTCGAGCGACGGCTGGTTCCATGACTCAATCGGTGTGACCGACGACGAGGACACGGTCTATGGTCGTGACCTGTTGGAGCAGTGGGGTATAGCTGACGAGAACAACGACGGTCTCGGTGGCAGTGACTGGGACAACATCGACTACGGTGACGCAGCGTCCGACGTGGCTGGGTTCGCGGTCGACATGCTCGGCGTCCCGATGGCTGGCCCGGTCAAGGCACTGACCAAGATGGGCAAGCTCAGCCAGATGGCGGGCATCACTGACGAGGCAGCCCGTATCGCTCAGCTCAGTGGTACTGGTGCTACCAAGTTCCGGGTAACCAACACTCTCGACGACGCCATCAATCGCATCAGTGATTTCCGTGGGCCGTCTGATGACTTCCTTCCTACGCCACGAGTAGACCCGACACTACAGCCGGGCACGATCGAAGGGCTTGATAAGTTCAGTCAGATCGAGACAGGCACACTCGGTCTCAAATCAACGATGCGGGTGGCGGACGAGCCGCTGTTTAATGACATCTATATGCGTCGACAGAACTGGAACAACGGCAGCACTCAGGTTCCCGACGCAACAGTGGTAGCGTCAGTGGAAGCTGCCGAAGAGGGACAAGGTGCCTTCCGCGTGCTGCATGATCAACTGGTTGGTCAGAACAAACCAATCGTCGTTGAGAATGTGGTCGGCGAGGGCTTCCCTGCCAAGCTCAGGGGCATGGGCTACAAGGAAATCCCCGGCGTTGATGACATACTGGATGCAGCATCACACGAGGCGGGCTACGGAAGCAGCTTCCTCTATGACGTTGGCACTGAGGCACCGGCACGACGAGCAGCCGCAGCCACTACTCGCGACGAACTGATGGAGAAGTTGTACCGTGCTGGTGAACAGCAGGGCATGGACCGAGCTGCGATTGATAGCATGAGAGGTCAGCAACTCGGCCACACCATGAGCTTCGGCGGGATGCACCTACCCAAGAAGCTCGACGAGGCTGTTGCCACTGGCGTCGATGAACTCAGTCGATCGCTCGGACGCACAGGCATGGGCAGGCTGGCCAAGCAGGCGTTCGCACCCAGCGTGGCGGGCACCAAAGAGACGGTCGGTCAGGAGTGGATCGGTCCGCTGCACAACATCCACCGTGATGCCGGGCAGGACACAGCACGGGATGTGATGGGTCGGCTGGCCGCTACGGTCGAGCGTCACGCCGACACACTCAAGCGGTTGGGTGATGGCAACCAGGGCAACGGCTTCGCACGAGCGATCGAAACCTCAGACATCAACGAGCTGGCGTCATGGCCGACGTTGGAACCCGGTGACTTCGAGAAGATCGAAGAGGTCCGCTGGATCAAGAACTACCTGGACGACATGCCGAAGCGGGCTGAGGACGAAGGCTTCGAGTTCGCCATCCTTGACGACGTTGAGGGTGACTACCTGCCTCGTGGTGAGACGGGTCGGCAGCAGAACATCCTTGAGAGTCAGGCCAAGCAGTTCAACGCGGTCGATCCCTCATCCCAGATAGGGCGTGAGCAGTTCGCCAAGGGCTGGCCGGGCATGACCGCTACGCTGCGGGAGATTTCACAGGAGACAGCGAAGCAGGGACCGGAAGAGATAGCAGCACTGGCGGCTTCAAAATTACAGCCGAAGATTGATACCTTCACCCAGCAACTGGCGGACCTGACGACTCAGCGGTCAGCACTGAAGGATGAGCTGAAGAGTTTCGGTGCGATGGAAGCTGCGGCCACCCGTGAAGCAGGACGTCCCGCCCGTGAACTCGCTACGTTGCAGGCACGACAGCAGCGTTGGATAGAAGAGATGAATGGCCTTCAGCCTGCCAATCCACTCGACACTCCGATGACGAGTGCTCAGCAGGCAGCACCCAAGCAAGGCAATGTCACTGCATACCACGGTTCAGCCAAGAGTTTCGATGAGTTCGACGCGGACCTCATGGGATCACGCGATCCCGGCTACTTCGGGGAAGGGTTCTACTTCAGCGACAAGAAGATGGGAGCACAGCAGTACGGCGACGTTGCAGCAGGAGAACTGGATGCTGGTAAGGTGATGACCAGAGACCTGGACACTTCAGGATACCTGAAAGCAACTCCTGCTGAGCTGCGTGAAAAGTACGGCAACATCGGGGGCAAGGAATTAACAGAGGCTATACGAAACGACGGATACAACGGCGTTGAAGTGACCATGCAGAGCGGTGGCAAGGAGTACCTTGCGTTTGACGCAGACTCGATCATCTCTCCGAACGCTGGCTTCCCTGACGCACCGCCGCCTGACATGGGCAAGTTCGCTGAACAGCTTGCCAAGATGCAGGAGCGTGGCAAGCAACTGCAACGGCAGATTGATCAGGCCAAGGTGTCACCGCTGTCTGATGCACCGGCAGACATGGCCGCAGCAGAGGCACGGCAAGCAGATATCATCGAAGAACTCAGTGGGATGGGTGAGATCGAGTCAGGTCTCAAGGCTGACATCACGGAGTACCAGAGCAAACCGGAGGCACTGGCGGCTTACCTTAGTAAGCTGACGCCGGAGCTGAGAGCTGACGGTACGTGGGGTGACCAGATCGGCATGGTCAAGCGGCGAGTCGAGGGCTTCGAGGACACGGTCGCCAACACCCGCACCACCACTGATGCACTGGCTAACCTGCTGTCCGGTGGCAGGGTGGATGAGCTGTCACAGACGCCGGACCCTGGACTGATGAGCAAGCTCAAGCAGTTCATCGGGATCAAGCCTGACGAGGTGACGCCAGCCAGGACCACAGTCAATCAGGTGCTCGACCGGCTGGGCTTCGAGACCACCAAGCGTGGGCCGATAGTCACTGCTGACAAGGCAGCCGACATCATCCGTGGGAAGATGAGCAAGCAGGCACGCGATGAGCTGGACGACGGACTGTTCGGTGACTTCATCGGGCCGCAGCCAGCCGACGAGATACTCAAGGCTCAGCGGAGCAGCATCCTGAATCAGACGGTGCCTGACCCTGTCGCTGACACGCTGGCGACACTGAAGAAATCACTGGCCGGACCAGACCCAACGAACCTGCTGACTGATGGGCTGGTGCAGTACAACAGGCTATGGAAGGGACTGCAAACCAATCCGTGGATCAACTTCCATGTCCGCAACCTTGGGTCAGGTCAAGCTCGCGAAGTGCTCGCCGGTAACGATCCGCTCAGGTACTCAAGCATGGTGCGGCGGATGTCAAACGGGGGAGAGGTCACCGCTGAGGAAGCGATGCAGTTCCCCGGCGTTGCTCAGCTCATGAAGGAGCAGAACATCCCAGAGGCTGACGCTACCAATGCACTGCGGCAGTACATCCACAAGTACATGGGCGGTGAGCGGCAGGGCATCGGGCTGGAAGACATAGGCGGCAAGTTCAACGGCATCACTGAAGGCAACAACCTCGGTGAAGAGATAGGGTTCCTCGGTGGCTTGAGCGGCACCAACCCAGTCGGAGTCAAGGCAGCAATCAACGAGCTGAAGCCCATCATATCCAAGGCAGACAGGGTCGAAGGATGGAACCGGCCTGCTGCACTGCGTGGCATAGGCGGCAGAGAGAACACGGTCTTCGTCCCGTCAGCGGCAGGGGAGAAGCTCGGTGAGGGAGCGGAAGCACTCAACCGCATCCCGTCGTGGCTGGACCAGATAGACAAGGGTGTTGACCCAGCTCAAGCAGCACGCAACATCAACGCTTCACAGATCGACTACTCAACACGGGCATTCACGCCGTTCGAGAATACGATCCGGCGGCTGGGCATCATGCCGTTCTACTCCTTCAGCTCACGCAACATCCCGTACGTGGCGAAGGAGCTGATGAACAATCCCACTGGCAGGACCGGCACACTCTTCAAAGGACTGACTCGGCTACGGTCTGACGATGAGTTCTTGCCGGAGCACATTGCTCAGTCGCTGGCGATACCGCTGGGGCAGAGCGACGAGGGCGAGCCACGGTACATGACCGGGCTGGGCCTGATGGAAGAGGACTTACTGGGAGCGGTCGACACTGGTGACCCAATGAAGGCGATCGGCTACGAGCTGATGGGCAGGCTGAGTCCGCTGATCAAGGCACCGATCGAGCATGTGCTTGGCAAGTCACTGTTCCAGTCAGGGTATCAGGGTCCGCGTGACACTGAGGACATGGACCCGCAGCTTGGCCGCCTGCTCAGCAACCTCAAGAGCATAGCCACGGGTGAAGACCAGCGTGTTGCAGTTGATACGCGGATGATCGAGCCACTGCTTCAGACCATCCCTGGCATCAGAGCAATGAGCAACCTGCGTCAAGTCACCGACAAGAGGAAGTATGACTACGCAGGTGCTCCATTGCTGCTGAACCAGCTCACCGGCTCACGAGTTTCCGACGTCTCGAACTCAGCCCAAGATGCTTCGCTGATGGATATGATTGCCAACGAGTACAAGGGCATGGGTGGTCGAGACTTCAGCAACTACTACATCCCGGACGCAGTGAAGGAAGGGATGACGCCGGAAGAATTCAATCATCTTCTGATGCTGCGGATGCTTCAGTCAAAGCAGGACCGGGATCGTCGGGAACGTCAGGAACTGGAGAGACAGAAGGCAATGAGGGGCTACTAGCATTCATCGAGCCGCCTCATGTAATCGCCCATTCGGTATACCGGCATCGGCTCGCCGTACACTTCGTGGCCTTGAAATAAAACCTTTACTTGCCTGTCGTTTGTTTTCTTCTCGAACGGGGCAACGTAGGCGAGGAAGGCAGCAGTCCTACACTCTGAGCACCTACTGCCGTCGCCTTGGATCACCGTCGTGCAGCACTTGCACAACATTTTGCTGCATGACCTGCATTTCTTACGCTTAGTGTGGGGTGGTATCTCCAGAGCACACTCATCACAAAGAGTTCGGCGAGTCATACGTTTACGCATCGCAGAACCTGCCTTTCATCATCGCTTCTTCCAGTTCACGGACTGCCATTGAGCCAAGAGTATGGGTCTTCAGGTAGTCCTCCGCTTCAGCCAGACTGATGCCACGATGATGAGCCAGCAGTTCTTCAGCAGTCGTGAACACTGCAACCTCATCGACCGGCAGCTCACCGAGTGAAGGGTGCAGCCAGTTGACACCCAGATTGGCACGGAACTTGGCAGCACCAGCACACTGCTGGCCCTGTCCGACGACGGCGTTGTTCTCAGCGTCTTCCATGTGGCAGGGCAGTACGGCGTTGATGAATGACTGCCCAAGGAATCGTTCGCTGTTGTCACCGCGAGTGTCGAGGTACTCCTTGCTGGTTGACCTGGCGAACGGGCATTGGCCGCAGCATTCAGCACGCTGGTTGGTGGCGGCTTCGTCGATCTTCATAGCTTTACTCTCCGAGGTACGAAGGGGATGGCGATGGCGTCAGGGTCACCATCACAGGACTGGACTCTCAGTTCTCTGCCATCGAACACAACCTCAACACGCAGCTTTCCCTTGCGTCGTGCTGTGCCGGTCAGTGCTCCCGCTAAGCGGAAGGCGTTGACACTCAAGGCTCGGGGTCTTTCGTAAGCAGTTGCGGGTTCTTGATCACTACGTCTCTCACTGCTTTGCGATTCCATTTCTTACCCTTACGTGTTCGGAGACCAGCTTCATTCAAGTCGATGGCGATCTTGCCATAGCTTGCCGTGGGTCGAGCTTTGATGAAGGCGGCCATCGCCACCATGATCTTCTGCTCGACTGGATGCGGTGCCTTCAGGCGGCCAACCCACTTGTATCCGTAGGGTGGAACGCGGGTGTACTTCCTGCCGCTCCGCTTCAGGTGGTTGAGAGCAGACTGTGTCCTCTCAGCACGCTGCTCACGCTCCAGCTTGGCGAAGACAATCATCATGTTCAGCATGGCATTGCCGGAAGGTGACGCAGTGTCGATGCCTTCCAGCTCAGTGACGCTACGCAGGGTGGCGTTGGTGCCCTTGAACTCGTCGATCATCCATTCAAGATCGGTGAAGTTTCTGGTCAGTCGAGCGACGGCATACACCACCATCGGACAGCCCAGTTCCTTAGCTCTGAGCACTGCGTCCTCAAACTTTGGCCGCCGCTTATCACGTACGTTCTTGCCGCTCATCGCTTCGACGTAGAACTCAGCCGTGAATCCTTTGGTCAAGCACCATCGAGCAATGTCTTCCTGTTGTGCTGTCAGTGAGTGACCAGCCG
>Ga0209043_1001990_pt1 | contig 11123 bp, 11 predicted proteins | sample SaaInlV_100m_DNA_3_FD_184654 | JGI IMG/M metagenome (GOLD analysis project Ga0209043, IMG submission 184654) | Marine microbial communities from expanding oxygen minimum zones in the Saanich Inlet - SI037_S4LV_100m_DNA (SPAdes) (version 2) | ecosystem: Environmental > Aquatic > Marine >... | reverse complement strand
ATTTATCAATTTTACGCCCGTCAATTTTAAGTTGCCTAAGAAGTTCCCCCATGATCCAGTTACTAATCTCTTTTGGTTCCGGGTATAGAGAAACTGATTTTTCATAATAGTCTGCTATGTTTCGAGACGTAGTTAGAACAACAGCATCATACTCAGGAATGTTATAGCTTTGAACAAAGCGTTCTCTTTTTTGCTCAGGTAGTTCGGGAAGGTCATCCATTGTTTCTTTGATCCACTCATCACTGATCTCTACTGGAACTAGATCAGGTTCTGGGAAGTAGCGGTAGTCGTGGGCCTCTTCTTTGCTGCGCATGGTAAAAGTAACTCCCTTATTAGAATCATATAAACGAGTTTCTTGCACAATAGAATCTCCCTGCTCTAATACCTTAATTTGGCGATTGAACTCATACTCGATAGCTCGCTGGACAAAACGAAAAGAGTTCAGGTTTTTGGTTTCCGTGCGTGTCCCAAATTCTTTCTGTCCTTCTGGTCTAACAGAAACATTAGCGTCGCAACGAAGACTTCCTTCTTCCATGTTACAGTCACTTACTTCCGCATAATCAAGAATTGACTTTAATTGAGTTAGGTATTCACGAGCTTCTTCACCAGATCTAAGATCTGGTTCACTGACAATTTCCACTAATGGAACCCCGGTTCGGTTAAAGTCCACATAACTTTTACCTGGACTTCCAAGGTTTTCCCCGTGAATCAACTTTCCAGCATCTTCCTCCATATGAATACGGGTTAGGCCTATCTTTTTTTTTGTTCCATTAATTTGGATGTTTACATGGCCGTCGATCCCTAATGGAAGCTCGAATTGGGATATTTGATAACCTTTTGGTAGATCAGGGTAGAAATAATTTTTACGTGCGAATCGGTTCACTGAGGCGATGTGGCAATTAGTAGAAAGACATGCTCTCATTGCCAGTTGGATAGCTTTTTTATTTAAAACCGGAATTACTCCCGGCATACCTAAGCATATTGGGCAAGTATTTTCGTTTGCAGGTTTGCCAAACTCGGTTGGACATGAACAAAATATTTTTGACTTGGTCTTTAATTGGGCATGGACTTCAAGCCCAATAATCATTTCATAGTTCATTCTGGCCTACTGGAATTAATTTAGGTTAAGGACTTCCCATAACCTATAAGGTTTCATAAAGAGGGGTTTATAGAATTGAGTTAATTGTAATATTAGATTCGATATGCGTCAAGCCTCACTATCAATGAGCTGTAAAACCTCCGTCTACTGGAAGGGCGACGCCGGTAACAAAAGATGATTCGTCTGAGGCTAAGTATAGGCAAGCGCTAGCAATGTCTTCAGGTAAACCGAATCGCCCAATAGGATAGTCTTTGCTCCATTCCATCATTAATGCATCATCTTTCATTAGTTCTTCAGTCATTTCTGTTTTTACTAAACCTGGACAAACTGCATTTGAACGAATTCCTAAGGGGCCATACTCCATAGCAATGGAACGGCTAAACTGAAGAAGGGCCCCTTTAGAGACATTATATGCTGCCACACCGGGAATTGCTATCAGTCCAGCAATTGATGATATATGAATAAATACTCCGGCTTTACGTTCGATCATGTGAGGGAGAACTCTCTTTGTTAATTGAAACGCGGATCTAATATTAGTATTCATAATCGTATCCCAGTCTTTATCATTGGTTTCGTGAATTGGAGAGCCAGTGAATATGCCACCATTATTCACAACGATATCAATTTTTCCAAAAGCATTCAGCGTTTTGGATACTAGGTTATCAAGGTCACTATCAATCATGAGGTCTCCTGCAACAGCTAGAACATGACTTCCAAACTCTTTAACAGTTGCATTTAGTCTGTCTTGTCTTCTTCCAAAAATTGTAATTTGGGCACCTTCATTAGAAAATAGTTTAGTGCACGCCAAACCAATGCCAGATCCTCCTCCGGTTATGATTATAGATTTTCCCTTTAGCCTCATGTGGTCTCCTTAGATAATTGATCTGGGTTACTTTGATGGTTATAATGAATAATGAAAATTTAAGTTTAATCAAAATAATGTTTGTTAATTTTTTGGCACAAATATTATACAAACTTAGATCGCAAATTAAAAAAATTAACTTATGAAAAGCATGAAATGGATTTACTATGGTTTTGGTGCGTTTATTGGATTCGTATGTGGAACCGTTATCGAATTAATTTTTTACCTACTTGAACAGTCTGGGCACCGGGTTATCTCAAACATGGTGCGTGATTATGGAATATTGGGTCGCTTTATAGCGGAAATGATCACCAACCTTCATTATATGGGGCTCGCTTTGGGAATAGTAATGGTTTATTGGCTTTTTCCTGATGTGGTAGGTAATACATCAAAATCTTCCGAAAAGTAAACACTTAGCAAGTTATGCCTTGTTGGTGATGTTTTAATGTTAGGATAAGTGAAGTTGCAAATTGGAGAAATTATTTAAGGATGTCAGAAAAATTCAATACAAACCTAATAAAAGCGATAGAATCATCTTCGAAGGCAGCTGGTATTTGTAGGCAGGCAATGATTGATGCTAATGATGAAAGTTGTAGGGCGATGTACTCAGCTATCCTCAAAGATTGTGAGAAGCACTTAGATATGCTTAAGGGAGAAGTGGAACTTCACAAAAAACAAAAAAAATGGGATTTATAAATGCGCATACTGGTTGTTGAAGATGATAAAAAAGTTGCTGGTTTTATAAAGAAAGGATTAGAAGAGGAAAGCTATGCTGTCGATGTAGCATATGATGGTGAAGACGGCTTACACTTGGGATCCGAAGGGCAATATGATCTGATTATTTTAGATATTATGCTTCCAAAAATAGATGGTTTAGAAATTCTTTCGCAACTACGCGACCAAGGTAAAGATACTCCTATTCTCCTTTTGACAGCTAAGGATGCAGTTGATGATAAGGTTACAGGGCTTAATAAAGGTGCGGATGATTATTTAACAAAGCCCTTTGCTTTTTCTGAACTATTGGCACGAGTGAGAGTTTTATTGCGTCGTGGTAAGGCTGAAGTAAAAACTACACTCATGATTTCAGACCTTACTCTTGACTTGGTGAGTCATAAAGTTAACCGAGGCGGCGATGAAATTGAGCTTACAGGGAAAGAGTACGGTCTCCTTGAGTATTTTATGCGTAATCAGGAAAAAGTATTGACTAGAACTATGATTGCAGAGCACGTGTGGGACTATAATTTCGACACGTTCACAAACGTTATAGATGTTTATATTAATCACCTGCGCAAAAAAATTGATAAAGGCAGGGAGTTAAAGTTGTTACACACTTTGCGGGGTGTTGGCTATGTCATGAAAAAATAATATGCCTTTTACATCGATTCGTTCTAAATTAACAGCATGGTACGTTCTTCTTTTAGGCTTAATTCTTGTCTTATTCAGTCTCATGTTGTTTTTCTTTCTTTCTAAACGTTTATATGAAAGCGTAGATAATTCCCTCACTGTTTCTGCTCGTATTGTAGCTCGCTCAACTCAGATCAATAATAGTCGAACCCCGTTACCAGGCCTTGATCTTTTTTTTGATCAATTCATGGGGTTTGGTACAGATAAATCTTACAAAATTTATGATGGGTCTGGGAATATTGGTTCTCTTTCTAAAAATTTTGATGGTTCCCAGTTCCCTCTTTCTCAGCGCTCATATTCGGCGGCGTTAAAAGGAGGCACTTCCTACGAAACTTTTTCCCTCTCCAATGATCATCCCATTAGAGTAATCACCATGCCAGTATTAAGTCGAGGTAAACTTAGTAATTTGGTTCAGGTGGGAACCTCGCTAAAAGTGGTGGTAGATACCTTAAATAATTTACAGATTATTCTCCTGACAGCTGTTCCAGCCGTTCTCCTTTTGACGGCTTTGATTGGTCGATTTATAGCTCGGCGTGCACTTCAGCCTGTAGCAAAAATCACACAGACTGCGAAAGATATTGGCTCAGGTGCCAACCTCAGCCAACGTATTCCGGTACCAAAAGTTAAGGATGAGATTGGACAATTAGCGCTCACATTCAATTCGATGATGGATCGTCTAGAGAGTTCTTTTACGCAAATGCGTCAGTTTAGCAGTGATGCCTCGCACGAACTTCGGACGCCCTTAACTGTTCTAAAAGGACAAAGTGAACTTGCCTTAGGAAAAGAAAGAAAATCAGAAGAATATCAGGAGGTTATTTCTAGCAACCTTGAAGAAGTTCAGTATATGTCAAAAGTTCTTGAAGACTTATTTCTGCTTTCAAAGTCAGATGAAAACCAAATTGCATTAGACTTAGAATTAGTCGATCTTAAATCACTTGTTGAAGAGGTGTGCAAACATGCCGAAATCATTGCCTCAGAAAAACATATAAAAATTTCTATTGCTTATATTGAGAGTGTGGAAGTTTATGGAGACCCCGTCCGTCTAAGGCAAATGATATGGAATGTTGTGGTAAACGGAATTAAATATACACAACCGGATGGGGAGGTAAAAATATCTATTCAAAATAAGGGAGATAGTGTACTAATTGTTGTCCAAGACAACGGCATTGGTATTTCTGAAGAAGATTTACCTCTTGTTTTTAATCGATTTTATCGAGTAGATAAGGCACGTTCGCGCCAAGAAGGAGGAACAGGACTCGGTCTAAGTATTTGTAAATACATTGTGGGTGCGCATAAAGGTAGTATAAAAATTGAAAGTAAACTGGGCAAAGGAACAAAATTCAAGATCACCCTTCCTAAATCAGCAATCTCAAATCAGCAAAAAACAGGATAGCTATTGAATCCAGACAAGAGATCGGTGAACCCAGGCCTTATCACCCACACTGTCTTCGACATGGACCCAAGGTTTTTTTATCTTTAATACTTTCATTGAAAAATATTTATCAATAGGACTCCATTTAACTTGGGGAAATTTTGTTCCTGGACCCTCACGTAAGTTTGTTTTGTTATTTTTAATGACAGCACACATATAGGACTTGGTAGTAATCGTTCTATATATCCAGTAAATATCACCATCTAAATCTTGCACTCTAAGCCAGCTACCCTTTCTTCCAACTTGCTTAAATGGCATGTATTTTAGGACTGTCCACAGTTTTTCTTTCTGTTTTCCTGGTCCTGAGCGAAGATTTGCTTTTTTATCCTTGACGCAAAGCGCTTCAGCTGTTTCTTTTTGAAATAGAGATAGGGCAATGGTGGAAAAGAAAAATAGAGAGAAGATAAAATATTTGTTGATCTTTTGGGATTCTAAAAAATGAATTATCATAACTAATATTTTTAAGTAATAATTAACTATAGTAGCATAATAATAATTTATCTTTGTTGATTTTAGTTGGCTAATTTCGTTTTTAAGCGCAGGTGTTTTTTAAAATTTCATGTTGACCTAAAAACCACGATTGTCAGCAGATTTTTATTGTTGCTCAACGAAGTTTATTTTTTACCATTAAAGTTATTTAAATTAAAACTGATGATTTTTGTGACCACTTTACAGTTTCTTCTGATTATTTTTATAGCGACTTACCTTGTTATAAATATAATTTACCTTGTTCGACTTTGTCCGATTATGGATGAATTAATTTCCTACCCTTATATCTCAGTATGTATTCCGGCTAGAAATGAAGAAAGAGATATAGAAGACTGTGTGAAGTCACTATTAAACCAGAATTACCCAAACTTTGAGGTCATCGTGGTGGATGATAACTCTACGGACAATACAGCAAAAATTATTTACTCAATGAAAAAGCAATATCCTAACTTGATTTTTGTTGCTGGAGCAAAGTTGATTTCTGGGTGGGTAGGTAAACCATACGCATTACATCAGGCTTATCAAAGGTCACGTGGTCAATACTTATTGTTTACCGATGCTGATCTTATGTACAAGCCACACGCGTTGAACACGGCTATGCATACAATGAAGTGTAAAGATCTTGACTTGTTGACACTTATGCCTGCGGCGATATTTGGTTCATTTTGGGAGCGAGTAGTTCAGCCGGTAATATTTGGGTTTATAGCCGCTCTTACAAACTTTAGAAAAGTTAATAGTAAAAGTCATAAAAGTGCTATGGGGTTCGGTGCCTTTCTGATGTTCAAAAAATCATCTTATAGAAAAATCGGTGGACATCGTAGCGTTTCTAATGAAGTTCTTGAGGATGTAATGATTGCCAAAAAAGCAAAACTCAGTGGGCTCTCTACTTTGGTTGCAGATGGGAAGTATTTGTTCTCAATTCGTATGTATCACTCTATGAAAGAGATCTGGATTGGTTGGAGAAAAAATATTTTTTTAGCGATGAAAAAATCAATCTTTAGGGCATTTTACTATATGGCCATGGTTCTTTTTTTTATCTTAACCCCTTATATTGTTGTCATAGGTAACTTGTGGATAGGGTCGGGGAGCGTTTGGATAGGCCTTTCTTTGTTATGCCTTGGGATGTCTTTAGTTGGAGGTTTAGGTTTGTGTCATGAACTAGGATTAGAAAGAAAAAACGTTTTTCTTTTTCCTCTGGGAGCTATTATGATGGTTGTTATCATGCTTAACTCGATGATGCAGGCTTTGTTTCTTAGGCGAACCGAGTGGCGTGGAAGAACTTACCAGCAGTAATACGACTTATTATGAAAAGAATTAGAAGCTTATTTATTTTTTGATTCCTGCCAGTAGTGTTCCATCTCTTCTAAGGTCGAATCTTTAAGAGTTTTCCCTTTTTCTTCTAATTGCTGTTCTATGTAATGAAATCTTTTTATAAATTTGTTGTTAGTGGAGCGAAGTGCTTCCTCTGCATCAATTTTATAGAACTTGGATATATTGGTGATCACAAAAATGATATCTCCAATTTCGCTTTGGATGTCCATATTTTTTTTTGCGAGTACAGCCTCCTTAAATTCTAATATTTCTTCATCTAGTTTGTCGAACACGTCATTTATTCTCTCCCAGTCGAACCCTTCTTTCGCGGCTTTCTTTTGAATCTTTTGTGCCCTAATTAGGCTTGGAAGGTTTATTGGAATGCTATCCAAAATAGATTTTTGGTTTTTTTTATTTTTTTCTTTTTTTTTAATGTCCTCCCACTGTTCAATCACTTGATCTGGAGTGCTTAATTTACCATCTTTAAATACATGCGGATGACGCCTAACCATTTTTTCACTTAAATTATCGATGACGTCTCGAAAATCAAATTCGCCTTTCAGGCTAGAGATTTTAGAATGAAATATTATTTGATACAGTAAATCCCCTAGTTCGTCTTTGATTTTTTCTGGATCGTTTTCGTCTAATGCCTCTAGTACTTCATAAGTTTCTTCAACCAGGTATGGCTTCAGAGACTCTCGAGTTTGCACTTTGTCCCAGGGGCAACCATCTTCTCCCATGAGAGTGTCTGTGATTTTAATCAGTTTGGAGAGAGAATTTAGAGTTTCGTCCATTAAGTATTAACCCTTGGATGTAAATTATTTGGATTTTAATTTTAACTCTTTATAGATACTATATTCCTTCTCTGCCTCGTCTTTTCTTCCCTCGGCCAGATGGAGTTCTCCCAGGAGCTTATGAGTAGGAGGAAAAACGGGCATATCTTTTAAAGATTTTTTTAGGTAAGTCATAGCTTCACTATAACGCTTTTGTTTAAGATAAAGCTCTCCCAAGTTTGTTGATACAAGATGAAATGAACCGAACAACGATAAAGCTTTTTTTAAAAATATTTCAGCTTTGTTGTAGTTCCCCATTGTCATATGTAAAGCACCGATATTATTGAGTGTCATTGGGAAGCTAGGGTTGATGGATAAACTTTTTTCATAGGCGTTAAGTGCTTTTTCGTTTTCTTTTATCTGGCTGTACACCATACCCAGGTTGTTGTAAGCATAATAATTATTAGGTTCCTTGTGTGTTATTTTCAGGAATATTTTTAATGCTTCTTCATTGTTCCCGGTTTGGCTTAGATGTGCGGCGTGTCGCATCCAGCTGTTTGTTTCTGACCGGTTGGCAAGCGAGAAACTCACAGAGTTGAAAAATATGACAAGGGTCAAAAAGAATACGGTAATACTCCTAGAGAAATTTGATCGAGCGTTGGATTTACTTTGGTAGGTATTAAAATTCTTCATTATTTCGGCATGTATTTTTATGTGTTTTCTGTTTTTTAAATAAACTCTAAAATAACAGAATCTGTTAGAAATAGTCCTTTTTTGGAGAGTCGTAGAAAGTTATCTTCGATAAGAATAAGCTCCTTTTCTTTTAATGATAGAAGGGTGTTTTTAAATAAGTTTATAAAAGAAACTTGAAAACGGTTTTCAAATTCATTAATGCTGATACCTTGAAGTAATCGTAGCCCCAGCATAATAGTTTCACCCATAGCTTGTCGCGGTTGGAGAGTTTCACTGTGCTCAACAGCAGTTTTTTTCTCTTTTACTTGTCGGATATAATGAGCTGGTAGATTAATGTTTTTAAACCGAGTGCCATCCATATATGATGATGCTCCTGCTCCTATCCCCAGACTGTTAGAATTTTTCCAGTATGTAATATTATGCTTGCACTCTTTCCCTTCACGAGAAAAATTTGATATTTCGTACTGATTAAATCCTTTCTTTGTGAGGTATTCGATGGTTGTTTTGTAGAGCTCTAGTTGATGGTCATCATCAGGCATGATTAATTTTCCGTTAGATTGGAGCTTTGAGAAAGCTGTTCCTTGTTCAATGGTTAAATTATATGTAGAAAGATGCTCTGGGGTTTTTTCCATCGCTTTGTTTAAATTGCTTTCCCAAGATGCAATGGATTGGTTTGGGACGGCAAACATAAGGTCTAAAGAAAGGTTGTCGAAACCGGCCTTTCTTGCGCAGTCAACAGTCGAATGAATCTCGTTCGGTCCGTGGGCTCGATCCAATAATTTTAACTCTTCTTTGTCGAACGACTGAACTCCTATGCTGATACGATTGTATCCTGTTCTGCGAATTGATTTCATTAGCTTCACATCAACGGTTGCAGGATTGGCTTCAATTGTTACTTCGGCGTCGGATGCTACTGTAAATTCGTTCACGCATTCCTTGAGAATACGCTCTAATTGAAAGGCATTTAGCGTGGTTGGTGTTCCTCCACCAAGAAAAATAGTTTTTATAATATTGGTGTTTGTATAAATTTTCGCATAATGTTTCATTTCTAGCACTAGAGCATCTATATAATGGTCCATTTCATCTCGCTTGATTGGATGAGAATTGAAGTCACAATAGCCGCATTTATGAATGCAGTAAGGAATATGAATGTATAGTCCTAGCGGTTTTTTTTTCATTTTTTTAATAGTTGTGTCACTTTACCTGCGTTATGACACATGCATAGTTCGTTGATTAGTTTTAAGTATTAAAAATATTAAATTATTTTGTATTTTGAAAGAGTTTTTGTTGCGAGTAGTTTTATTTAAATGATACGCCAATGTTGCTTTAAGGTATCATGGTAGAGTTATTTATTCACTCTTGTAAGGTCTGTGTTTTGTTAATTATTGTTTGTCCATAACTATTTATTCACATACTTCCATTGAAACAAGAAGACAATTTTAAATCGGGTTACGCTGCTATTGTTGGTAAGCCTAATGTAGGGAAGTCTACGCTCCTCAATCACCTTGTAATGAGGAAAATAGCAGCTACGTCCAGCAAGCCTCAGACGACTAGAAATAAAATCACAGGTGTGGTTCATTTTCCTGGAGGACAGGTTATTTTACTCGATACTCCGGGAATTCATAAAACCAGTTCTCAGTTCAACCAACTGATGGTTAAGGCGTCACTTAGTACCTATCATGACGTAGATCTTATTTTATTTGTAGTTGATGCAAAACAAGGTTTTGCTGAAAATGATATATTTGTTTTAGATACTCTGAAGGGTGTAGAGTCTCCCAAAATTCTCATTATTAACAAAATTGATCTCGTTTCGAAACCAGATTTACTCGGTTTAATAGCCGAAGCAGATAAGAAATTTAATTTTAGAGAACTTATTCCAGTGTCTGCTCTTCTTTCCGATGGGCTGGAAGGCCTTGGGAAAACGGTTCTTAACTATTTACCTGAAGGCCCTAAGTATTTTCCTGAAGATATGATTACCGATTGTTCAGAGGAGTTTTTGATAGAGGAAATTATACGGGAAAAAATAATGCAAAGAACGCATATGGAAGTTCCCTATTCCATAGCGGTGGTTGTCGAGGGTACGCACGAAGGGCATAATGACGTTTGGGTTATTGACGCATTGATTATAGCGGAAACTACTTCGCAGAAAAAAATTCTGATTGGTGCTAATGGATCCATGTTGAAAAAACTTGGAAAACCAGCTCGAGAAGAAATTGAGAAACGTTTCGGTTGTAAAGTGTATCTAAACCTTTTTGTGAAAGTAAAAAATAATTGGCGAGAAGATAAACGTAGTCTTAGAGACTTAGGATACCTACATGATTCAAATAAAAACAGATGAAGAAATAGAAGTAATGCGTAAGTCGGCTAAGCTTGCAGCCGAAGTTTTAATAATGATAGAGCCTTATGTTAAGCCAGGAATAACAACGAATCGACTGGATGAGATTTGTCATGATTTTATTGTTTCTCATGACGCTATTCCGTCACCTTTAAATTACAGAGGTTTCCCAAAAAGCATTTGTACTTCAGTTAATGAAGAAATTTGCCATGGTATTCCTTCTGATCGGAAGCTCCGTAATGGTGATGTTATAAACTTAGATATCACCACTTACTTAAATGGTTTTCATGGTGATACCAGTAGAATGTTTCATGTGGGGTCCGCTCGAAAAAAAATTAGTCGTCTAGTAGATACTTGCAAAGAGTCTTTGCAGCGAGCTATAGAGGTGGTTAGACCCGGTGCTCATCTCGGTGATATAGGGGCCATTATCCAGAAAATTGCCCATGAGAAGGGGTATTCTGTAGTTCGGGAATTTTGTGGGCACGGGATTGGACGAAATTTTCATGAAGATCCACAAGTTCTCCATCTAGGGACTGTTGGGGAGGGTGTTGAGATAAAGAAGGGCATGGTTTTCACTATTGAGCCAATGCTCAACGAAGGAAAGCCCGATCTGGAAATTCTTTCTGATAAATGGACAGCTGTAACCAAGGATGGATTGGCATCTGCCCAATTTGAGCATACCATTGCTGTGCTTGATAATGGATATGAAGTGTTAACTCGCCTCG
>Ga0209043_1001985_pt1 | contig 11144 bp, 8 predicted proteins | sample SaaInlV_100m_DNA_3_FD_184654 | JGI IMG/M metagenome (GOLD analysis project Ga0209043, IMG submission 184654) | Marine microbial communities from expanding oxygen minimum zones in the Saanich Inlet - SI037_S4LV_100m_DNA (SPAdes) (version 2) | ecosystem: Environmental > Aquatic > Marine >... | reverse complement strand
ATATTTTTCCTTGGTGATGGGATCAGAAATATTGCATATCAAGCTTAGTGTAGGAACATGCATAAAAGGATCCATCATCGCGGTTGTAGGATCCGGTATAACGATCATGTCACTGTTATTGATTGCCTGCCATCCTCTAACACTCGAACCGTCAAACCCAAGGCCGTCTTCAAATAAACTTTCCTCAAGTTCGCTTGTGGGTACAGAAAAATGCTGCCAGGTACCCAGCAAATCCGTGAATTTAATATCCACAATTTTAACTTCATTTTTCTTCGCTAAATCCAATACCTCTTTGGGCGTCATTCTAATTACCTCCTGCACTTTTATGAATTAATGAAAATGAATACTCTAAATCTATATCTGTCAGCAACCACACTTGATATTACGATTTATGTTAATTAAAAATTGCTAGCTCATCAAAATTCTCTAAATTTTCTATTAGGTGTCTTTAGCGAGATGATAATGAGATTTCCCTTAATTTCTAGCGGATACTCAAAAAGTCTCATAACCCAATCTAGTTCAGTTTCTTAGGATTACTTCTTTATTTATAAAGCGTTGCGGAGAAGTGGGAAATTTAGCATAAGTCCACTTTTTTTTCAAACAAGACTTTATACCTCCAATAATTGACAAAATTAAAATACCAAAACACTTGATTTTATTGATTTATGAGTACTTAAAATTACTCACTTGCTTCGGTGAGAAGGTTGAGGGATTCTTCTAGTTCTTTCTGTTTTTTTTGGATTACTTCCCCGTCAGGACGATGCGGTACAGAAATTTGATCACCGAAGTTTATTGTGCAATAAGTAAAAGGCAATGGGAGTATAAACCGATCCCAAGTGTTCAATTCAATTTTACGCATGGCACCGTAAGTCATGGGTATAAGTGGAGAGTTAGTGATTCCAGCAATCTGAATGCAACCCGACTGGACTTTCAATCGTGGACCGCGTGAACCATCAGCAATAATAATAATTCTCTCGCCACGCTTGAGTATTTTTATTAATGAGCGTGTTGACGATACTGCTTTTTTGAACGTTGATCCACGAATTACCGAATAACCCATCAATTTAGCTAATCTTGCAAGTAAATCACCGTCTACGCTGGGGCTTATCAATAAATGAAAATCGGATCTTCGGCGCAAGCGATAAAACAAATAAAAAATGCGCCCATGCCATAAGGTTAAAATATAACTTCCGGAATTATTTTGGATGCAATCTTCTGACTTTTTTTTCCCCCGAGATTCCCGAATTGTCCAACACCAAACGAATATTAGTACATACAATAAATATGGGAAAATAAAGTTAAATAGAAATTTTTTCATCCTGACTTCGCTCCCTAAGAAACTTTATCATACGCTCTGCAACTCTATCTAATACACCTGGTTCGCCTAGAGATTTACGAACTTGCAAGAGATTGGATCGCAGGTTCTCACGCCCTTCTGAATCATTCAAAATCATCACCACTTCTTTTGTAATATTTTTCACAGTGGCCTTGCCCTGTATCAGTTCTTTGACCACTTCTTCTCCGGCTACAATATTAACCAGTCCATATAATTTAATTTTAACTAACGCTCGTGCCAACCAGTAAGTGATCCAGTTTAATTTATATACAATAACCATTGGACATCCAAGCAAAGCTGCCTCAAGGGTTGCCGAACCAGAAGCAATGATTAAAAAATCGCAACAATTCATTACGTCATATGATTTTCCTTCCACGATTCTTATATCAAGCGAATTAGATTTTATCCGATCTCGGACATCCTTGGAGTTCAACGTATCAGCAACCGGTAAAACAAATTGACAGTCTTTGAGATGTTTTTTAATTTCTTTCGCCGAGTCGACCATAAGATCGAGCAAAAAATTAAGCTCGCTATTTCTACTTCCTGGCATCAATCCAATGATTTTTCTTGTAGAATCCAACGAAAATTCTTTCATCGCTTCATCACGAGTCATGGTAGTTCTCACGGTTTCGATAAAGGGGTGACCCACAAACTCCGCATCAACTCCTTTCTCTTTCAGCAAAACCTCCTCAAAGGGAAAGATAACAAACATTTTATCCACCGTGCGTTGAATCTGTTTTATTCTACCCTTGCGCCAAGCCCAAACCTGAGGGCTGATGAAGTAAAGTACTGGGCAGGAATGCTTGTGACATAATTTTGCAAGGCGAAGATTAAGAGTTGGGTAGTCAATAAAAATCACCGCATCATAGCTACCACTTTTTATTTCACTGGAAAGTTTATTGTATACGTTAAAGTAATGAGGTAGATCCCCTAATACCTCTACAATACCAACCGCCCCCATACGATCAATATCATAGAATGTCTTTACTCCCTCCCTACGCATGTGGTTACCACCCAATCCGCTAAACTCACAGTTAGGATGATAATTTTTTATTGCACGGACCAATCCGCTTCCGTGCATATCCCCAGAAGCTTCTCCAGCAATAATTAGAAACCGGATAAACGTGCCTGTCATTAATATTACTATGAAAGTATGAATAAAAAATTTGAACGCGGTAAAACAGCTTATTTTTTACACGCACACTATAGATATTTTAGCTCGGTTTGCCATCTCTACTACTTTTTTCTGTTCAACAACCATTACCCTTCCTGCTTCCACTGCCAATACTGAAGCTCCCCCATTTTTCAGGCTCTCCATTGTTTGTGTCCCAATACCAGGAACATCATAACGATAGTCCTGATTAGTCCGACTTACTTTAACGGCAACACATTTTCCTCGTGATAACTCGCAACCCCTTTCTAAGGTTTTATCTGTTCCTTCAATTGCCTCGACCGAAACCACCGTTTTGTTTTTCACCACAATCGTTTGGCCAATTTCCATATCAGCAAGCTTTTTGGCAATTGGAATGCCATAGTTTATATCTTCCATTTCTTTGATCGATGGTTTTCTTTTGGTAAGAACACCTTTATCTGGAAATACTTCCCCTAACAGCTCTTTTTGGTCCAGGACATTCAATCCTTCTTTTTCTATTTCCCTGATCACCCCCAAAAGAAGTGTTTTGTCTTCCTGGCTAACAAGATTTTTAAAAAATTTAATCGCGCGTAGATCGAAGAAGCTGGGGCGAAAAATTATTTTTTTATCCACCTTTCCTAACATTACAAGATCAGTTATATTTTCATCTTTAAATGTTTTGAAAATTTTTCCAGGTTTTCCTATCCCAATAGAATAGGCCTTTTCCACAAGGGGTTCCAACTTAGAGTGTATTTCATCTGAAAACGAAACTGCGGTAATCCGTATCCCCATTTCGGCGGCTTGCCTTGCAAAATATGCGGGGACTTCTCCCGCCCCAGCTAGTAGCCCTATTTTTTTTTCTGAATCTGACATTTAATAAGACGAAGGTTGGAGGTGCACCGTTAGGGAATGTTTAATTCCTGGGGGAAACTACGACCTTCCAGACTTGAAGAGACTGAGTATTTGTAATGCGATGTTTAAAGAATTTAATTCATTCTTTACGGAAATTTTTCTCCGGTTACCATTTGCCGCACAATCTATAAAGTGCTTAAGCTCCAGTTTGAGGGGATTATCCTTGTGGACAAAAATCCGTTCCACCAGTGATTCCTGCTTATATCTTAGCGAACCTGGGCTCAATTGACTTTCAGAAGAAGACTGGCGATGAACAAAAATTTCTTGCTCCGTATAGTCGAGTAATATGGACGATTTCTTTTGCGTTACTTCAAGCGTCCTTACCTTATTTTGAGATACCCGACTTGCTAAAATATTCGCGATACAACCGTTTTCAAATTCTATTTGGGCGTTGATCAAATCATCTCGCTTAGAAAAAACTGAATTTCCAATTACATTGATATTAACCACATCAGACTCAACAAGGTTAAGGACAATATCAATATCATGGATCATGACGTCAAGCACGACTCCATCATCCTTGATTCGAGGCGAGAATGGGCTCATGCGCCTGCACTCAATATATATTGGGTCTTTTACAATTTTAAACAATTCCTGAACTGCACCATTAAATCTTTCTACATGACCTATGTGAAGAGTTATATTTTTCTTAGCAGCAAGTTCGAACAGCTCTTCCGCTTGTCCTAGGTCATTTGTACATGGCTTTTCTAATAGAGTGTGAATTCCTGCTGCTATGAATTCTTTGGCAATCGAATAATGCATGGAAGTCGGGACAGAAACAACAACCGCATCAACTTTTTTAAAAAGTTCCTTATAGTCCTTGTAATTTGAAGTCTTATATCGCTCGGAAATTATTTTGGCGCGTTTTTGATCACTATCTACAACACCAACCAATTCAGCTTCGTGTATATCAGACAATACGCCGACATGGTATTCGCCCATTTTCCCAACTCCAACAACTCCTATTTTACATTCTGCCATTATCTAATAATTCCTCGATTGGATTGATTTACAAAGTTGACAAGGTAACGAATGTCATCTGACATTTCAATTTCTTCTTCTATTTTTTTAATCGCCTGGGTAATATTTAGCTCGTCATGCATAATAAAGCTAATTGCTTTTTTTAACCCACTCCTCACAGCAGGTGCTATTCCTGCTCTTTTGAGGCCTATTGCGTTTGCTCCAATGAGCCGGGCAGGGTTTCCTTCCACAGTCGAAAATGGAAGTATATCTTTTACAATTCGACTCATACCTCCAGTCATCGAAAGCTTCCCGAATCGAACAAATTGGTGAGCCCCTATCATCCCGGAAATAAAAGCACGATCTTCAACAATGATATGACCTGAAAGTGAAGTTGCGTTGACAAGAACCACGTTGTCTCCTATAACACAATCATGGGCGATGTGAGCATAAGCCATGATTAAGCAACCCTTACCCACCATTGTTTTTTCATTCTCATTAGCGGAACGGTGAATTGTCACAAACTCCCGCACCGTAGTTTGATCACCAATTTCTACGGAAGATACAATATCGCGAACACCTGCTATCTGCGGATCCCCCCCAATGGATGCCCCATGAAAAATTCGACAATCCGCCCCCACAACTGTACCGGCTTCAATATGAACGTTGGGTCCAATTTCCGTTTGATCCCCAATTTTTACTCCTGGCCCAATAGTAGAAAACGGCCCAACCCGAACGTTTTGCCCTAACTCAGCGCTGGAGTGAATTTCAGAGTTGCTATGTATAGCCACTGTATAACTTTTACCTGTAATTTAGAATTTTAAGTAAAAATGTGCAGGATAAAAACCAACGGGGAGGGTTGCCTGTAACTTCCTTATCTTGCTAGGCTAGTTTACAGAATCACCCGTATCTTTTCCCAACATTGCCTGAAGGGTACATTCTGCGGCTAACTTGTCACCAACATAAGCGCTGCCTTGAAAACGAAATAATGTTCCCCTTTGTTTTATCTTAAGTAATTCCAACCTTAATTGATCTCCCGGGCGCACCGGTTGCCGAAACTTTGCTCCATCAATCCCTGTAAAAAAAACCGAACCGTGCCCCTCTTTTTTTAACGTTTTTAAAGCAAGAATGCAAGCAACCTGAGCAAGGGCTTCAATGATCAGAACTCCTGGCATGATCGGGTATTCCGGAAAATGCCCGTTGAAAAATGGCTCATTCGTAGTGACGTTTTTTATACCAACAATGCGTGATTCCATATCACACTCAATCACGCGATCCACCAATAAAAAAGGGTACCGGTGAGGAATGACCCTTTTAATTTCATCAATATCCATCATAGACTGGCTCCTCAAACACAACATAATCTTATAAACCCTTTTCGCAAAGCTAGATTATGTTCGCAGGTCTTTATCTTATTTCGTTTTATTGTAGGTTCGGGTTGCCAGTGCCGTGAGGTCAACTGATTGGTCAAAATAAAGACCAACTTTCTTTTCCAGTATCATTGTGAATTTCTTTTTTTCACCTATATCTTTAACTATTTTCACCATTTTCTTTAAAATTTTGTTCGTGATTAGTTTTTCACTTTTGGCAAATTCTTCGTTTTTATCCTGCACATGACGCTCAAACTCTTTCTTTTTTTTAAGTAAGGACTCTTCTTTTTTCTTCTTTAATTCCGGACTAAGCACCATGCTTTGCTTATTAAGATTTTCGATCATTTTTTTTAAGTTCTTTTCTTTTGCAGCAATTGTAACTTTTTCTTTTTGAAATTTGGTTTTAAACGAAGCGAACTCCTTTTTCCACTCCTTGGTACCGGTAACTGCTGCCTGAATATCGATAACACCAACTCGTACATCTTTTGCGTGAGCAGGGGACACCTGCGCAAACATAAAAAATATAGTCAAAAAACAACAAAACCTCTTAGTAAACTGCCACGTCGAAATAAAACCACTAAGCATGAAAAACCCCTATTCAAAGATTAAAAAGAATTGCCTGCCGAAAAGTGAAATTCACCTGATTCCTCACCGGTTGCCTGATCCAGTTTGATTCCATAGGCAAACCCTATGGGTCCAAACGGACTTAAAAAACGAACTCCTGCTCCAATACTATCTCTCATCTTTGCTAAATCCCATGTTGTTGAGGTAGTACTCGTATTATTCCCTCCCCCATACAAGTTACCGCGGTCATAGAATAAGAACCCCCTGAATCCCTTTGTAAATGGATACTGAAGTTCTGCATTTAGCAACAGAGACTGGTTTCCACCCAAAGGATTTCCTGAACCGTCTTTGGGCCCAACATTTTTGATGGTATAGCCCCTCAGACTTTTGGGTCCTCCCATATAATACTTCTCAAAGGATGGCAGATCATCACCACCATATCCGTCTGCCCATGAAATACTACCATGCAACATTCCGACCAACTTGCCGACAATCGGCCAGTAATGACTTGTTTCATAGGACATCCTATGAAATTTAGCACCTCCAAGACCTGCCATATCGAATCGTACCACATGGCGCGAACCAGAGGAAGGATTCATAAAATTGTCCCTTGTGTCACGGATAAAGGAGGGAGAAACCCGACTGGTAACCCGCGTTTCATTTTTTAAATAACTTGTTGCTGTCACAACATCGGTGATTTCGGTATTTGCAAAATTATAATTTATGCCTGTCCAGTCATATTCAGAAAGAGATTTGCCTAAACGCAATCCTCCACCAGTTTTCCTAGCCTTATAACTATAATAATTAGTTTTACGATTAAACGCGTCTACCCCTCCCGACATCGTTGTATCGAATATTCTTGGATCTGTGAAGGATAGATTAAAGTCCGTTCTCCTGGATGACAGGTTGGTAGAAAATACGAGCCTTCGCCCCGTTCCCATAAAATTATTTTGCGAAATACCCGCATTGAATATTAAGTTTTCAGAGGAACTAAACCCGGCACCAACATTCACAGAACCTGTCTGACGTTCTGTTACGGTCGTTGTAATATCAACCAAATCTGACTCCTTGCCTCTGCGAGTGTCGATTTTTACATCTTCAAAAAATTGAAGGTTATTAAGACGCTGCTTACTTCGCCTCAATTTAACGCTATCGAAAAGCTCGCCTTCTTTAAGACGAAATTCCCGCCGAATTACATTATCTCGCGTTCTCGTATTACCTATCACTGTAATTTCACCGACATAGACTTTTCGTCCTCTGTCAACCTCGATACTTACGTCGACTGTTCGTGAATTTTCGTTTATTTTTGTTATAGGATTAACATCTGCGTAGGCGTAACCACGCTCCGAGTAAATGTCACCAATACTCATGACCCCTGCACGCACTTTCGAAAGGCTATACACATCCCCCGTCTTCATTTGCAGCGCTTTTAAAACATCAGTTGCTGATACAGTGTCATCTGAATTGCTGGTTATTTTGCCGACTCTATACTTGGAACCTTCCTCAATAGAAATTGAAATATTGATTTCTTTATTTTTCTTATCAATATTGATTTTTGGTTCCTGCACCCGGGCGCGCAGATACCCATTATCTTGGTAATATCCTTCCAACCGAAACACATCTAATTTTAAAATATCCTTCTTGTATATACCTGATTCATCAAGAAACGAAATCCAGGTTTCTGCTTTGGTTTCTATTTGATCGCTAAGTTCGTCCGCCGAGAAATTCTTGTTACCAGAAAAAAGTATATTCTTAATCCCGATTTTCTCTCCTTCACGAACTCTAATATGAATATCCATCTGTTTCTTGTCTGACTTTTTCGAAATCGCATCAACCTTTGCAAAGAAAAATCCTTTTTCGTGATATAACGACTTAATTTGTTCTTTCGCCTCTGTTGTCATGTGTTGCTGAAATGCTTCTCCACGTTTGAATTCCAGTAGCTCGAGCATTTCACTATCTTCTATTTCTTTATTCCCATAAAACAACACATTACCAATGGAAGGAATCTCCTCAACTATAAAAACTACCTCCATCCCTTCTGAGCCTTGCCGAGTTTCAACCCGAATGTCCTTAAATTCACCGAGACCATATATCTGTTCAACGTCTTTACTGATTTGAGTACGGGAAAGAGGTTCCCCTTTGCGAGTTTTGATATAATAAAGTAAGGTCGAAGTCTCTATACGTTTGTTCCCCTCGATTTTGACCGAACCTACGAGATTTTCATTTTGAGCGTGGGCATACGATGCCATGAGGGGCATGAGAAAAAAAACGAGAGTAAATATAACAACTTGGTGTGTTTTGATCACGAATCAGAAAGTCTTTATTTTTTAAAAAGTTGTTCCTGTACTATAGGGCGATAGGACTTGGCAAAAAAAAAGTATTGCGTCTTAGATCTCTACGGACCTAAAACAGCAATACTTTACAACAATTTAGACCGATTTGAAAGTTACTTTTTTCCTGCACCTACACACATTTTTTACACGTTGACGGGACTCGATTTTTCAGTAAAAACCAAAGCGTCTTCTTGGAGGGTCACCTCGATCACGCCACCATTTTTGAACCTTCCCTTGAGCATTTCATCGGACAAAATATCTTCAAGGTGTTTTTGCAAGGCACGTTTGAGTGGCCTAGCCCCAAAACTCTTGTCGTAACCCTTTTCTGCCAACCACCTCTTAGCGTCCGTCGTTACATCCAAGGTCAGCCCCTGCTGAATCAACTGCTCATTGATCTGAAGAAGTTGAACATCCAAAATATTTACAATATGATCAATCTCTAGCGGCCTAAACACCACCGTTTCGCTGAGCCTATTGAGGAACTCAGGGTTAAACATCCGTTTCAGATCTCCCTTCAAATCTTTTTGCATCCGATCATGGCTCATCTCAAGGTCATCTTTATGAAAACCCAATGAAGTCCCCTTATCCAAAGATCGTGAACTGATATTGGAAGTCATGATGATGACCGTATTCTTAAAATCAATCACCCGACCATAACTGTCTGTTAGGCGCCCATCATCCATAATCTGCAATAACAGGTGGAAAACATCGGGGTTGGCCTTCTCGATTTCATCAAACAAAACGACAGAGTAAGGCTTCCGTCTAACTTTTTCTGTAAGCTGTCCCCCTTCTTCATAACCCACATAACCTGGAGGAGCCCCTGTCAAACGAGACACATTAAATTTTTCCATATACTCTGACATATCGAGTCTAATCAAGGCGTCACGATTACCAAACATAAACTCAGCAAGCACGCCTGCCAACTCTGTTTTGCCAACACCCGTTGGACCTAGGAATAAAAAGCAACCAATTGGACGTCGCATATCTTTCAGCCCAGAACGCGACCTTCGAATAGCCTTTGTCAGCACCTGAATGGCCTCATCCTGCCCGACTACCTTGGAAGCAAGCTCCGATTCCATATTAAGCAGACGCGCGCTCTCACCCTCTTCGATTTTGGAAAGAGGAATTCCAGTCATACTCGATACAACAGCAGCGATATCCTGGTCCGTGATCTTAGGCTCCAAGGTATCGTTATTGGCTTCCCAGTTATCTTGCTCTTTCTTCAGCTTAGCTCGCAACTCTTCCTCTTTATCCCGCAACTCGACAGCTTTCTCGAATTCCTGGTTTTCAATGGATGATTTCTTTTCACGAGCAACGACATCAATTTCGCGTTGAATCTTTCGCATCTCGGGCGACTGGGTTGCATTTCTTAAGCGGACACGAGAACCTGCCTCATCGATTACGTCAATGGCTTTGTCTGGAAGAAACCGGTCGCTGATGTACCTGTCAGAAAACCTGACCGCTGTGACAATAGCTTCATCCGTGATCTTTGCCTTGTGGTGCATTTCATAGGGAACCTTGAGTCCTTTAATAATCTCAACCGTCTCTTCCACAGAGGGCGGATTGACAAGGACCTGCTGAAATCTTCGCTCCAGCGCTCCGTTTTTCTCAATATATTTACGATACTCTTCCAGAGTGGTCGCACCGATACACTGGATTTCACCACGTGACAACGCGGGTTTGAGCATATTTGAGGCATCGACCGAACCTTCTGCCGCACCGGCCCCAACCAAAGTATGTAGTTCGTCGATAAATAGGATAACGCTCTCGTTCTGAATAATTTCTTTCATAATTCCCTTGAGGCGTGCCTCAAACTGACCGCGGTACTTAGTGCCTGCAATCAGCGAACCGAGATCCAAAGAAACCACTCGCTTGTCATGCAAAGTATCTGGCACCTCGCGCTCTACGATAAGCTGAGCCAACCCTTCCACAATAGCTGTCTTACCAACACCGGGCTCACCAATCAAAACCGGATTGTTTTTAGTTCGGCGGCTTAGAATCTGTACTACGCGTTCTATCTCCTTGGCGCGTCCAATGATCGGGTCAAGCTTACCGTCAATTGCCATCTGGGTCAGGTCACGGCTGAATTCATCCAAGGTAGGCGTTTTACCTTTATCACCAGTTCCCGCAGCTGCCGCGGGCTCCTTAAACATTTCAACGATCTTCTCCTTAACATCGTCAAAATAAACTCCGAAACCATTAAGAATCCTGCAGGCCACGCCTTCTTTCTCTTTGAGCAAACCCAAAAGCAGGTGCTCTGTACCAATATAATTATGATTCAAAGAACGTGCTTCCTCCACGGCGAACTCTAGGATTTTCTTCGCACGAGAAGTAAATGGAATATCTCCGATGATTAACGAGCTAGAGCTGCGAGGCAGGTTTTTTTCTAGCTCTTTTTTAAGTTGAGTTAGATCCGTACCGGTTTTGTGAATAATCGCTACCGCAATGCCACCGCCATCTTTTATAACGCCTTGCAAAATGTGCTCAGTACCGAGGTATTCATGGCGATACAACTCCGCTTCTTCGCGCGCAAGTAT
>Ga0209043_1001971_pt1 | contig 11199 bp, 9 predicted proteins | sample SaaInlV_100m_DNA_3_FD_184654 | JGI IMG/M metagenome (GOLD analysis project Ga0209043, IMG submission 184654) | Marine microbial communities from expanding oxygen minimum zones in the Saanich Inlet - SI037_S4LV_100m_DNA (SPAdes) (version 2) | ecosystem: Environmental > Aquatic > Marine >... | reverse complement strand
CATGGGGCAAACGATCCAAGTACCTGAATGCCACGCCACCGATAGTCGTCATGCGCGGGTCTTCAAGCCCAAAATGCGTCAGGTTGTTAACGTCGGTAAGTTTCATCTCTCCGGGCAGTTCATAAATGTTGAGGTCACGCTCCTGGTAAAACCCCTGGCCGTGCGATTCACCACTGATATCGCCAAAGATAAACGTCAGCACGTCATGAATCGTGATGAAGCCCTCCACCCCACCAAATTCATTAAGGCACGCCGCTGCGCGCACGCCGTTGTCACGAAAGAAATCAAACATTTCATCGACTTTCTTGGTCAATGGCACGACAACGGGTGGGTGCATGATTGCATGAGCGGATAATGAATCGAGATCCGCGCCATCGCTTAACAGTTGCAGGACATCTTCAGCATGAATAAAACCGACCAAGTTATCACGGTGAACCCGAAATACCGGGACCCGGGTATGGCGTAACTCGCGGAAACGATCGATCATCTGTGATACCGGCATATCGGTATCGAGAAAATCAGTGCGCGTGCGTGGCGTCATGATCTCGACAATCTCAGTCTCGTTCGCTTCCAATAAATTATTGATCAAGGCACGCTCGGTGGCATCAAGCTCGCCGCCTTGTGCCACCTGTTCCACCAGGGTCAAAAATTCATCTATGTTAAGCAGGCTTTCCGGCGCCTTGTCTTCACCCACAATGCGTGTTGTCAGGCGATCGGATGCCAGACGAATGACATGGCGCAGCGGCGCCACCACGCGAACCCATAGACTCATCGGCACCGCTACCACTGTGGTACTGAAACGCACCGGGTTCGAAACGGCGATCGTTTTTGGTGTCACTTCGCCAAAAAGCAGTACCAGCGGTACCATGACGATAATGCTGATCCAGCCCGCACGTTGATCACCATAGAGCGTGACCAATATGCCGGCTGCGTTCACCGTAGCCCCTATATTGATCAACTCATTGCCGGTCAGAATTGAGATGATCAGTCGACGCGGTTGATCAAGCAGTGCGTGGAGGGTTTCGGACTGGGGGTTGCGCTCACGACGCAATTGCTGCAAGTCAAGGCGCGACAATGAAAATAACGCAGTCTCGGAGCTTGAGAAAAATGCCGAGCAGAAAAGCAGCACCGCCAGCAGTGCCAGCCGTAGCACCATCGATGGCTCAGCCAGCAACGCAGCATCAAACGCAAAAAATGCGCCCAGCGCCTGCCAATACTCGCCTAGGGTTTGAAAAAATGGCTGCATCGGTTACCCGTTCTCGCTTTACCGGTGCAGCAGGGGAAGGTGTGGCCCGAGCCCGTTATCGACTTAGGGCAAAAGCCAGGCTAAAAAGGCAGTTACGGCCGCATCAGAGGCGCCCTGCCCGGATTGATCCCGCTACACTTTTGTTCACGCAAATTATCATAATCCATGAGTAACTTATTCTGCCACAATATTAAAATCATGGCGACACTTGTACGGATATAGAACATGATCGGTATGGTCGTTGCTATTGACCGTAGGCGGTAATTATTGGAAACCCGCATTGAGGCGAAGTTTTTTCGCTGTTCATGCCCGATCGATCAAAGCACTCATCACCTGTTTAAAGTGACTGATCGGATTCAGTTTGTGACTGTTCCCGGCAGATAATCTGGCCCACAGAATCTGTTATCGACCGGATGGGATCCAATATGAAGAGGGCGTATGACACCAAACAGGGTCAGAAGACCCATGACTATGATCACGCTGCCTGCAATCTGGCGAACGCGTGGCCGGCGGGTGAGGGAAAGAAGCTTGCCCGCCACCGAGCCCAGCGAAAGCAACATCGGCAGCGTACCAATGCCGAACGCCGCCATCAGCGCACCACCGCGCAACGGGTCGGCTGTTGCGAGCGACCACACCAGCGTCGCGTAAACCAGCCCGCAGGGCAGCCAGCCCCAGAGCAATCCAAGCACCAACGCCTGGCCCGGATGACGCACTGGCAATAAACCTTGGCCCCATGGCTCGATCCGACGCCAGATGAATAAGCCACCGCGCTCCAAGATCGCCAGACCCTGCCACCAACCCGCAACATAAAGCCCAAAGGCAAGCAAAAAAAGACTCGAAAGTGTCAGGCCGACATCCGCCACCCGTTCGGGCACAAAGACCGACAGCGCCCTGCTGCCCAACCATCCGGCTAACACACCGGCCATGGCGTAACTCGCTATACGGCCTGCGTTGTAGGCAAAAAGCAATGACCATGGCGCACGTCCCGACAATCCCCCGGCTCGACTGACGCCGGACAACGCGCCGACGATACCGCCACACATGCCGATGCAGTGTACCGAGCCCAAAAGGCCTACCAGTATGCCGCCCAGCAGAGTCAGATCTGGGTTCAAGAACTCGAACTAACAACCTGCGGCAAAAGATCCAGCGTCGCAGATTGGGTGAGATCGATACGGCCCACCAGGCGCCAGTGCTGGGTGCCGACCTGAACAATCCAGCGCGCCTCGGTCAGTCGTGCAAAATCGCCGTGCAGGCGCCCATCCGGCCCGCGGCGCAGGATCAATTGCTGATCAAAACCCGACCGGGTCGGGTGCATCAGCCGACAGGCCAGCACATCCACCTGGGCCATGTCGTTGCCCGATAGATCGGCGCTCAGCACGCCCGTCTCGATATCGAATACCAGGTGTACCTGTGCCTGCCGATCGCGGGCGGCTTCATCACGAGCCAGTACCTGATTGATATGCTTGCCATGCTGGTAATAGTCATCAATCACCAGGCCGTCATCGGTGAGAATGGCCAGGGTGATCATGATGACGCCGAGCACCACGGAAGTCGCCGGCACACCAATCAGCAGCCAGACAAACGGCACCCGGTACCATGGTAGCGCTATCGCTGCACTTTCCCTTGTCATATTCATTGCGCCAGCGGGCCAAGAAACCGTGCCGGCTCGGTGGCACTCAAACGTCCCTGCGTGCTGGTCACTGTAAAACTTAAGACAGAACTGCGCCGTTCCAGATAGACCGGATCTACCTGTACCCGCACCACCACATCGCGAACCTCGCCTTCGGCTACAGCCACCTGCCGACCATCACTCAGCACTTGCGCCCCCTCCAACCCATCAATCGAAACCGTAAAAACACTGTTGCCGCCGCCCTTGTTGATTACTTTGAGGGTATAGACATTCTCGATCAAACCCTCGATGGTCTCCCGGTATAAGGCGTTACGATCGCGAATCACATCTAAAGAAACGAGATCGCGCGTCGCAATGCCCCAAAACACTGCGCTGGTAAGCAGCATCAGCACAACGGCATAAACGATCACCCGCGGGCGCAGGAGTTTGGTTTTCACCCCTTCAAGCGCATTTTCAGTGGTGTACCGTATCAAGCCTTTGGGGTAATGCATCTTGTCCATCACGCCATCGCAGGCATCGATACAAGCGGCACAGCCAATACACTGATACTGCAGGCCATCACGAATATCAATGCCTGTTGGGCAAACCTGTACGCACAACGTGCAATCAATACAGTGCCCCAGGCCTTGGACTGCTGGGTCGGCGTCATGCCGGCGTGAACCCCGCGGATCGCCGCGCTTATCATCATAGGAGATAATCAGGGTATTGCGGTCAAACATGGCGCTCTGGAAACGCGCATAAGGGCACATATAGATGCACACCTGCTCGCGCATCCACCCGGCGTTGCCGTAAGTCGCAAAGGCGTAGAACACTACCCAGAAAGTTTCCCAGGGTCCGGTGCTAGCGCTGGTGACTTTCAGTGCCAATTCCAGGATCGGCGTGAAGTAACCCACGAAGGTAAACCCGGTCCATAACGCGAATACGATCCATACGCCATGCTTGAGCGACTTGATGCCAACCTTGTACGCCGACCAGGGCATCTGGTCGAGCTTCATCCGCCGGGCACGGTCACCCTCAATGTGTCGCTCCATCCACATAAAGGCCTCGGTCCACACCGTCTGTGGGCACGCAAAGCCACACCACAGCCGCCCGGCGAGTGCGGTAAAGAAAAAAAGTGCCAGCGCGGCAATGATCAACAGTCCCGCAAGATAAATAAAATCCTGTGGCCAGATGGTCAGCGCAAAGAGATGAAACTTACGCCCGGGCAGATCGAATAAGATAGCCTGATGCTGATCCCAGCGCAGCCAGGGAATACCGTAGTAAAGGCCCAGCAGTACCAACACCGCAGTGGTGCGCAGCCAGGCAAAGACCCCGTGTACCTCGCGTGGGTAAATTCGCTGACGTTTGGCATATAGGTGCTGCTCGATGTCACCAGCGGGAACATCGACGGACTTTAAACTCATCAACCGTAACTCAGTGGCGACGGATTTGCGTGTTGCAGTTGCCGACCGGCCGTTGGAAGTAACAGGTCAAAAGGCAGGTAGTCGCGGTCAGCGCCCAGAACAGAAAAAAGCCTACGCTGTAAGCACTTAAACGCGAGAGATTCGGAAACCACGTCGGCGCGAGCAGTTCATAAGGATCGAAGATTGCAAAAAAAATAATGGTCGCGGCGCCGGCCATAAAAAAAGATGGCCACAGCACTGCGATCACGCGCTGCATTACCGGCACTGCCATCTGCGATACCTCGGCTGCGTTATCTTCAGTTTCAGTTGATTCGCTCACAGAGCTGCTTCCTCGCCTTGTCAGGCGCTACCTGAAGGCCCGGTTTACTTGGCCAGGCTCAGCACATAAGCCGCCAGCAGATGCACCTTGTCGTCACCAAGGAACTCTCCGTGCGCCGGCATACGCCCGCTACGCCCACTGGCAATGCTTTTGCGGATCACACCGCGCGATCCACCATAGAGCCAGGTGGCATCAGTCAGGTTAGGTGCTCCCATGATCGGATTGCCAGTGCCAGTAGGACCATGGCAGCCACCACAAAACATCGCGAACTTCTGCCTGCCTGATTCCAGCCTCGCCGCATCGACCTCCCGCCCGGACAGGCTGATCACGTACTCCGCGACATCAGCCACGCCCTCGTCACCGCCCAGTGGGACTCCCCAGGCAGGCATTACCGCAAAACGCCCGTTCGCAATGGTCTGCTTAATGATCGCCGGCTCGCCGCCCCAGAGCCAGTCGCCGTCGCGCAGGTTGGGAAAGCCGGTTGCGCCGCGCGCATCGGAACCATGGCAGGTGGAACAGTAACTGGCATAAAGGCGCTCGGCGGTACGCATCGCATCCGGATCCTTCGCAAGGGACTCAAGATCGGTAGCGGCATAGCGCGCGTAGAGCGGCCCATAACTCTCGGCCGCCTGGGCCATTTCAGCTTCGTACTGGCCCTTGGAAGTCCAGCCCAAGGTGCCGGAAAAGGAACCCAGACCCGGGTATAGCACAAGGTAGATAAGTCCCCAGACAATGGTAATGAGAAACATATTGAGCCACCAGGCCGGCAGCGGATTGTTGTACTCCTGCAGGTCCTCGTCCCAAATGTGCGGCATCTTATCAACGCTGTCCCCTGTGGGTTTAGTGCCACGGTTACCCAGCGCCAACCAGCCGCAGCCGAGAATGCCAAGCACGCTGGGGATGGCGATATACCAGCTCCAGTATTGGCTTACGAAATCAGCCATGCTTGTCCTCCGCGGGAGGTATCAATTCGGTCTCAGGCTCATCGTCCTCCAGCGGTATCTGTGCCGCAGCCGCAAAATCGCCTGAGCGGCGCCGACTCCAGGCCCAAACCACGATACCGATGAAGAGGATAAACATCAGCACTGTCCAGATGCTATGAAAGACACTCATCATCAACGTCTCACCTTGACGTGAATACCCAGACCCTGCAGATAAGCAATCATGCCATCCATCTCAGTCTTGCCCACAAGCACCTGAGGCGCCTTGTCGATCTCCTCGTCGGTATAGGGTAAGCCCAGCACGCGCAATACCCGCATACGCTTCTGGATGCCTTCGCCGTCGATCGGGGCGCCTTCAAGCCACGGGTACCCCGGCATGATTGACTCAGGCACCACGTCACGGGGGTTGATCATATGCACCCGGTGCCAATCGTCGCTGTAGCGCCCACCGACGCGTGCCAGATCCGGGCCGGTGCGCTTGGAACCCCACTGGAAGGGGTGGTCATAGACAAACTCGCCAGCCACCGAGTAATGCCCGTAACGTTCGGTCTCGGCACGAAAAGGGCGCACCATCTGCGAGTGGCACGACATACAGCCCTCGCGCTGGTAGATATCCCGACCAGCCAGTGCCAACGCCGAGTAAGGCTTGAGCCCAGCCACCGGTTCGGTGGTGGATTTCTGGTAGAACAGTGGCACGATCTCGACCAGCGCCCCCACACTGATGGTGAGCACGGTGAACAGCAGCAGCCAGAAAAGATTGGTTTCGGTTTTTTGCTGTAGCGACATGATCGCGCCTCCCTAGTGTGCCGGGGCCGGGATGGCGGCTTCGACAGGACGGGCGCCGGCGATGGTGCGAAAAATATTGTAGGCCATGATCAGCATGCCGCTGAGGTACAGCACTCCGCCCAGCAAGCGAATGATGTAGTAAGGATGCATCGCCTGAACGCTCTCGACAAAACTGTAAGTCAGCGTGCCGTCAGAATTGACTGCGCGCCACATCAAGCCCTGCATGATCCCGGAGATCCACATCGAACTGATATACAGCACGATGCCGATGGTGGCGACCCAGAAATGGATCTCAATCAGTCGTTTGCTGTAAATCTCTCGTCCAAACAGGCGTGGTATCAGAAAATACATGGCACCAATCGAGATCATGCCGACCCAGCCCAGTGCGCCTGAGTGCACGTGCCCAATCGTCCAGTCGGTGTAATGTGACAGTGCGTTCACCGTCTTGATGGCCATCATCGGGCCCTCGAAGGTTGCCATGCCGTAAAAAGAGATCGAAACCACCAGGAACTTCAGGATCGGGTCGGTACGCAATTTTTCCCAGGCACCTGACAGGGTCATGATGCCGTTGATCATGCCGCCCCAGCTGGGGGCCAGCAGAATCACCGAGAAAACCATACCCAAAGACTGGGTCCAGTCTGGTAGTGCGGTGTAATGCAGGTGGTGAGGTCCAGCCCAGATATAGGTGAAGGCCAATGCCCAGAAGTGCACTACCGAAAGTCGATAGGAATAAACCGGCTGGCCGGCCTGCTTAGGCATGAAATAGTACATGATGCCCAGAAACCCCGCAGTCAGGAAAAACCCCACCGCATTGTGGCCATACCACCATTGAATCATGGCGTCCTGCACTCCCGCGAAGGCGGAGTAGGACTTAGTCAGCTCGACCGGCAACGCGGCGCTGTTGACGATGTGCAGCACGGCAATGGTGATAATAAAACCACCGTAGAACCAGTTGGCAACATATATGTGCCGAATCTTTCGTCTGACGATGGTGCCGAAGAAGACGACCGCGTAGGCGATCCAGACCGCTGCTATCAGTAGATCGATCGGCCATTCAAGTTCCGCGTATTCCTTGGAGGCCGTATAACCCAGTGGCAGGGTCACGGCGGCCAGTACGATGACCAACTGCCAGCCCCAGAAGGTAAATGCGGCCAGCGGCCCGGCAAACAGCCGCGCATGACAGGTGCGCTGCACCACGTAGTAGGAAGTCGAAAACAGCGCTGAGCCGCCAAAGGCAAAAATAACCGCATTGGTATGCAGTGGCCGCAACCGACCATAACTCAGCCAGGCGATATCAAAGTTAAGCGCTGGCCAGGCCAGCTGTGCTGCAATCACTACACCCACCGTCATGCCGACGATGCCCCAGACTACAGTCATGATGGCGAACTGGCGCACCACCTTGTAGTTGTAGGTTTGCTCTACACTCATTCGTGACGCCCTTGTTTGCGATTTAATTTAAAAACGGTTCGGCCACTTTCGCCTGGCCGATAAGCTGGTGTTAGTTACTGAGCGTCCCCGATATGTGACTTTGTTTTGATTGATGAGGGGTTGTGCCGGTCTCAATTATATTTCATCTTCACGGTATATTACGATATACTAATTTTAAGGTGTTTTTGCCCTGTATTCATTAGTTTGCCAATGAACCTGCTGTTTAACGCGTACTCCGAAATATCCTCAAGATCAGCCTCTTCTTAGTGCATCTGGACTACCAGACTGTCTCCAATCACCAAAGCCTTGCATCGGCCTTTGTGATTTCCAAAGACGTCCTGATTGGATTCACTCTGGCTCATACTGAGATTATCTAGCTCGCGACAATGTCATAGGTTAGGGTGCAATCTGGCGACACACAAGCCCAAAATGGCTTGGGTGACATTGTTGGCAATAGACACATCAGACGCTTGATCGAGATCAACCTTGCCCCTACAAACTTGAATACAGACAGCTCTTTTAACCTTCAGCAAGGCAGCCCTCAAAAACACGCGCCGGGTTGCTTTCACTGCGCCCTGCCGATCCCTCCCGGCAGCGACTTTGGCGCAACCGTGGCCGGTAAGCGCCAGGCGATGTGCTGTACTGGATGCGCCGCGGTGGCGCAGGCTATCGACAAGGCAGGCCTTGCGCACTATTACGAACAGCGTACAGCTAACGCGCCTACGGCCCAGGACTCCGTGTCCAAGGCGCTGCAGACTCTGGCGGTCTTCGACCATCCAGCCGTACAACGCAGCTTCGTGCAGGGCACCAATACCACCAAGCGCGAGGCAGCTCTGATTCTGGAGGGCATCAGCTGCGCGGCCTGCGTTTGGCTTAACGAACAACACTTGCGCGCACTGCCCGGTGTCCTCGACGTACAGGTCAACTACGCAACCCACCGCGCCCGCATTCGCTGGAACGAAAAACAGATTCGCCTCAGTGAGATCATGCGGGCGATCCGCGAGATCGGCTACGAGGCGCATCCATACGACCCCGGCCGACAGCAGCGCTTGCTCGACGCTGAGCGCCGGCAGATGCTAAAGCGCCTCGCCGTGGCTGGGGCATTAGGTATGCAGGTGATGATTCTTGCTGTCGCCCTGTACACCGGCAGCTGGTCTGGCATCGAAGAACGCTATCGTGATTTCTTCCAGAAACTCAGCCTGCTACTGACCCTGCCGGTGCTGTTGTACTCGGCGCGGCCGTTCTTTACTTCAGCCTGGCGCGATATCACCAACCGCAGAGCTGGAATGAACCTGCCGGTAGCTCTGGGCATCACTCTGGCCTTCAGCGCCAGCACGCTTGCCACTGCCAGCGGAAGTGGCGAGGTGTACTTCGATTCGGTCTGCATGTTTGTGTTCTTGCTGCTGGGCGCGCGCACTTTGGAATTGACGGCCCGAAAACGTGCAGCCGATGCGGCTGATGTGATTGGCCAGGTGCGCCCTGCAAGCGCGCATCGCCTCGATGCCAGCGGCGCGCTCGAGCTGGTACCGGCAGTGGAACTCGTCCCAGGCGATAAAGTGCTGGTACGCCCGGGTGAAACCATTCCTGCAGACGGGTTGGTGCACGAAGGCATCTCCAGTGTCGATGAAGCGATCCTCACCGGCGAGTCTTTGCCGCAGTTGCGACGCAAGGGCGACGCGGTCATCGGTGCCAGTCTTAACATCGAAAGCCCGCTCACCATAAAGATTACCCATACCGGGGTTGACTCGGTGCTTTCGCAGATACAGCAATTGCTCGACCGCGCCCTTATCGCTAAACCTCGTATCTCGCAACTGGCCGACCGGGTTGCCGGCTTTTTTGTATTGGCAATACTCGCTATCGCAGGCGTGGTCGGGCTGATCTGGTGGAACCTGGGATCAACCCAGTGGTTGGCGATCACCGTTTCCGTGCTGGTGGTTTCGTGCCCCTGCGCTCTTTCACTTGCCACACCAGCTGCGGTAACAGCAACGGTGGGCGGCCTCATGCGGCAGGGGGTATTGCTGACCCGAGCTCACGCACTGGAGACCCTGGCCCATATCAACACGGTCATCTTTGATAAGACCGGCACGCTGACACATGGCCAGTTGCAACTGGTAGACGTGGATACAGCCCAAGGGCTCGATCGGGAACAGGCGCTTATCCTGGCAGCTGCTTTGGAGCGCTACAGCGAACACCCGCTGGCGCAGGCAATTTCGCGCACGATTGGCAGCCAGGAGCTACCCCAAGCGCTGGCGGTCGTAAGCGAACCGGGAGGTGGTGTCTTTGGGCGTGTGGGCGACGAGGCACTTTTTATTGGCTCGCCCGATTTTGTGCGTATAAAAACCGGGTTAGCCTCATCTGGGTGTATTGATTGCAGCAATACCACGGTCGTACTGGCGAACACGACACGGATTCTGGCGACTTTTTCCTTCAAAGACCGATTACGCAGGCAGGCGCCGGAACTGATCACGCGCTTAAAAGCGCTGGGGCTCAACCTTGTGATTCTCTCCGGCGACCAGATCGAGCCGGTTAAAGCTGTGGCTGACGAACTGCAGATCGCAAATGCAAAAGCCAAACTGGCGCCAGCCGATAAACTGGAACAACTTCAGCAACACCAGCAAAATGGTGAGACGGTTGCCGTAGTCGGCGATGGTGTTAACGATGCGCCAGTGCTTGCGGGCGCCGATGTCTCTATCGCCGTCGCCAGAGCCTCGCCGCTGGCTGCAGCGACCGCCGATGTTGTGATTCTCAATGACGACATCCGTACCGTAGCAAAGGCAATCCACGCTGGCCGGCGCACCCTTGCATTGATACGCCAGAACCTGGCCTGGGCACTTGCTTACAACCTGTTGGCTGTGCCGGCGGCAGCCCTCGGATACGTGCCGCCGTGGCTTGCGGCGATCGGTATGTCAGCCAGTTCGCTGATTGTCGTTGCCAATACACTGCGGCTACGCTGACCAAAGTTACTCGGGCATATCTCCGCGGAATAGTGCCTCAATCTGGTAGATAGTACCCGTTTGATCTAGGCGATCAGCACATGCAAACAACCAGAGATGCTTAATCGAGGAAGGGTCTTTCACTTGCATACGGCCATTGGCATTGTTAAGTAATGGACCTTTTTCATCGTAGCTGATCCCTAAAAAATTTGCGCCCTCATTGGTCTCGTAGATCCCTCTAGGCTGAAAGCGATTCAACCGCATGTGGGTAATAGCCGAAAGAGGCCCCGCGTCGGGTGGAATCTTCATATCGACAGAAAACACAAGATCGGGCAAGCCATCAGCACGTGCGTCATTGGTTGCGCAACTGACGCGATCTGCGACAACATCTAGCTCTTCGGTCAAGATTAAATTAGGCGCGCCTAAATTAATAACAGGGCTAATAGATCTGCCCTCAGATTTTCCGTGCTGGATCCAATGCCGCTCGCCCCACTGAGAAATGTCCTTGCCCGA
>Ga0209043_1001968_pt1 | contig 11216 bp, 7 predicted proteins | sample SaaInlV_100m_DNA_3_FD_184654 | JGI IMG/M metagenome (GOLD analysis project Ga0209043, IMG submission 184654) | Marine microbial communities from expanding oxygen minimum zones in the Saanich Inlet - SI037_S4LV_100m_DNA (SPAdes) (version 2) | ecosystem: Environmental > Aquatic > Marine >... | reverse complement strand
ATGATGCTTACCTGCCGTAACGACAGCGGAATTAAATCTCCAGCAGATTTTCGCGGTAAAACTCTGGGTGTCTGGTTTTACGGAAACGAATATCCTTTCTTGAGTTGGATGAGCAAATTAGGCATTCCAACAACCGGTGGTTCAAACGGTGTGACTGTGCTCAAGCAGGGTTTCAACGTTGATCCAATTCTGCAGAAGCAGGCGGAATGTGTTTCCACCATGACCTACAACGAATACTGGCAGATTGTGGATGCAGGACTCAATCCTTCCGAATTAACAGTCTATAAGTACGAAGAGCAGGGCGTTGCTACTTTGGAAGACGGATTGTATGTGATGGAAGATAATCTGAATGATGCGGCATTTGTCAGTAAAATGGGACGTTTCCTCAAAGCTTCCATCAAAGGTTGGAAGTACGCAGGTGACCATCCTGATGAGGCAGCGGATATTGTTTTGGAAAACGATGATACCGGTGCTCAGACAGAAAAACATCAACGCCGGATGATGCGTGAAATAAACAAGTTGGTTGCGAATCAACCACAGGGTGTCGGTTATCTGGTACCGGGTGATTATGAGCGCACAGTTGACGTCCTGATGTCATCTGATTCAACACCTGTGATTTCCAAGAGACCTAGCGGTGCTTGGAGTCATGCAATCTGGGATGCAATGTAAGCTATTTTGTTCCAGCTTTCGGAAGCACTGCTCAATCGTGGTGCTTCCGTTTTTTCTTCCAATATTTGCCTCAGTTGTGAATTTTTCTCCTTATCTTTCTTTGACTGTTTAGAAAATTTTTAAGTCTGTAATTTGTCATTCTCGCGAAAGCGGGAATCCACGGGGTTCTTCTTCAAAGCCAGTCCTCATTCAGACTTTCTATCTCTTTGATTGTCATTCTCGCGAAAGCGGGAATCCAGAGAAACTTGTTAAATTCTAGTCTGCATCCAGAATCTATATTCCTTTTTATTGTCATTCTCGCGAAAGCGGAAATCCAGGGGAACTGCCTCAATTATTATCCTCAACTAGATTATAAATCCGGATCAGCGATCAAGTCCGGATGGACATTTATATGTTCAGCAACCCATATTCAGTTGCCTGCCAGCTTTGTTCCGGCTAACTCGTTTTTGGATTATTAAACCGCTGCATTCGTAATCTGAAAGTGATAGTTTGAGAAAGTTCAAAAATTATGGCAGACTATGCTGAGAATCAATTTTAAATAAGCAGATATATTTATGAAAACAAAAATAGAGATTACGCGTGACTGGCTTCCGCGTTACACAGGAACAGAGATTTCTGAATTTGGTGATTATATTTTACTGACTAATTTCAGCAATTATATCACCAAGTTTGCTAAACGTTTCGACTGTGAAATAAAGGGGCAGGGCGGTCCAATGCAGACTGCTACAAACAAAAATGGGCTGAGCATCATAAACTTCGGCATCGGTTCTGCGAACGCGGCAACGATCATGGATCTGCTCACAGCCTGTAATCCAAAAGGAGTTTTGTTTTTAGGAAAGTGCGGTGGTTTGAAACAAACGGCAGAAATTGGACGTTATATCATCCCGATCGCGGCAATCCGCGGAGAAGGAACGAGCAATGATTATCTACCTCCGGAAGTTCCTGCTTTACCTTCTTTTAAATTGCATAAATTTGTTTCCGACACTGTACTTGACTATGGTCAGGAATACCGAACCGGCGTTATCTACACGACGAATCGACGCGTCTGGGAATGGGACAATAAATTCCGCAAACGGTTGATCGAACTTTCCGCAATTGGAATTGATATGGAAACCGCAACTCTCTTTATCGTCGGACATGCCAATAAAATTGCCCGCGGAGCAATTCTACTTGTTTCGGATATGCCGCTGCTTCCGGAAGGTGTTAAAACACAGGAAATGGACAAGAAAGTTACTGCAAAATTTGTGGATATGCACCTTGAAATGGGTATCCAGGCGATGACTGATATTGATGAAAAAGGCGAGGAAATCAAACACTTCGGTTATTGATCGCCGAACCTTACTTTAGTGAGGTAGACCATGATTACAGAAACTCCGCCCAAAAGAATAAGACCCCCTGCCGTGGCTTCCATGTTTTATCCGGGAAATGCCGCGGAACTACGGAATACAGTTAGAAGTTATTTACGCGAAGCAGACGCTGAGCAAAATGCTTTTCAACTTAAGAATGAAGAAAATTCCGATCTACGTGCGCTCATCGTTCCGCACGCCGGTTACAGCTATTCCGGAAATATAGCAGCTTCCGCATTTCGACTTCTCCAAAATAATCAACCTCAGTTTAAGCGTGTTTTACTTTTAGGTCCAGCGCATCGTGTCTACTTACAGGGTGCAGCTTTTCCGGTGGCGGATGTTTTCGAAACTCCGCTTGGCGGAATAAAACTGGATAAAGAACGGATACGAATTTTGACCGAAACTTATCCATGGATTTCTCTCAACGATACAGCACATGCGGAGGAACATTCTCTGGAAGTGCAACTGCCTTTTTTGCAAGAAACACTCGGTGATTTTGAATTACTTCCGCTGGTTGTGGGAGAAACTAAAACAGAACAGCTTGCTGAAATGATTCAGCATTTTAGCACGGACTTATCAACATTGATCGTAGTCAGCACCGATCTGAGTCATTTTCATGATTATCAAACCGCACAGCAAAAAGACGCTTTTACCGCAAGCGTAATCGAACTTCTGGATCCACAAAAACTTTCTCCGGAAGATGCATGTGGAGCATATCCCTTGAGTGGCGCTTTAGTGGCAGCTTTTCAAAATAAATGGAAGATTCACCGTCTCGGCCTTTGCAATTCCGGAGACACCGCTGGCGATTACGGACGTGTTGTCGGTTATGGAGCCTGGGCGATGACCGCCTGAATTCGGATTTACAAACTTACCGGCAGCCTTTTTGCTCCCCAGTTTCCGTGACTTTTTTCCAGCAAACCGGAACACGCAGTACCGCAGGAAATACAGCTACCTGAAGCATCCAGATTCCAGTCACTTAATTCAAACCAGTCCCTGCCGATTAACAACTCACCGCACTCATGACAGTACGTGCTTGATCCGGATTTGTCGTGAACATTTCCGAGGTAAACATAGTGGATTCCATTTCCCAGAGCAATTTCCCTGGCGCGGATTAAAGTTGAATGCGGCGTGTTTTCAATGTCACGCATTTTCCAGTCCGGATGAAATGCAGAAAAGTGCAGGGGAACATCTGGACCTAAATTCGAAAAAATCCATTCCGTCATTTCATTCAACTCTCTCGGAGAATCATTTTCTCCCGGAATGAGCAATGTGGTCAGTTCAAACCAAACTTCAGTTTCATTTTTCAAATATAACAAAGTTTCCAAAACAGGTGCGAGTTTTCCACCGCAAATCTTTTTGTAAAATTTTTCACTGAATGCTTTAAGGTCAACATTTGCCGCGTCCATGTTACGGAAAAATTCTTCGCGTGCATCCGGAAGAAGATAACCAGCGGTGACTGCCACCGTTTTTACATCAGTTTCCCGGCAGGCTTGCGCGATATCAACCGCGTATTCCAGAAAAATCACCGGATCATTGTAAGTAAAAGCGACGCTGCGGCAGTCGTGTGCTTTTGCTGCTTTGGCAATCATTTCCGGAGAAGCGGTTTCGGTGAGTCGGTCAAATTCACGCGACTTACTGATGTCCCAGTTTTGACAAAATTTACAGGTGAGATTACATCCAGCGGTGCCGAATGATAAAACCGGTGTGCCCGGCAGGAAATGATTCAGTGGTTTTTTTTCAATTGGATCAATGCAAAATCCGCTGGAACGTCCATAAGTCGTCAGCAGAATTTGCTCATCTTTGGCCTGACGTACAAAACAAAGTCCACGTTGCCCGTCATGCAATTTACACAAGCGCGGGCAAACGTCACACTGTATCCGTCCATCATTCAGTTTCGTCCAGTAGCGTCCGGGATGATCCATGCTTAACATAAAATTGATTTCTCTCTTTGTAAGCAATGACAAATTGTGGATAATTTACTTCTTAGGAGGCCATCAAACTTAAAAAAATCTTTCAGGAGTTGTTGTTATTTAAGGACTATAACAGCAACTTGAATTGAAAGATGCCAAAGCCAATAATCATCAATCCTGTAGAGATTCTAAGCCATTTTTTTTGCAGTTGTTTAATCAATGAATCAGAAAAATATCCAATGGTCATTAGAACAGGCAAAGTACCAATGCCAAAGCTGAGCATGATCAAAACGCCTTGTGAAATACTCTTTGCCGACATTGCTAAAAACAACGTGGAATAGACAAGCCCACATGGCAGCCAACCCCAGAGCAGGCCGGCAATCAGGGCTTGCCCAGTGGAACGTATGGGCACATATTTTTTTGCATAAGGTTCAATTATTTTCCAAAAAAATGAACCAACTTTTTCAATTTTGAGAATTGCGGAAATCCACCAGCCTGTCAGATAAAGTCCGAGAAAAATCATCACAGTAGCAGCAAGTAGAGTGAATATTTTTCGGAGCTCTATACCGAAACCATAATTTGCAGAAACAGCACCTAAACTGGCTGCCATTGCACCTGCAATGGAGTAACTGATAATTCTACCAGAATTGTAAGAAAGTAAATAAGGCAGGAATTTTTTGCGACGGTTCTCTGCTGAAACTCCCAGCGTCAATCCAGACATAATGCCGCCACACATTCCGGCACAGTGTGTTCCACCAAAAAGTCCAATTAAGAAAGTGGTTAAATAGAGCGACTCTGAAAACATCTGTTAATTATAAATTGAAAGCCTGCGACTGTTACTGAAGATGATCGCTCTTAAAAGTTGTAATGAAAATATAACTCTGAATATATCTCCTTCAAATCCTGACTGTCCTGTTGACTCCAAGAGAATTGCTGATCGTGATTTCTTCATCTGCTGATGTTAATAAATTAGAAAAAATATGATGCTAATAGCTGAAATAAAAAACAAATTGAAAGCACTTTTACATGATCCACTTTGAGTTTTTTATATCATGCTGATTATGCTTTAATTAACTCAAAAAGCCAAATAAATCTTAAATAATTAGGGAAAGACACATAAACACATTATTTTAATTTAAACCTTGACAAGCTTAAAAACAACCGATAGCTTGAGAAAAGTTTTGAAGAAAATAATTTCCATTTTGAAAATGGGTATTAGATTTCTTTTGTGAAGCGTCTGTTTCAGGTGCTTTTTTTTTGGGGTGGGGCTGGTAATCATATCGTGTTTTTTCACGATTAACAAAATTAATGAGGGATACAATATGCTTGATTTTTTATACACAAATGGTTGGGGCGCATTTGCGGTTATGCTTTTTTTTCAATTACCTTTTCTCTATTTTTTCATCAAGATTGTCTATCGTAAGGCTTACATAGATAAGGGTGCAAGTGAAACAGAGTCACAAAAATATCCAATGATGGAAGGAATCTGGATCACAACTGTGGTTGCACTGTTTGTTTTAGTAAATGTTCTTAGTGTTGTCTATATGCCACCGGTTACGACTGCTGCAATGATTAAGCAAGGTGGAAACTTTCAAGAAGTCGATGTTACCGCTCGTTCATGGTTTTACGAAATTAGCGAACGGGAGTATGAAGTAGGTCGTCCAGTGATATTTAATGCAAAAAGTATCGATACTGTCCACGGATTCGCCGTCTATCATCCTGACGGGAGGATTCTTTTTACGATGATGTTAGTACCAGGGATGGAAGAAGCATCAACTCTTGTTCACACTTTTACAGAAGCAGGTAATTATAAAGTTCGCTGCCTTGAATACTGCGGAATTGTACATCACGGTATGCAGGATGTACTGGTAGTTCGCTGATGCTCGATTAGGAAAAAAATGAATGAGCTTATTTCAGCTCTGCTTTAAATCAATGTAGATTATACCGTTTTAAACAGATTGAATTTATTATTTTAACACTTACAAATTGGGAGAAAATAATGTCTGCAGCTAGTGCTATAATACAAAAAACGCCGATATTCGGTAAAATGTTTAAAGTTGACACAAAGAATGGTCTTGAGGCTATCAACGCCTGGCCGGCTCTGATTGTAATGACTTCTTTTGTCTGGCTGGGTATAGCAGCTCTGCTTGGCTTGTTGATGCCGGTCATACAGTACTATGAGCTAAACACAAATTTATTTTACACATCACTAACTTTACACGGCGCGGCAATGGCCTTCCCTTTTGCCTTTCAATTGATGGTTGGAGTGAGCTTACACCGCGCAGGTGGCTGTCAGGGTAAAAAAGCAAATGGACCGCTTGTAGTGCTGTTCTATATCTTTATGAATATCGGAGCGCTTTTACTGACGCTGGCTGTCCTGGGCGGTTTCAAAGTTACCTATACTGTGATGTTCCCTCTTCCGGTTGTCGGTGTACAGACTGGACAGTGGTCGATGGAAATGCTGATTCTTGGTTTTAGTGGAATTGCGCTGGTTTTAATTTCGATGATATTCTTGTATCCGATTCAAGTCCTGCGGATGCTGTTCTTTTCTGAAAAGCATGAAAATCTAGTACTTTCTCCACGTACACTGAGGGACCCCGGGATGTTGGGAATGTTGATCGCAGTCCTGATCTTACTGATAACCGGCCTGCCTTTAATGTCAGTTGCTACACCAATACTGCTTGCTCTTTACGGGATACTGCCGATGAGCATGGTCACCTGGGCCGTAGAGCCGGTTGTTTTTCAGTTCGTGTTTTATATTTTCGCTCACAATCTGATGGAGGCAATGGCGATTATGATTGTCAGCGCAGTCTACGGCACACTTCCGCTTTACCTCGCAGATGGAACAAGAAAACTGTATAGCGATAAGCTGGCCAATGCGGCACTTTGGATCCTGTTGGTTACTTCTCTTACATCTTTCTTTCACCATTTCTACACCATGTTTCCCGCACTACCCTCAACGTTTTCCTACCATGGGAACATCATGAGCTGGGGTACAGGACTTGGTGGCGCGTTTACGATCTTCACTATTCTGGCAACCATTTGGAAACACGGAATACGGCCTGAACCAGGTATGATCATGATTCTTGCGGGTTTTGTGATCTATGTATTGGATGGAGTTACTGCCATGGTTGTAGCAAATGTTGCACTTTCTTTTCACTTACATGGAACTATGTGGACCGGCGGCCATGCCATGACCGTACTTCTTGCGATGAGTCTGATGTGGATGGGTGTACTTTATCACCATTACCCTGTAATCACAGGCCGCAGTCTTGACGATGACAGAGGTAAAAGTTCTACCAAGTATTACTTTTTCGGCGGTGTTGGCTTAATGTATGCCTTTATGGCAGGCGGTGCTTCCGGAATGCCGCGTAGAATTGCAAACTGGTCAGAAGGTGGATATATGTTCATCGGCATATTAATTTTAATTTTTGGTATAATGTTGTTTTATGGTATAATCCTTTTCCTTACAAATTTGAGTAAATCCAGAGAGTTAGCCACAGAGTAGTCAGTTTTCAGTACAAGTGAATGGGCAATATGAGCTGTGAATTATGCGGTTTAGCATCGCCCATTCCTCCAATTTTAACAAATGGTCATGAATTCTGCTGCCACGGTTGTAGCGCGGTTTTCAGTTCTTTTGGAAAGGGAATTCTTGACGTCAATAAGCCGGTTCCGGCTCCTAAACAAACCCCACCACAACTAACAGGCAGTGAAGCCTTTCTGAGGATTGAAGGGATGCACTGTTCTTCCTGTGAAATCCTGATTCAGCATAGTGCGGAAAAACTTGAAGGTATACTTTCTGTAACTACAAGTTATGCTACCTCAACAGCAAAGGTCATTTACGATCCGGAAATTATTGACAAATCCAAATTGCCGGAAGCATTGAGCCTTTCAGGTTACCGGGCTCACTTTCATGCTGACAAATTATCTGAAAATAATGAGGATCTGTCCCTGCTCTGGTTTGTTCTTTCGGTAGGACTTGCGGGCATGGTAATGATGCTCAATCTCGCCTTTTTCTATCCTGTTGATCTTGGTTTGGTTTCTTTAGAGGAATTGGAACCAGTCAGTTGGCTCGCGTTTAATGCAGTTCCAAAAGTTATGTTATTGCTTACCACTATCATAATTTTTCTTGTAGGATTCCCCATCCTGCGTGGTGCGTGGATAGGACTTCGTACAGGTATTCTGAACATGGATAATTTGTTGGCAATTGCTATTCTGGCGGCATATGGTTATAGCGTTGGACAAATCATGAGCGGAAAACTCAATCTCTATTTTGACGTATCCGCCGTGATAGTTGCTGTAGTGACTGTTGGACGTTATTTTGAAAGAGAGGCAAAAAAGAATGCCACCCGTGAATTGAGCAGTATTATTGAATCCTGGGCTCCGTCAACACGCGTCGTGAGAAATGGGGAAATATTAACTTTAACTCCTGATGAAATTCAATCTGGAGATCTGCTGATTATCCGAGAAAATGAACACATTCCTGTTGACGGCACAATCATTTCCGGAGAAGGAGCGGTTGACGAGTCGCTGATGACAGGTGAACCTTTCCCGGTTATCCGGAAAAACGGAGATGCTGTGCTTGGTGGAACCTTTATCATCGAAGGTAAGCTTGAGATAGAAGTGGGTCAAAAAGTAGAAAGCCAGATGAAAAATCTGTCCCGTATACTTTGGAGTGTGCAGAGTTCAACCCACGGTGCTTTGGGTATTGCTGACCGCATTGCCAGACTATTTGTTCCGTTGGTGCTTAGCATTGCAGTTGTGGTTACAGGATGGATGCTCTGGACTGGCGTTCAACCCAGCACTGCCCTTTTGGCCGGTTTGGCGACACTGATAGTTTCCTGCCCCTGTACTTTCGGCTTAGCTGTTCCGTTGACAACCGCAAACGCAATCAGCAGTGCTTTACGAAATGGAATCATTTTTTCCAGCGCCGATATTTTCGAAAAACCACCCAAGTTTGACACTGTAGCTGTTGATAAAACAGGAACTTTAACGACAGCTCAAATGGGTGTAGAAAGTGTTTTTGGTGATGATGAGCTAATTGAGTATGCGGCAGCGGTTGAAAGGTTTTCTTCTCATCCAATTGCAGAAGCTATTGCGAAACTGGATTCACATAGAACTGCTGATGATTTTATTGTTCACCCTGGAAAAGGCGCAGAAGCAACTGTGGATGGACGTAGAGTTGCGGTCGGCAGTAAGTCTTTATTTGCTCTACTGAACTGGAAAGTTGATGCTCATGTCGAGTTACCCCTCTCAAACCTCAACTGTGCGGAAGAGGTGATCTCTTATGTTGGCTGGGATGGTTTAATATACGGTGCAATTAAAACACGTGATCAACGACGACCGGAGTGGGAAGAATTTATTAATCGATTACGGCAAGACAAACATGTTGTTTTACTTAGCGGTGCAGAACATCAAAGTGGTTATGAAGATCAAGTCGATGAGTTATATGTAGGAGTCCCGCCGGAAGCCAAAGCCGCGGTCATTCGCCAGTTCAAATCAACAGGTACTGTGGTTATGATTGGCGACGGCAATAACGACGCTCCAGCTCTAGCGGAAGCAGATTTGGGGATTGCCTTTGGTGTACCAACTTCCTTAGCCGCAGAGGCCGCTGACGTGGTAATTCCAAGAGGGAGTCTGTCACGGGTTTTTATAGCATTTGATTTGATCGAAACAACCCGTGGACGAATACGCCAAAATATCGGTTGGGCATTTTTGTATAATGCCGTAGCCATACCGCTGGCTCTCACAGGATTCCTCACCCCGCTGTTTGCCGCGCTTGCAATGGCAACCAGTAGTTTTCTGGTTGTCTGGAATTCCTCACGGGAAATTGCCAAGCCTGAGCAGGATGACATACTTGTTGTCTCACCAAATAAAATACCTGTCCCTTAAGTTTAGTCCTGCCTGAAGAGCTCCTCGTTGCTGAAAAGCTAACACTGCCTGAATATTTTAAAAAATTGCAAAAAAATGCTCTTTTTAGCAAAAAACAACATTTTCTCGAAAATAATTAAATTATTATTGGAGTGTTTTTTACCAAAAATGGCTCATTTTTTACCACCACTGGTAAAAACTGAAAAAATAAAAAATATAATATCCTTAAATATCAATACTATGATGTTATCAGTTATTGGTCTGACCGGTTTACCAATTTATATTTATAGCTGTATAACTCTGAAATAATTAAGTTAATGCCTAAAACAAAGAAATATTGATATTTTTACCATAAAAATAGGTTGCATTGCTCTAAAAAAGGTATAGCTTAAGACAAACAGCAGTAGTAAATTATTGTCATTCCCGCGGAAGCGGGAATCCAGAAACGTGTAACAGTTTGAAATGCTTGTTCTCTAGCTGATAGGGGATTGATTCCCGCAATTGACATAACCATCATATTTTATTTTCATCTTACTCCAAAGTAATTTAAGATGGAGAAATTGATTCATGTGTTCAGAAGAATTCGTAAAGAGACTTTTTCATTCCTCTTTCCTTGCTTTATTTTGTTGCTCTCACTAATCCTTTTTCAGGGTTGCCAGAGTGGTGATGACAGTTCTGCAAGTGATACTTCTTCTACAACGACAGCTACAGACAACACTACAGCTACAGACAACACTACAGAGTCAGAAACAACCACTTCCACGCTTGCTTCTACAGTAATCAGTGAGCTGAGTGCCAACCTCTCTTCTACAAGCTCTTCTAGACAAACGAGGGTTTCGTCCAGAAGCACCAGCAAAACTCTCTCTAATTCGCTTACAAGTTCCCAGATCACTTTAGTCATTGATGCAGCAACTGCGGCAGTAGCCACAGCAAGTCTGGATAGTTCAGAAGACCTGATCCAGCTCATGCCTAAGATCATTGAAGGTTCACAAGCTAAGCTGGCCACAGTTGGACTTTCAAATTCAGCTGAGACAATCAAAGTCATCAATGTAATCGGTAACAGTCTCATTAAATCCATCAACGGAAGAAGCACTAACCTGCCCAGTACTTCGGCAGAATCTGATTCTACTGCTACCGAAACAGTTCTAAGTAAAATCACTTCCACAGCTGTCGCAAACCTTGATGAGGCAGGCTTAAGTTCAGCTGATATTGGTACTGCCTCCAGCGAGCTGGTGGGCACAGTTGTCGGCTCGCTTGGCTCAGGCGGGCTTTCCGCATCTGAGTTAGCTGGTGCGCTGGACAAGATCACTGCGGGTGCAGTGGGCTCACTTGATCAGATCACCGGTTTCAGTGTGTCCTCACTGGGTGATGCAATTGACAACATCACCAGCGGAGCTACCTCAGCTCTGGGAGACATCGA
>Ga0209043_1001955_pt1 | contig 11265 bp, 9 predicted proteins | sample SaaInlV_100m_DNA_3_FD_184654 | JGI IMG/M metagenome (GOLD analysis project Ga0209043, IMG submission 184654) | Marine microbial communities from expanding oxygen minimum zones in the Saanich Inlet - SI037_S4LV_100m_DNA (SPAdes) (version 2) | ecosystem: Environmental > Aquatic > Marine >... | reverse complement strand
TGCGTTAGAGTTAAACTGAGGACCAAGTTCCTGAGTTTTATTTTCTAGTGCTTGAGACAATAATTGCACTTTTTCAAGCAGTTCTGCAGCACTATTTACCTCAGTTATAGGATTTGATTCATTTGAAAAATCCTTTAAAGTTTGAGCTTTAACACTAGCTCGATCCGCGAGTTTGGTGTAGTTATCAGTGATTTTGACTAGCTGGATATAATCTGTCGCACTTAGAGCTTGTGACGTTAAGTCATCTGCCCTTTTAATCATTGCTTGAATGAAGTTTAGGTCTTTATTTACAATTCTTAGCTCACCAATTTCAGCCGCTGTTGGAAGGCAATCTAATATGCTTTGTTTAGGTATTGGCCTAACTGCCATTTGTCACTCCAAAAAAAAAATTGCCCGTAATAATAAAATCTACGGGCAATTAACAGTACTTATTTATATACTTTTCTTTCTTATAATGAAGCTTCAACAGTGGCAGCTACGTCAGCGTCCACCCATGGAGTCCATACATCTGTATGGTTCGTAAGGAAATGAGTAGCAGCATCAGCTCCTGTACCACCAGTTTCACCCATCCAAACAAGCATACCATTCATAATACTGCCAGGCCATGTACGAGCTGCAAAGTAGGCCATACCCTCTTTTGGTCCGTTGTAGAAAAAATTGTCACTCACCAAAGTGTTGACACGTGACTCAGTCCATCCAGAAACCTGAGGATCGGCACAAGCATCAGCACCGAGTGCAATACAACCATCCCAATTATCATTACCGGCAAATGGTCCTAAGTCAATAGATCTAAGGTCATATTTACCAACCAATGCTGTCGGGTTCCAGTAGTAACCAAACCAGTTTTCACCTTGCTCAGAGGCCTTGGCAATAGAGCCATCAAGACCAGCTGCAGAGCCAGGATCGCCTAGTATCCATCCTTTGTCAGCCATTGCATGCGCTTTAAAAAGACTTTGGCTTGATAACTGACAACCCCAACCAGCAGGGCAACCATTAAAGTAGCCCTTAGAAGGATCTTCTTTGTCAGGGAATAAATCAGGTCGAGCTATAACATCTTCGACTGTAACTAATTCTGGGTGTGCATCTTGTGTGTAAGGTGTGATCCACCAACCTTCACCTAGACCGCTCATTGGCGCAGCATTACCAATATGTATTCTGCCTGCTCCAACTGCACTATCAACTAGTGTAGCCATCGCATTAGCCCATATTTCTGGAGCCACGTCTGGCTCTCCTGTTGCATCCATTGAAGCCCAAGTCGTCATTGTTGCACCAACTACAAGTTCAACTTCACAACCCATTGCTTCTAACATCGCTTTATCAACATGAGCCATCAAAGAAGCTGAAGGCCAGTTCATATCTGCAATAGTTATTTTTCCACAAGCAGCATTTGAAGCTGTGCTAAACATTAATAGAAATGCTCCAGCAATAGCGCCAAATACCTTAGTGATATATTTAATATTCATAATGTTCTCCTAAAGGATTATATATAAAGTAGAGAGTGAAGAGTTTCATACTCTAAGAAGATTATAGCAATAGAAAAGGAATATATATATTTTTTTAATAAAAAAATTCGTGCCTTACATGAGTATTTCTATGGCTACGTAAAAAGGTTTTAAAACCCTATTTTTATAATGAATAGGGTTTAAATTAAGTTAGTATATTTATAACTATACAGTTTAATTTAATCTTCAGAATTCTCGACAACTTCTTCACTTTCACCTTCATCGTCCTCGGTTTCTGCAATTTTAGCTACCGAAACGAGCGCTTCATCATCGGCAATGTTGATCAAAGTAACACCCTGAGTATTCCGTCCAATAATTGATACATCCAACGCTCTAGCTCTCACGAGTGTCCCTTTATTTGAAATAAGCATCATTTCATCTTCATCAGTCACCTGAATAGCGCCAACAACTTGTCCATTTCTATCAGATGTTTTAATAGAGATAACTCCAGAGCCTCCTCTCGCTTGTGTGCGATACTCATCCAATTGAGTTCTCTTGCCATAACCTTTTTCGGTAGCTGTTAGAATAGGATCATTAGATTCAGCGACGATTAAAGATACCACTTTATCGTTATCAGCTAATCGTATCCCTCTAACCCCTATAGCAGTCCTTCCTACCGCACGAACATCTGACTCTCTAAAGCGAATAGACTTTCCAGCTGACGAGAATAATAAAATGTCATGCTCACCGGCTGTAATCTCAACACCAACCAATTTATCATCATCTCTTAAGTCAATAGCAATGATGCCGCCTTTTCTTGGGCGAGAAAAGTTTTTTAGTGATGTTTTTTTACAGGTCCCGGTACTTGTAACCATAAATACAAACTGATCATCAGTAAATTCTTTTACTGGCAAAATGGCATTAATTGACTCATCCTGTTCAATGGGCAGTAGATTGATGATTGGCTTTCCTCTTGAAATTCTTGAGGCCATTGGCAGTTCATAAACTTTTAGCCAGTGAACCTTACCCGTTGAAGAAAAGCACAATACGGTGTCGTGTGAATTAGCTACAAATAATTGATCTACAAAATCCTCATCCTTCATTTTTGTAGCAGCCTTACCTTTTCCACCTCTACGCTGAGAATGATAATCACTAAGCGATTGGGCTTTAACATACCCGCCATGAGATAACGTCACAACTCGATCTTCTTGAGCAATCAGGTCCTCTAGAGTTAGGTCAATCTTATTTTCAATAATTTCAGTCATTCTAGCTGAGCCAAAATTATCTCTAATTTCAGTGATTTCTAGACGTATTACATTCATTAAAAGATCTGGAGTTTGAAGAATATCAAGCAGATTTTTAATTTCCTCTAATAACTCATTGAATTCATTAAATATTTTATCTTTTTCAAGACCAGTAAGTCTATGAAGCTTTAAATCAAGAATGGCTTGCGCCTGCTTCTGTGATAATTGATAATCACCATTCTTTTGAAGACCAAGCTTGGGATTTAAATCTTGTGGCTTGAATTGAGACATATCTCTATCACCAATAAGCTCTTGTATAACTGAACCCTGCCAAGTTCTTGCAACTAAACCATCTCTTGCATCACTTGGATTAGGTGCAGCCTTTATCAACTCAATAACTTCATCAATATTGAAAAGCGCTACAGACAAACCTTCTAATAAATGGGCTCGGTCTTTTGCTTTATTAAGTTCAAAAATAGAACGACGAGTAACCACCTCTCTTCGATGAGCAATAAAGGCGCTTAATACAGACTTAAGATTCATTAATTTTGGCATTCCTTGGTCAATTGCAACCATATTGATACCAAAAACAGTTTGCATTTCAGTTAGCTTATATAAATTATTAAGCATAACTTCTGGCACTTCTCCGCGACGAAGCTCAATAACCATTCGCATACCATCCTTATCTGATTCATCTCTCAGACCAGTAATGCCATCAATCTTCTTGTCTTTAACAAGTTCAGCAATTTTTGTAATAAGTCTCGCCTTATTGACTTGAAAGGGAAGCTCTGTTACTACAATGCTTAACTTGTCTTCGCCTTCAACATGGGATCTTGAACGCAAATAAATCTTTCCTTTGCCAGTTTCATAAGCTTCACGAATTCCACTTGCTCCATTGATTATTCCGGCAGTAGGAAAGTCAGGACCAGGCAATATTTCTAAAAGCTCATCAACCGTTATGTCCTCATTATCAATAAACCTAAGGCAAGCTTCAGTAACCTCCAAAAGATTATGAGGTGGCATATTTGTAGCCATACCAACAGCAATTCCTGAAGAGCCATTGACTAATAAATTTGGTACACGAGTTGGCAACACTGAAGGTTCACTTTCAGATCCGTCATAGTTGTCAATAAATTCAACCGTGTCTTTGTCTAAGTCTCTTAAGAGCTCATGGGAGAGCTTTGTCATACGTATTTCTGTATAACGCATGGCGGCTGCTCGGTCACCATCAACTGAACCAAAGTTACCCTGACCATCTACGAGTATATTTCTCATCGAAAATGGCTGCGCCATTCTAACTATAGTGTCATAAACTGCCGTATCACCATGAGGGTGATATTTACCAATAACATCACCAACAATTCGGGCAGATTTTTTATAAGATTTATTGTAGTCATTACCGAGCACGTCCATGGCGTAAAGAACACGTCGATGGACTGGCTTTAAGCCATCCCTTACATCAGGCAAAGCCCTACCAACAATAACACTCATTGCATACTCCAAATAGGAGCCACGCATCTCATCTTCTATTGTTACTATGGGATATTTCTCTTCAATAATTTCTTCGGAATCGTTATCGTCAGACATACAAAAAACCTATAAAAAGAAGTAGATTTTATTGTACCCTAGATGGGTTAAAAAATACCTAAAATTTAGTCATTTTTAACTAAAGAAAAGTTAAAAAAATATGCTTTAATTATTGCGTACTTTGACCGACTTTGCCAAGTCCCTTAAAAGTATTTCAGTGTCTCCCCATCCAATACAACTGTCAGTAATACTAACACCATATTTAAGTGAAGATAGAGGACCAACTTTTTGATTACCTTCGTTAAGATGAGACTCAATCATAACGCCAAAAATTGAATTTGAACCGTTTTCAATCTGTGAAGCTATATTTGCACCCACTTTCAGTTGGTTTTTATATTGTTTTTCAGAATTTGCATGAGAGAAATCGACCATTACTTTAGAAACTAAACTTTTTTTACTTAAAGCATCACAGGTTTTTTCAACATGCTCTTCAGAGAAATTTGGCCCATCCTTGCCTCCTCTAAGAATGATATGAGCTGTGTCATTACCTAGAGAGGTAAAATGACTTATTCCACCATCCTTATTGACTGAGAGAAGGTGATGAGGGCTATTTGCAGATTGAATCGCGTCAATTGCAATTTCTAAAGAACCACCAGTACCATTTTTGAATCCAACTGGACAAGAAAGTGCAGATGCCAACTCTCTATGAGATTGACTTTCAGTTGTTCTAGCACCTATAGCGCCCCATGAAATCAAATCGGATAGGTATTGAGGGGTTAAAACATCTAAATACTCAACACCAACAGGCATATTAAGTTCACCCAGATCAACCAGCAATTTCCTGGCAGTTTCAAGACCTTTATCAATATTAAAGCTTTCATCTAAATATGGGTCATTAATTAATCCCTTCCAACCAACCGTTGTCCTAGGCTTTTCAAAATAAACACGCATAACAATAAGTAAATCCTCAGACAGCTCTTCTTTTAGCTTTAATAGTTTATTGGCATAATCCATTGCAGCATTAGTATCATGAATAGAGCAAGGACCGACAATAACCATGAGGCGTTTATCATCACCATAGAGTATATTTTTAATAGCTTTCCTTGTACCAACTACTCCTGATGCCGCCTTTTCAGACAAAGGAAGTTTATCTATAAGAGTGTTTGGTGACACCATCGGCGCACTCGAAATAATTCGAACATTATCAGTGTTGTATTGCATAGGCTTACTTTTGATTTGTTATCATTGCATAAGCAGAATGATTATGAATAGATTCAAAATTTTCTGACTCAAGTGCATAAAAATTAATTTTTTCATTGCTATTTAACTCAACAGCTATATCTCTAACAATATCCTCTACAAAAGCGGGGTTGTCATAAGCTCTCTCAGTAACAATCTTCTCGTCATCACGCTTCAAAACAGCATAAAGCTCACTTGATGCTTTCTGCTCTGCCAAATCAATCAAGTCCTCTAAATAGATTACACTCCCTGCAGTTGCTATTGCTTCGATTGTGATGTGTGACCTTTGGTTATGAGCACCATATTTAGAGATACTTTTTGAACATGGACAAAGACTAGTAACTGGCACTTCAACCTTAACAGATAGATTACTCTCTCCATCAACAATACTGCCACTTAATGTTGCTTGGTAGTCAAGTAAACTTTGTACACCTGAAGAAGGTGCTGACTTTTTTCGAAAAAAAGGAAAGTTAACAACAATTTGAGCACTATTTGAACCTAACTTATCAGCAACTGTCTGAACTAAGTCCATAAAACTTTCAACACTAAAATTACATTCGCTTGCATTTAGTATTTCAATAAACCTTGACATATGAGTGCCTTTAACATTTTTGGGCAGCCTTACAGTCATTGTAAAATTAGCCACCGAAGGATATGACTCATCATCACGATTAATAAAGTTAATTGGATGCAATATGTCTTTTATACCAACCTGGTTAATAACAATATTACGAATATCTTTAGTATTCTGTGTATCTGGAAGTGGTGTATTTTTCATTTTCTTATTCCGAATAAGTAACTGCTGACCTTGGTGTTTCCCATATTGTTACTTCTTTAACTTTAACATTTTGATTATTGATTAATACGGCAATCTCGTCAAAAAAATATTTAGCAATATTTTCCGCAGTTGGGTTAAGAACATCGAAAGGTTTAATTTCATTTAAATATTGGTGATCTAACCTCTTAACTACCAACTTAGTTTGCCTCTTAATCTCCCGAAAATCTATAGCAATTCCAGATTCGTTTAAAACCTGAGAACAGACCATTACCTCTACTTGCCAGTTATGGCCATGTAGTCTGGCACAATCACCAGGATAATCACGAAGGGAATGGGCAGATGCAAAGTCTGTTACAATTTTTAGTACGAACATTTTCGGAAAAATTGATAAAAAAACAGAATTATACCTGTTTGAATGTCACTATTCCACTTACATTGAGTGTGAGAATAGAGCTTAAGATATAAACTAGAAGCCTTCTTGGACCATATCAAGTATAGAGCTAATCAATGACTTCTATACTTTCAGCTTTATTGAAAACACCTGGAAGGATTAAACCTTTTCGTGCTCTGTGACTAACAAAATTGATTAAATCTTCAAAAGAATAATTTTTGTGTTTCTTTCCATTCTTTCCATATTGGACTCTTAATTTTTGATTATCTTTAATTGTGCAAATTCCAACAACAAACTCTTCACCAGCAATAAAGTCTTTTGTTGCAATCTGAATAAGTTTATTGCCTTTTCCTTTTGTAAGTTGTGGCAACTCAGAGACAGGAAATATCAACAATCTAGCTCTATTGGTAACAACTGCAACAAACTGACCTTCTATATCTTCAACCATAGCCAGTCTAATAGCTTTTGCTTGATTAGATAATGTAATCACATGTTTACCAGACTTGGTTTTTGATTTCAAATTACCTAAGTTTGATATAAAACCATACCCAGCATCAGATGAAAGTATTACTAGCTGATCATCTCTACCCATAACAACATCAATAAATTCTGCACCAATAGGTGGTGTCAATCTTCCAGTTAATGGCTCTCCTTGACCTCTAGCGCTAGGAAGACTATTAGCTAGTAAAGTGTATGACCTGCCCGTAGAGTCAATAAAAAATGCCATCTTATTACTTCTACCTTTAGCATCCTTTAGGAAGGCGTCTCCAGATTTATAGTTTAGTGAAGAAGATTCAATTTCATGTCCTTTAGCGGCTTTTATCCAGCCCTTTTCACTTAACACTACTGTTACATTTTCGGCAGGGATCATGTCCTGATCATTGAAAGCTTGTGCGGAAGGAACATCTGAAATAATTTGACATCGCCTCTGATCTCCAAACTCCTCAAGAATAACTCGTAGTTCTTTTTTAATGAAGGTCTTTAATCTTGTTTCACTTGATAGGAGTAATTCAATGGTTTTGCGATCCTTCTCGAGTTGCTCTACTTCATCTTTAATTTTAATCTCTTCAAGTTTTGCCAAATGACGCAACTTAAGTTCTAGGATAGCTTCAGCTTGAATTTCACTTAGCTTGAATTTTGCAATGAGTACTGGTTTAGGTTTTTCTTCGCGTCGAATTATAGATATAACTTCATCAATATTAAGATAAGCTACCAGCAATCCTTCAAGAACATGTAAGCGTTCTAAAATTTTATTAAGTCGAAACTGAAGTCGATTGACAACCACTTGCGTTCTAAATTGCAACCATTCTTTTAGTAATGGAATTAACGACTTGACTTGTGGCTTTCCATCTAGCCCAATAACATTCATGTTAACTCGATAATTTCTCTCAAGATCAGTAGTGGCAAACAAGTGCAACATTAGTTGATCACAATCTACCCTATTAGATCTTGGAACGATAACAATTCGAGTTGGATTCTCATGATCAGACTCATCACGAAGGTCCTCAACTAATGGTAGCTTCTTGTTACGCATCTGAGTGGCAATTTGCATAATAACTTTGGCACCAGATGTTTGATATGGAAGGGCTTCAATAACAATTTCACCATCTTCTTTGATGTAACTTGCCCTCATTTTTACTGACCCATGGCCAGTCTCATAAATTTGATAGAGCTCCTCTTTAGAGTTAACAATAAACGCATCTGTTGGATAGTCAGGGGCAGGTATTATCTTAATCAATTGGTCCAGGTCAGTGGAGGGCCTCTCAAGAAGTTGGATACATGCAGTAATTACTTCAATAAGATTATGAGGAGGCACATCAGTTGCCATTCCTACAGCAATACCTGAAGTACCATTAAGCAATAAGTTTGGAACCTGTGCAGGCAATTGCTGTGGCTCTTGAATTGTGCCATCAAAATTATCTGTCCAGGAAACCGTGCCTAAATTGATTTCACTAAGAAGTAAATCTGCATATGGCGATAATTTTGACTCTGTATATCGCATTGCTGCAAACGATTTTGGGTCATCTGGAGCCCCCCAATTTCCCTGTCCATCAATAAAGGGATAGCGATAAGAAAAAGGTTGTGCCATAAGCACCATTGCCTCATAGCAAGCACTATCTCCATGTGGATGAAATTTACCTAAAACATCGCCTACAGTTCTGGCTGACTTTTTAAATTTTGCAGTAGATTTAAGTCCAAGCTCACTCATCGCATAGATAATGCGCCTTTGGACTGGTTTTAAACCATCACCAATAAAAGGTAGTGCACGGTCAAGAATGACATACATTGAGTAATCAAGATAAGCGCGCTCACTATAATCTCCAACGCTTTGTCGCTCAATGCCGTTTTGGCTCATTATTTCCTTAATAAATTTAAATCGAAAGTCACATCTAAAAGATTAATGTGAATGAGTGTTATTTTAATTCAACTCTTGAGCTGGTACACATTAATTATTTAACTTTCAAGAAGAAATTAACCTGGCGGCCAAGTCATTTGACGCCCACCTAAGCAATGTAAGTGAATGTGAGACACGGTTTGACCTCCATCACTATTACAGTTCATTACAAGCCTATAGCCTTTTTCAGCAAAACCATGTTCTTTAGCAATATTTGAGGCAGCAATATTCATTCTGCCCAATAATGCTTCATCAGTAGCATCATTTACTGTAGAAATATGTATCTTCGGTATTACTAAAAAATGTTCGGGTGCTTGAGCATTAACATCTTTAAAGGCTAAAACTTGATCATCCTCATAAAGTTTTTCAGCAGGTATGTCGCCATTAATTATTGAACAAAAAATACAGTTTTCCATAATTCAATTTTATATCTTTCAATATCTAATATAAAGAAATACTAAAAGAACTTATAATCAAGCATATTAATTCAAATATTAAGGATAAATTATATGCTTTCAACTTCAAGTCTAGATAAACTTTTTACAAAAGCACGAAGTCATAAAAGCTGGATAAATAAAGATATAACTGAACAGCAAATCAATCAAATCTATGATTTACTTAAATTTGCACCAACTTCTTCCAACACTTGTCCAGCTCGATTCACTTTTATTCGAAGTAAAGAAGCTAAGGAAAGACTTAAGCCTTCATTAGATAAAGGAAACATCGATCAAGCTATGAATTCTCCTGCCGTTGTTGTTATTAGTTATGACACTGAGTTCTATCAAAAGCTTCCCTACCTTTCACCACATAATAATGCTAAATCTTGGTACGAGGGTAAGGATAAAAAAATAAAGTCATCTGCTGAATTTAATTCAGCGCTCCAAGGAGCATACTTTATTATGGCAACCCGTTCATTAGGTCTAGATTGTTGCCCAATGCTAGGGTTTAACAAAGAAGAATTAAATCAAGAATTTTTCCCTGACAACAAATACAAAGCCATCTTTATATGTGGGATTGGTTATGGAGATGAATCCAATTTACATTCTCGGGCACCACGCCTAGACTTTACAGAAGCTTGTAATATCTTGTAATATTGACTTATCCAATTTTAATACTACTTAAAAACTGAAAAATTATAATTATTACCAGTATTTAGGATAGCTTCGATTTTTAGAAATGTTGTTATAAAGAAGTGCTACCAACACTATTAATAATGAACCTATCAAAGTTGGCATCCATAAATAATCCCAATTAGCGCCCAACAAAAAAACAATAAAAGGGTTTGATCCTGCTGGAGGATGAGGCACTCTTAAGAACTGCATTGCTGCGATAGCAAATGCCAAAGCCAAAGCCATACTCCACCACTCTGAGCCAACTAAATGATAAAAGAGCAAGCCAATAAGAGTTGTGATAAAGTGGCCAATAATGACGTTTCGAGGTTGAGCAAAAGGAGAGTCTGGCAAGACAAACAGAACAAAAATTGAGGCACCAAATGAACCCATAATAATTGGTTCATTTGTGTAATAAGCCAAAAAACCAACAACACTAGCTGCTAGAAAAGCACCTATAGAAATAAAACTGAGCTCCTTGAGTGGTGGACTAGGTGGAATTGCTGCTGGAGAACCTTTAAGTTTAGTAAGATAAGACATAATTACCCCTGAAACGAAAAAATTCAGTGATTATATACGAAATCAAATTATTAACCTAACTAAGAACTAAATAACTTCTGAGTTTTTTTTAGTGAAATACTTTTGTAAAAATAAACCTACGCAAATAAGGATAACGCCAATAATAGTTGAAGTTAAGATAGTCTCTTTTAATACAAAATGAAGAATCAGAAGAGATAAAAAAGGAGTGATAAAAACTAGGCTAGCAACTCTAGAAACAGTTGTTGAAGTTTTTAAAGCTACCTGCCAAAGAACTACAGAAATTCCCATCTCAAATAAGCCTATATATGCAGAACCAATAAAGCCTTTTGTTGATGGGATGATAAATGAATTACTAAAGTAAACAATTAATAAAATATAAGGCAAACTAAATAGAAATATTAAAAATAAGCTTACAGTTGAATCATTAGAATTTTTGGTATTAAAGAGCCAAAATAAGGCCCATATAATAGTAGTAATTAGAATATAGATAACTCCTAACGGATTTTCAAACTGCATTGAAAATACATCACCCTTTGACGCAATAACTACAACACCAATATAGCTAACAATAATTGACAGAAAAGACTTAATATCTATTGT
>Ga0209043_1001948_pt1 | contig 11287 bp, 15 predicted proteins | sample SaaInlV_100m_DNA_3_FD_184654 | JGI IMG/M metagenome (GOLD analysis project Ga0209043, IMG submission 184654) | Marine microbial communities from expanding oxygen minimum zones in the Saanich Inlet - SI037_S4LV_100m_DNA (SPAdes) (version 2) | ecosystem: Environmental > Aquatic > Marine >... | reverse complement strand
TTTATAGAAAATTAAAAATATCAAGAATAGCTTTAAGGGACTTAGGTTTAGCTGGATTAATTCCAGGAATGACTAAGTCAAGCTGGTAGAAAGGAAAATATGAGTTTAAGTGATCCAATAGGAGATATGATAGCAAGAGTTAAAAATGCTCAAGCAAGAAATCACAAGAAAGTAGCATTACCTTCTTCAAATTTTAAAACTAAAATAGCTGATATTCTTAAAAATGAAGGCTTTATTAAAGATTTTAAAATTAATGATGAGGATAAGAAACCAACTTTATCTTTAGAGCTTAAATACCATTCTGGAAATCCTGTAATTAGTGCTTTTGAGCGTGTTTCAAAACCAGGAAGAAGAATTTTTTCTAGCGCTGAAGGATTACCTAAGATAAATAATGGTTTAGGTATCGCAATAGTCTCAACACCAAAGGGTGTAATGACAGATATTGATGCTAGAAAACAACGTGTTGGTGGCGAAATAATTTGTAAGGTATTTTAATGTCTAAAATTGGTAAAATAAGTATCTCAATTCCTGAAAAAGTTAAAGTTGTATTGGCTGGCAATATTATAAATATTGAAGGCCCTTTAGGGAAAAAATCTGTCGATATTGATTTAGAAATGTTCAATCTAGATATCCAAGAGGGTAAAGAGATTTCAATCAAACCAAAAAAAATTGATCAAAATTCTAAAAGACTTTGGGGAATGAATAGAAGTTTAATAAACAATGCAGTTATCGGTTCTAGCACTGGGTATGAAAAAACTTTAGAACTTGTTGGAGTAGGTTATAGAGCAGCTCTAAAAGGTAAACAATTAAACTTACAACTAGGTTATAGCCATGATATTAATTATGACATTCCTGATGGTATAAAAATAGAAGTTGAAAAACAAACAACATTAAAAATATCGGGATCTGATAAACAACAAGTTGGTTCTGTAGCTTCAAAAATTAAAACATACAGAAAAATTGAACCTTATAAAGGCAAGGGAATACGTGAAAAAGGCCAGTATGTTCTTAAAAAAGAAGGAAAGAAAAAATAATGAAATTAAATACAAGTATTAGAAAAAGGTTTAGAGTTAGCAACAAAGTAAAAAAAGTTGCATCTAAAGACAGATTTAGATTATGTATTTCTAGATCTTCTAAAAATATTTCTGCACAAATAATTGATGATATTAATAAAGTAACATTATTATCTGCCTCGTCAGTCGAAAAAGATATAAAATTGGGTGATAAAGTAAATAAAACTGAACTATCAAAAATTGTAGCTACAAAGTTAGCAAAAAAAGCACAAGAAAAAAAAATCACTAAAATTTACTTTGATAGAGGTATTTATAGATATCATGGTAGAGTTAAAGTATTTGCTGAAACCTTACGTGAAAATGGAATGGAATTTTAATTATGGAAAATTTTAAAGATAAAAAAACTGACGATATTTTAGAGAAACTTGTTCATATAAACCGTATTACAAAAGTTGTAAAAGGTGGTCGTAGATTTGGTTTTTCAGCATTAGTGGTAGTAGGTAATCAAGCAGGTAAAATTGGTATAGCACATGCAAAAGCTAAACAAGTTCCTGATGCAATTAAAAAAGCTAATGAAGTTGCTAGAAGAAGATTGATACATATACCTTTAAGAGAAGGAAGAACAATACATCATGATGTAAAAGCTAAAGATGGCTCTGGAAGAATAGTTCTTAGAGCAGCATCAAAAGGTACAGGTATAATTGCAGGTGGCCCAGTAAGAGCAGTTTGTGAGGTGCTAGGTGTAAAAGATATAGTTGCTAAATCAATGGGAACCTCTAACGCACATAACGTTATTAGGGCTACTATGAAAGCGCTATTAAAACAAAATTCACCAAAACAAATTTCAGCAATTAGAAACAAAAAGATTTCTGAGATAGTGGAGAAAAGAGGATAATGATAACCTTAAACACTAAAGATAAAATTAATAAATCAAAAATTAGAGTTGGGAGAGGTATTGGATCTGGTAAAGGTAAAACTTCGGGTAGAGGTGTTAAAGGTCAAAAATCTAGATCAGGTGTAGCCATTAAAGCTTTTGAGGGTGGTCAAATGCCTTTGTATAGAAGATTGCCAAAAAGAGGTTTTAACCCAATTTCAAGAATAAGCATTGCAATAATGAATCTTGAAAAAATTCAATTTTTTATTAATGAAAAAACTATTAATCCTAGTGATACAATAAACATGGAATTACTAAAAAAATTAAAACTAATTAACAAAAATTCTCAAAAACTAAAGATACTGGGCACTGGGGAAATTAAAGATAAGGTAAATATTGAAGCAGATTTAGCCTCTAAATCAGCGATAGAGAAACTAGAAAAAATTAGTGGATCTATTCAGTTAAAGAAATAATTGATCTAAATGAGCGCTTCATCATCATCGAATGATTTAAGAAACAGGATATTATTTACAATATTTATTCTTTCAGTATACAGGTTTGGAACCTTTGTTCCTTTACCTGGCATTGATCCAGAACAACTTAAAGTAATGATGGATGGCAATCAGAAAGGGTTGCTAGGAATGTTCAATGTATTTGCTGGTGGTGCAATAAGTAGAATGGCAATATTTGCGTTAGGCATAATGCCTTACATTTCTTCATCTATTATAGTTCAACTTTTGACAGGAGTTTCCGATTATTTTAAAAATTTAAAAGCTCAGGGAGAAATTGGAAGAGCTAAGATTACTCAAATTACAAGATATGGAACAGTCCTTTTAGCTACTGTACAGGGTTATGGTCTGTCCGTTGGTTTAGAGTCTTCTGCAGACTTAGTTATTAATCCTGGAGCATTCTTTAAGATTACAACAGTCACAACAATTGTTGCGGGAACTATGTTTTTGATGTGGTTAGGTGAGCAAATAACACAAAGAGGTATTGGTAATGGAATATCTTTAATAATTTTTGCTGGTATTGTTGCGGAAATTCCTAGAGCATTAGTAACAACTTTTGAGCTTGGAAGAACTGGAGCTGTCTCTACATTTATGATTTTAGGAATATTTATTTTGTTAATACTTACAATTTTATTCATAGTATTTATGGAAAGAGCTTTAAGAAAAATATTAATTAATTATCCAAAAAGACAAATGGGTAACAAAATGTATGGTGGTGAGTCATCACATTTACCATTGAAAATTAATCAAGCTGGTGTGATACCAGCTATATTCGCTTCAGCATTACTATTGTTGCCAGTGACTTTTTCAAATTTTTCTTTTTCAAGCAATGAAACATTTTTAAATATAAGCGCATATTTTACTCAAGGTCAGCCGCTTTACATGTTATTGTATGCATCAGGAATAATTTTTTTTACTTTTTTTTATACATCTATAACTTTCAATCCAACAGAAACTGCTGACAACTTAAGAAAGTATGGTGGATTTGTTCCAGGAATTAGACCAGGTGAAAGTACAGCGTTATATATAGAAAATATTTTAACAAAATTAACAACTATAGGTGCTCTATACTTAACATTAGTTTGTTTAATGCCAGAATTTTTAATTGCAAATTACCCAATCCCTTTTTATTTAGGTGGTACTTCAATTTTAATCGTTGTTGTCGTTGCAATAGATACTGTTACTCAAATTCAAACAAGATTAATGAGTTCTCAATATGAACAATTAATCAAAAAAACAAAATTTGGTAAATAAGTGAACATTATTTTATTTGGGCCTCCTGGCGCAGGTAAAGGCACTCAAGCTCAGCTAATCGTTAAAAAACATAATTATTTTCAACTATCCACAGGTGATTTGTTAAGAAGTGAGGCTAAAAAAAATTCAAATTTAGGAGTAGAAATAGAAGCCATTATTTCAAAAGGAAACTTCGTTTCAGATGAAATTGTCAATGAGTTACTTAAAAAAACAATTTTAAATTTAAAATTTAGAGATAGAATTATTTTTGATGGTTACCCCAGAAGTATAGATCAAGCCAATAATCTAGATTTGATTTTGAAAGAATATAATCAAAAAATAGATTTGATAATTTCTTTAGTAGTACCTCGTGAAATTCTAGAAAAAAGGATTATAGGGAGAGTTACTTGTGATAAGTGCAATTTAACGCTAAACGAATTTTTTAATATTGAAGAAATAGAACTTCATCCATGTGGTAAGGAATTTTTTGTTAAAAGAAAAGATGATAATCTTGAGACCATTATGTCTAGGTATGATATTTACACAAAAACAACAGAACCCGTTCTTAATTTTCTGTCAAAAAATCCAAACTTTCAAGAGATAGATGGAACACTTGAAATCGATGAAATAACAAGGAAAATTGATGATTTTATCAATGTTTAAGACGTTGACTTTAGATAATCTTATTATATAAAAGGCACAAATTATCACAAAAACTATGGCTCGTATTGCAGGTATAAATATTCCACAAAATAAACTTGTTCACATAGGTTTAACTTATATTTATGGAATTGGTAATAAGTTTTCAAATCAAATTTGTTCTTCATTAGAAATTCCTAAAGCAAAAAGAATTAATGAATTAACAGATGATGAAATATTAAAAATTAGAGAATATATAGATGCTAATTTTAAAGTGGAAGGTGATCTTAGAAGAGATTATTCTTTGACTATTAAAAGATTAATTGATCTTGCTTGTTATAGAGGAACCAGACATAGAAAAAAATTACCTGTTAGAGGTCAAAGAACAAGATGTAATGCGAGAACTAGAAAAGGTAAAGCTATCGCTATTGCAGGAAAAAAATTAACACCAACTAAAAAATAATTATGGCTAAAGCTGATAAAGTTGAAAATAAAGATCAGAAGGTAGAAAAGTCTTCAAAAAAAAGTAATAAAAGCTCATATTCAAAAAAGAAAAAAATTAAAAAAAATATTTTAAATGGGATTGCTTATGTTCAATCTACATTTAATAATACAATCATCTCTATTGCTGACACTAATGGCAATGTAATTTCTTGGGCATCTGCTGGACAAAAAGGTTTTAAGGGGTCAAGAAAATCAACTCCTTATGCAGCTCAAATTGCTGCGGATGCAGCTGCATCAAAAGCATTAGAATTTGGAATGAAAACTTTATCTGTTGAGGTAAAAGGCCCAGGTTCTGGACGTGAGACTGCTCTAAGAGCTTTGCAGGCTAGAGGTTTCAAAATTTTATCAATTAAAGATACAACACCCATGCCCCATAATGGAACTAGACCACCAAAGAAAAGGAGAGTTTAATGGAAGTCGAAAATGTTAATATTAAAAATTGGAAGTCATTAATTAAACCATCAAAATTAGATGTACAAATTAGTGATGACTTAACTCATGCTAAAATAATCGCTGAACCATTAGAAAAAGGTTATGGATTAACTTTAGGAAATTCATTAAGAAGAATTTTATTATCCTCAATAAGAGGTGCTGCAGTTACCTCAATTCAAATTGATGGTGTCTTACATGAATTTACTTCTATTAAAGGTGTTAGAGAAGATGTTACTGATATAGTTTTAAACGTTAAATCTCTAGCTTTGAAATCTAATTCTGAAGGAACAAAAAAACTTATTTTAGATGCTAAAGGACCAGGAGAAATTAAAGCTTCTGACATTGCGCCTGTAGCAGATGTTGAAATTTTAAATCCTGATTTAGTTATTTGCAATCTTGATGAAAATACAAATTTCCACATGGAAATGAACGTGGGTACTGGCAAAGGTTATGTTCCAGCTGATTTGAATAAACCAGAAGAGCCACCTTTAGGTCTTATAGCGATAGACTCACTTTATAGTCCAGTTAAAAAAGTTTCGTATTCAATAAGTACAGCTAGAGAAGGTAAAGCTCTAGATTATGACAAGCTAATAATGGAAGTTGAAACTAATGGATCTATATCTGCGGAAGACGCAGTAGCTTACTCAGCAAGAATTTTTCAAGACCAATTAAAAATGTTTGTTAATTTTGATGAACCTGTTGAAGCTCCTATAAAAGAAGTTTCTAAAGAACCCGAGTTTAATAAGAACTTATTAAGAAAAGTTGATGAACTTGAGCTTTCTGTAAGATCTATGAACTGTCTGAAAAATGATAGTATAATTTACATTGGTGATTTAGTGCAAAAATCAGAAGGTGAAATGCTTAGAACACCAAATTTTGGAAGAAAATCATTAAACGAGATTAAAGAAGTTTTGACTGGGATGTCGTTATATTTAGGTATGGAAATTCCAAATTGGCCGCCTGACAATATAGCAGAAATGTCTAAAAAGTTAGAGGAAGCTATCTAATGAGACACGGAATGGGAAATAAGAAGTTAAACAGAACTTCTGAACATAGAAAGGCTCTTTTAAAGAATATGTTAAATTCTTTAATAAAATACGAGCAAATTAAAACTACTTTGCCAAAAGCAAAATTTTTAAAACCTCAAGCTGACAAAATTATAACATTAGGTAAAAAAGAAACTTTGCAAACTACAAAAATGTTAGTTTCTCAGCTTCAAGATATCAAATCTGCTAATAAAGTGAAAAAAACTCTTTCAAAAAGATATGAAAAAAGAAATGGTGGGTATACAAGAATTATCAAGGCTGGATTTAGATATGGTGATAATGCACCCATGGCTATCATAGAATTTGTTGATAGAGACGTTGAAGCAAGAAGAGTGGATAAAAAGAAAAAAGATACAACTAAAGAAACACCTAAAGCTGAAGAAACGAAACAAGCTACAGCCTAAATCTTAAATCATGAAAAAGTCTTACATCGTTGATTCAACGTGTAATGATATGCGTATTGATAGATGGATAAGATTAACTCTAGGCAAAATCCCTCAAGGTTTAATTGAAAAATATTTACGAGCGGGCAAAGTCAAGTTAAATAAAAAAAAAGTTAAAAGTTCACAAAAAATTAAAACAAATGATGAGGTAAATTTGTTTAACATAGACTTTAAAGAAGCAATAGTTCAAAAAAAAATCAAATTTGAACCATCAAAAGATATTATCAAATCTAATGAAGATCAAATTATTGATAATAATGAAAATTTTATAGTTCTTAATAAAAGTGCAGGAATTTCAGTCCAAGGTGGAACTAAATCAAAAAAGAACCTTGTTGATATTTTTGCTAAAAGCGAAATTTTTCAAGGTACCAAACCATATTCTGTGCATAGACTAGATAAAGATACTTCAGGAGTTTTTATAATGGCTAAAACTAGAGAAAGTGCACAATTATTAACATCTTTATTTAGATTACGTAAAGTTCATAAAACATACCTAGCTATTTGTCATGGTGAACTTGAAATAGATTCTGGTGAATGGAATGATGATCTTATACGATATGATGGAGAAAAAAAAATTATTGAAAAAGCCAAAACATTATACAAAGTATTGGATAAAAATTCTGAAGCTTCTTTGATTGAGCTAAAACCAATAACAGGACGAAAGCATCAACTTAGAAAACAATTATATGCTGTTGGGCAACCAATTTTTGGTGACGTAAAGTATAAATTATCTAATTCATTTAAAGGGATTAATAAAAATTTAATGCTCCATTCATATCAGATAAGATTTATAGCAAATGATATCAAGCACACTTACACAGCTTTATTGCCAGATTATTTTAAAAAATTATTAAAAACAAAAAGACTTAGATTTTTAGATTAAAAATAAGATTTTCAACCAATATATTTTCTAGATTAGAGTAATCTTGATTTTTAATTTCTTCTAAATTTGTTACTCCCTTATCTAAAATTCCACATGGAATAATCTTTTTGTATTGATCAAGGTTATTGTTAATGTTTATAGCAAATCCATGGTAAGCGATCCACTTAGTAACTCTTACACCTATAGCTGCAACTTTTTTTATTTGATTGTTTTTTTGGTGCCAAATTCCAATATTTTTTTTATCTGCAAAAGTATCGATCTTAAAAAATTTTAAAGTATCTTTAATAGTTTTTTCTAAAATAGAGATAAATTTTCTCACATCTTTTTTTTCTCTAAGGTCTATTACAAAATAACAAATTAATTGACCTGGGGCGTGGCATGTGATTTTTCCTCCACGATTAGTTTCAATAACTTTAATAGATTTATCAATAATTTCATTTTTATTATAGCTAGTACCCGCCGTATAAATCTCATTATGTGATAAAGTCCAAATAAGTTCATTTTCTTTTTTCTCATATAGTCTTTGCAATCTTTCTTCTAAAAGATTTATTGCCTCAAAATAATTTACTGGTTTTATTGACTTTTTGATCTCTATATTCATTTATAAATTGTATTATCTTAATTATCTATTAATAGTGCAAATCTAAATTATAGGTAGATTTATGTCTTTAGTTAAAAAAATAAAAGATAAAAAAGTTAATTTTGAATTCAATAAGGAATATATAAAAGTTGTTACTTCCAAAATTGCAAATAATGACGCTTTATTTATTACGAATTCTTTTAAGGAAATGCACCCTGCGGATGCTGCGGACATTATTGAACACTTAAATCAAAGTGATAGAGAAAGTTTAATAAAACTAAATAATTTCAATATTGACCCCGAAGTTTTTGTAGAACTTAACGAATCTATTCAGACAGAAATTATTACCTATCTTTCTTCTGACTCTATAGTTACAATTTTAACAAATTTAGAGTCTGATGATGCTATATCCATCTTAGAAAATGTACCAGAGGCGGACAAAAATAGTATTTTAAGTTCTTTACCTCCTAAAGATCGTTTTGCTTTATTAGAAAGTTTAAGTTATCCAGAAGATACAGCTGCTAGACTAATGCAGCGAGAATTTACAGCCATTCCTAGTAATTGGTCTGTAGGTCAAACAATTGACTATCTTAGAGAAAACAAGGACCTACCTGAAGAATTTTTAGAAATATTTATTATTAATGAAGAGTTTAAACCTATTGGTACTGTTCCATCTTCTAGAGTTTTAACCACTTCAAGAGATGCAAAGATGGTTTCTATAATGTCAGAGTCACAATTATTAATACCTGTAGATATGGACAAAGAAGAAGTTGGTAATCTATTTGAAAATTATAATCTTAATTCTGCAGCTGTAGTAGATAAGAATAATAAGCTTGTTGGAATGATAATGAGTGATGATATTTTGACTGTTCTTAAAGAAGAAGCTGAAGAAGATGTATTAAGATTAGCTGGGGTAGGTGATGAAGAAATTACCGATGGTGTAATTACAAAAACAAAAAGAAGATTCAATTGGCTTTTACTAAATTTATTTACTGCATTTTTAGCAACATGGTTCATTAGTTTATTTGGAGCAACTATTGAGCAAATGGTTGTGTTAGCTTTTTTAATGCCAATAGTGGCTTCAATGGGAGGTAATGCAGGTATGCAAACCTTAGCAGTTACAATTAGAACAATTGCAACAAATGATTTGACTGAAAATAACTTTTCTTCAAATGTTATGAAAGAATTTACAATTGGTATTTTAAATGGAATTATTTTTGCAGCTATTAGTGCTTTTATAGTTCAAATTTGGTTTCAAGATAACATCTTATCAATGATAATCTCTATATCGATGATACTAACAATGATAATTGCAGGACTCTTTGGTATTTTGGTACCTGTCACTTTAAAAAAAATGAATATTGATCCTGCAATTGCATCAAGTGTTTTTGTCACAACAATAACTGATGTAATAGGGTTTGTTTCTTTTTTAGGTGTGGGTGCTTATTTTTTATAAGATTAAAAATTATCAATAAATCTAATATTTTTAAAGTAATAAGAGACAAATATTTTGGATTGTGAAGATTTGTTAGATAGTAGTAAGTTTTTTTCATTTCTAAGTTCTAAATATTCAATTTTAACATTAAATATTTTTTGTATATTTCTTTTTTCCTCTGTTAAAAATTTGTTAATATTTTTTTTATTTTTTATTTTTCTTTTAAGAAGAGAAAATTCTTCAGATAATTTACCAGCAATAACCAAATCATCTTTATCAAGTAAGTAATTTCTAGAAGATAGAGCAAGTTTATTCTTGTTTCTAATAGTTTTACAGCCAATTATTTTAGTTGAGTATTTATTTTCAATAAATCTTTTAACCAAAAATAATTGCTGATAATCTTTTTTACCCATAAAAATCCTATTGGGTTTAATTAAATTTGTTAATCTATCCATTACATCTAACACTCCTTCAAAATGACCCTTTCTGAATTTTGCACATAAAATCTTATCCTTTTTTTTAATTGTAATTATTGATTTTCTTTTAGAATTGTAAATATCTTTAAATTTTGGAATATAAACAAAGTCAATTCCTTTAATCTTTCTTAAAATTTTTAAATCATCTTTAATATTAGATGGATATGTTTTGAAATCTTTTTTATTATTAAATTGCTTGGGATTGACAAAAATACTTACCAATGTATTTTTACAAAGTTTTTTTGATCTTTTAATTAGAGATAAATGACCCTCATGAATTCCTCCCATTGTAGGAATAAACCCAATATCATCAAAGGGCCTTAATTTACTATTTAAAGTATGATTGTTTAATAAAATTTTCATTTGTATTAAAATATTTAATAAGTAAAACATTTAAATGATTAAACAAGCAATTATTCCATTAGCTGGACTTGGTACTAGATTGTTACCCTTAACCAGTATTTTTGCTAAAGAGCTTTTACCTATTAATGGTAAACCTGGTCTTGAATACATAATTCAAGAATGTATTGAAGCAGGTATAAAAGAAATAATCTTCATTATTTCTAAAAAAAAAGTAATGATTAAAAACTATTTCTACAATGATAGATTTTATAAAAGTTTAATTAAGAAAAAAAAAGATCCAAGAATTATTAATGAATATAAAAAAATCTTAAAATATCGAAAAATGATTAAATTTGTTTATCAAAACAAGCCCAAGGGAACAGGTGATGCTGTTTTAAAAGCAAAGAAATTAATTAAAGACAAATATTTTCTAATGTTATTGCCTGATGACTTAATTGTAAAAAAAAACTGCTCAAAGTCTATGATTAATTCTCATAAGAAATATAAAGCATCAGTTATGGCCAGTATGACAGTCAATAAAAAAACTGTATCGCGATGGGGCATTTATAAATTAAATAAAAAATTAAATAAAATTGATTATTTAATAAATGGCGTTATTGAAAAGCCGACTATAAAAGAAGCTCCATCAAATAAAGCTGTTATTGGTAGATACATTTTGCCAAAATCTATTTTTTCAATGCTTAAAAATACAAAACCAGGAAATAGTGGGGAAATTCATATTACTGATGCTATACAAGCTTTGATCCAAAATAATGAAAAATTTATAGCTCATAACTTTTTAGGCAAGTATCTGGATTGTGGTACAATGAACGGTTATATCAACTCATCTAAAGAAATTGCAAAATTATGAAAATATG
>Ga0209043_1001946_pt1 | contig 11301 bp, 9 predicted proteins | sample SaaInlV_100m_DNA_3_FD_184654 | JGI IMG/M metagenome (GOLD analysis project Ga0209043, IMG submission 184654) | Marine microbial communities from expanding oxygen minimum zones in the Saanich Inlet - SI037_S4LV_100m_DNA (SPAdes) (version 2) | ecosystem: Environmental > Aquatic > Marine >... | reverse complement strand
TGAAATTTGATGAGTAACAAGTGTATGACATACAGCATCAGCTAAGCCACCGATTATATTATGATCTTCAGCTGTAATTACTGCAATATGTCGTTTGGCTTCTGCAATAACAAGCGCTTCGTCTAGTGGCTTTAGAGATGAAATATTAACTACAGTTGTAGAAATGGACTCTTTTTGAAGAATTTCAGCTGCAATTAAACTTTCTTGAACTAAGCTTCCTGTAGCAAAAATAACAGCGTCACTTCCTTGTCTTATAATATTGCCTTTACCAATCTCGAATTTGTAAGTTGAATCGTAGATACCTTTTAATTTTGGTCTTCCTAATCTTAGGTAAGCTGGTCCAAAATATTTTGATAATGCTTTGGTGGCTTGGACCGCTTCTTCCCAGTCAGCAGGTTGAATTACAATCATATTTGGCATAGCTCTAGTATAGGCTAGGTCAATAATCATCTGGGCTGAAGGACCATCTTCACCTACAGCTAATCCAGTATGAGTACCAGCTAACTTCACATTAGAATTAGAATAAGCAATACTTACTAGGATTTGATCCATAGTTCTTCCTAGAAGAAAACAAGCAAAGCTGGTGGCAAAAGCTACTTTTCCTGTTCGTGCAAGCCCGGCAGCAGTACAAACCATATCACCTTCACTAATTCCCATATTAAAAAACCGTTCAGGGAATTTTTGACCAAACTTAATGGTCCGTGTGCTATCACTGACGCCTGAATCTAGGACCACTACATTTGGGTCACTATTTCCAAGCTCAACTAAGGCTTCACCATAACCATCTCTTGTCGCGCCATCTTTAATCATATTTTAGTTATCAAGCTCTTTTAAAGCTTTTTTAAGGTCTTCTTCATTAGGGGCAACTCCATGCCAGCCTTTATTTCCTTCCATGAAACTAACCCCTTTACCTTTAATGGTATCTGCAATAATAACCCGAGGTTTATTCGAATGTAGAGGTAATGAAAGTGTAGTCATAATATCTTTCATACTATGTCCGTCTATACGGTACACATCCCAGCCAAATGAAAGCCACTTGTCTTCTAGTGGTTCTATATTTTTTAAATCTTTAGTTAGGTTATCTTGGGCTACCTTATTGTTATCAATTATTGCTATTAAATTATTAGAATTAAATTTTGCAGCTGACATAGCTGCCTCCCATATTTGGCCTTCTTGGATTTCACCATCACCGAGAACCACGTACACGTTATAATCTAATCCATCAACTCTAGCACCTAGGGCAATTCCATGACCAACACTCAAGCCCTGCCCCAAACTACCGCTAGCAATTTCAACACCAGGAGTCTTAGGGTGTGGATGTCCGGATAGAAACAATTCACTACCAATTTTCCTATATTCCTGTAGTTTTTCTTCGGGGAAATAACCTGCTCGCGCTAAAACACAATACATGAGGGCACTTGCGTGACCTTTACTCAGGATAAATCTATCTCTTTTTAGATCGCTAGGGTTACTAGAGTCGTATTGAAGAATATCACCAAAATAAATGGCAGTAAGAATGTCCGTTGCAGATAAACTCCCACCCGGATGACCGGAACCTGCATTAAATATTACATTTAAAATACTTTTACGAAGTTCTTTGGCTATTTTTTCAAGTGTTGATATGCCCACTCCAGTTAAATCCGTGTTTTTCATATAAAATATAAAAAAAGCTTAATATAATTAGAATATAACTAGCTTATACCACAACAACATCTATTGATACAATCTAAGAAATATTCAAGAAAAACACTAATTTCCCCGATAAACCTTTTAATTATAAATGTATACAGTTTATTTGGTAAGGTTAAAATATAAGTTAGAATTTTTTTTGCGTATATAAGCGATATTTTTCTAGAACTCATTCAAATATAATTTAGAAAAAATATAAGTTAAAAAAAGTTAACTATTAATTAACTGTTCGTTAACTTTACAGTCATATTATTAGAATTTTATATCTAACTAGTTCTCGGATCGTTGCAATATGCTTCATTTGATAAAAATTATAATACCTCTTCTTATTTTTTCCACAAACGCACTTATTTTGAGCGCTGAAGAGATATCTGAGATTTCTAAACAAACACTTATCGACAAAATAAAGGAGCATGTTCCCTCAGAAAAAAATGAACTTAAAATTTTAACTCCAAAAGTGGGATTATATTCACCAATAGCTTCTGTTAAAAAACATCCTAGTTTTTTAGTCTTATCTTTAAAAGATGCCATCATTAGGACACTTTCTAATAACATATCCATACAAGTTGAATCATTTAACAATAAGGTAAAGAAGGAGTCTGTCGCAGAAAGTCTTTCAGAGTTTGATGCTACGCTTGGCCTAGAGTTATCAACAGGAAGAAAAACTCAACAACTAGCGAGCGCTTTCAGTTCCCCTAATAGAATGGAAAATGATAATGATAATTGGGATCTATCTTTATCTCAGAAGTTAATAACAGGAGCAAATTATCAATTTGATTTTACAAATAATAGAAATAAAACAAATAGTGAAACAGCAGGACTTAATCCAAGTTATAGGTCAGGGTTTCAATTAAGTCTGACTCAACCGTTGTTAAAAAATTTTGGTATCGATCTAAACAAGAGAAATGTCCATATTGCTAATAACAAAGTAGATATATCTGAAAATGAATTTAAGACTAAAGTGATTGCTGTTGTTAGTGAGATTGAAAATACTTACTGGGATTTTGTTTTTAGTCTCAAAGATTTAGAAGTTAAACAGAAATCACTTGAAAGAGCAAAAGACCTGCAAAGGCTTGTTAAATCGCAGGTTTTGGTAGGCACGTTGGCTCCAATAGAAACTCTCCAAGCTGAATCTGAAGTAGCTTCCCGGGAAGAATTTTTGCTAACAGCACAAGATGCAATAGAAGACAATCAAGACAAATTAAAGAATATTTTAAATATAGAATTTTTATCATCCGAAGGCCTTAGACCAATATACCCTTCTACCCCTGCCAATATTATAATAGAAGAAATTGATATTAAAGAGTCGATAAAAATGGCATTAGCAAACCGACCTGACTATCTTGGAAAAAAAAAGGATCTGGAAAACAAAGATATTTTAGTTAAATATCAAGAAAATCAAATTTATCCCTCAGTTGACTTAGTTGGTAGCATGGGTCTAAATGGATTGAGTGGAGAAGCTATCACTATAACCTCAGGGACATTCCAAGGAACGAGTGCTTTTGGAGGTAGCTATGGTAATTCTTTGACTGATTCACTATCGACAAACTATTATGATTGGGAGATTGGAGTTAAGTTTAGCTATCCGCTAGGTAATAGAGCTGCCAAAAGTAAGCTGTCAACTTCACGTCTAGAAAAAGCTCAATTAATTTTAGGTATCAAAGATCTTGAAAAAGAAATTATTTTAGATATTCGAGAAGCTGTTCGTCAATTAAAAACTGACTTCAAAAGAATTAAAGCCGCTACTGTTGCAAAACAACTTGCTGAAGAAAAGTTAAAAGCTGAAGAAAAAAAATTTGAAGTCGGACTATCGACAAGCTTTAACGTTTTAAAATTTCAAGAGGATCTCGCTGAAGCTCAAAGCAATGAAATAAAAACTATCCTTGATTACAAACAATCAAGAATTCGTTTTCGCAGGAGCACAGCCTCAACTTTAAAATATCATGATGTGACGCTATCAGCCAAAGAAAGTACATGAAAAAAACTTTAATTGTATTAGTTGTAATCACTGTATTATTAATTACAACATACACTCTTTCTGGAAAAGTTGATGACTCAGAGTTACTATCTCAAGTTGAATTCAATAAAGTTAAAGTACTAAAAGGAGACTTAATAGTTAAGGTTTCAGCAAAAGGAATTGTTGAACCAAACTTTAAAGTTGAAGTAAAATCAAAAGCAAGTGGCAAAATTCTGAAATTTTCTTTAGAAGAAGGTGAAATTGTTAAAAAAGGTCAAGCGCTACTTCATCTTAATAAGAATGATGAAACTAGGAACGTCGCCAAAGCAAATGCTGATCTAACAAGTGGAGAAGCCAGCCTTAAAAAGTCGAAGACAGCCCTCCTTTTACAAAAAAATAGATACGAAACCGACCTAAAGATAACATCTTCTGAAGTTGAAGAAGCTGAGGTTAACTTAGAAGACTCTAAGTATCAGAAAAAAAGGCAATATGAGCTTTATGAAAAAAAATATATATCAGAAGAAACCCTTGAAAAGGCTGTAACCTCCTTCAAGGTTAATCAAGAAAATTTAACCCAAGCTAAAATTAGGTATCAGGCAGCTCAAGGTGCTATTCATGATATTTCAATGAAGAAGCATGAGGTTGAGTTGGCTGCCGCAGAAGTTACTCGTCGTCAAATTGCTCTTGATGAATCAAAGGAACGCCTTGAAGAAACGGATATCTACTCTCCCATTTCTGGTGTAATAATTCAAAAGTTAGTTGAAGAAGGTCAAATTATTTCTTCAGGCGTTTCCAGTGTTAGTGGGGGAACACCGTTAGCAGAGATTGCTGATATGTCGAGGATATTTATTATCGCTGATGTGGATGAAACAGATATTGGAGAAATCCGAGAAGAACAAAAAGTAGAAGTAACAGCAGATGCTTTTTACGGAAAAATATTTAAAGGAAAGGTTTTACGAATTTCTCCAAAAGGAGTTGTTGAAAATAGTATCACTATTTTTAAAGTAAAGATTGAAATACTAGGCCAAGGAAAAAATGTTTTAAAACCCATGATGAGTTCTAATGTTGACATCGTTACCAATAAAATAAAAAACACAGTATATGTTTCTAGGCAAGCTATCAGATTGTCTGAAGGTAAAAGTTTTGCAGTGATAATAAATAATGAATTGCCAGAAGAGATAGAAATTAAAACCGGTATTAGAACACCTTTATATATAGAAGTTCTTACCGGCCTTATGGCAGATCAGGAAGTAATCATTGGAGATTGGGAAAAGTTAATTAAGGAAGCAAAAGAATCAAAAAACAAAGGATCAGCTCTGAAAAAAATACTTTGGATGGTTCGATCTAAATAAGTCGCGATGATTGAAATTAAAAACCTCAGTAAAACTTATTTATTGGGGGAAATACCTGTTCATGCAATAACAGATATAAGTGTTCGCATAAACCCAGGAGAATTTGTGGCAATTATGGGGCCTTCAGGGAGTGGAAAATCTACTTTATTAAACTTGCTAGGTTGCCTCGATCTACCCTCCTCAGGAACATATTTTCTTGAAGACTTTAATATTAAATCATTAAAACCAAATAAATTGGCTGAAGTTCGTAATAAACGAATAGGATTTGTTTTTCAAAATTTTAATTTGTTACCACGTGCTTCAGCTCTGGAAAATGTTGAACTACCTCTTATATACGGCAGGATTAAAAACTCTCGAAAAATTGCACTAGAAGCATTAAAGAGCGTTGGTTTATCCGAAAGATCTAAACATAGACCAAATGAGCTTTCAGGTGGTGAACGCCAACGAGTCGCTATTGCAAGGGCTATTGTGAATAAGCCCGCAATTGTTCTCGCAGATGAACCCACAGGTAATTTAGATACGAAAACGGGCAAAGATATTATGGATATTTTTTCTAGATTGAACGATGAAGGAACAACAATAATTATTGTAACCCACGAAAGAGATATTGCTGGTTTAACAAATCGAACTATTGAAATGTTAGATGGAAATATAGATCAAGATATAAGTAGGATGGAGCTTATACCCTAATGCTTATATTGGATCTCTTTAAAATGGCATTGAGAAGTCTTATAGCAAACACAATGCGCACATTTCTTACTGCTCTTGGAATGATTATAGGTGTTGCATCGGTTATTTCTATGATTTCTATAGGTGAAGGAGCTCGCCAACAAACATTAAGTACTATAGAGAAATTTGGAACTAATATAATTACAATTAAACCTGGAAGAAAAAAAAATAGGCACGTTTCTTCTGACACGGTGAAGACTTTAATGTTATCTGATGCCGAAGCAATAGAAAAAAATATTCCACTTATTACGGGAGTTGCAGCACAAGTATATCGTTCTGCACAACTCAAATATGGAAGTAAAAATACAAATACAACTGTTAGAGGCACTGGCGAACAATACCTAAAACTTTCTAATTTTACTATTGAGCGAGGTCGTTATTTTAGTAAAGAAGAGGTTCGCTCAATTAGAAAAGTTGCTGTCATTGGTTCAACTGTTTTAAAAAACTTATTTGGTGATAGCAACGCAATTGGCAAGAAAATTAAAGTTAGTGGTAACAACTATCTTATAATTGGTTCAACTAAGCCAAAGGGAGCTCTTAGCTGGTTCGACCCTGATGATCAAATATTTATTCCAGTTACAACAGCACAAAAGCGATTATTTGGTCTCCACCATATTCAGTCCATTGATGTACAAGCCAAAAAAATGGAAGAGTTAGAAGCCATTAAGAAAGACATAGATTTATTACTCAGAGTGAGGCATGGCATTCATGAAGGTGAAGATAGTGATTTCCATGTTCAAAACTCTTCTCAATGGCTAAATAGTTGGGGAGATGCTGCTAAGACATTTACTTACTTACTCGGAGGCATTGCGGGTATTTCTCTTTTGGTTGGCGGAATAGGCATCATGAATATCATGTTAGTTTCAATTACCGAGAGAACAAAAGAAATTGGAATACGCATGGCTATTGGTGCCAAAAAAAGAGAGATAATGGAGCAATTTTTAATTGAATCAGTTCTTATCAGCTTTATTGGAGGAGGTTTAGGAATATTACTTGGAGTAATAATTTCACAAACTGTATCTAAAATTGGAGGATGGGATACTATTGTTTCAACTCAATCCATAATCCTTGCTTTTGGGTTCTCCGTAGGAATAGGAATTTTTTTTGGTTTTTATCCTGCAAGAAAAGCGGCAAACCTTAATCCAATAGATGCTTTAAGATACGAATAAAATTAAACTCCCCTCACCTTCTTGTTTAAATAATTATATTCTCGAATAAATACTTTTCGCAATACAATGAAAATTTATCCTACTCTTGATTCTTTTTACGAATTATCTGTTAATAATAACCGAATACCAATTCTTGGAGAAAAAGTAGTACCCCCATTTGAATTAGCCTTACTGTTTAAAAATTTATTTTATGGCAAAAATAACACGTTTCTTTATGAAAGTATAAATGGGAGCAGTATTACATCGCAATATTCTTTTATGGGTACTCCAAATAATAACTATGTGAGAATTGAACGTGACTCTTCATCGTTTAAATTAAATAAAGAATCTGGAGAAATTAGAGGTACTGTCAAAGATGGTTGGAATGTCCTGAACTTTGAAAGCAATGTACCAAACTATAAATACTCCCCTCATTTCTGGGGTGGTTGGGTTGGCTTTATAGGCTATGAAGCTGGCAACGCATTTGAAAACCTTCCAAAAAGAAAACCTAATGAGCTTGAGTTAGCAGATGTATATTTCATGCAAGTAGATAGGTTAATTGTCTACGATCATAATTTAAATATATTGAAATATATAATAGCGGCTGAACCTTCTTCTAAAAAATCTAAATATGATGAATACAAGCTTGAAATACAAGAAATGTGGGAAAAAATAGAATTAATCTTATCTAAAGATTCAATTAAAAACCCTGTAAAAAAAAAATATAAAGCCACCCATTTAAATACAAGTAATTTTCAGTCAAATTTATCACAAGATAATTATAGAAAAATAGTTATTAGGGCTAAAACTTATATTAGTGATGGTGATATCTATCAAGTGAACCTTTCTCAACGTTTTAAAACTAACTTTAATGGTGATCCATTAAGCCTTTATCTTAAACTAAGAGAAGTCAGCCCTGCCCCTTTCTCAGGATTTTTAAAATTTTCTGAATTTAGTATTATTAGTTCCTCCCCAGAACGACTTTTAAAAATTAAAGATGACAAGTTAGAAACTAGGCCTATAGCGGGAACTCGTCCAAGAGGATCTGATAAAAAAAAAGATTCCGCCTTAACCACAGAATTATTGCTCAGTGAAAAAGAGCGCGCTGAACATTTAATGCTTGTTGATCTCGAACGAAATGACATGGGCCGTGTATGTCAATCAGGTTCAGTTAAGGTGACAGAGTTAATGTGCCTTGAGAAATATTCTCATGTTAGTCATATTGTTTCTAATATTGAAGGTGAGCTAAAAAAAGATATAACGATCTATGATTTATTAAAGTCCTTATTTCCTGGTGGGACTATTACGGGATGTCCAAAAATTCGGTGTATGGAAATTATCAATGAACTAGAACCCTCTGGCAGAGGTCTCTATTCTGGTTCTTTTGGGTATATTGGTTTTTCTCGACAATTAGATTTAAATATTTTAATTAGAACAATATTTGTGAAAAATGGGGAAGCTTCTTTTCATGTAGGAGCAGGTATTGTTGCTGATTCAAATCCAGAGAAAGAGTACAAAGAAACATTGGCTAAGGCAGCGGCTATGATTGAAGTATTATCTGACACCACAAATAAAATCTAATGCACACACCGATCGTATACATAAACGGGCTATTTTGGAGTATTGATAAAGCTACTGTATCAGTTTTAGATAGAGGGTTTACATACGGAGATGGTTTATTTGAAACAATGCGATCGTACTCAGGAAAGATATTCAAATTGGAGTGTCACCTAGAGCGCTTACTTCAATCTGCCCGCTCAATTTTCATTGATCTTCCAATGACAAAAAATGAAATAAGGTCCGCTATAAATGCATCAATACGGTTAAATAGGTTACCAAACTCAATCGTTCGGATTACAATCACCCGTGGGAAACAGGATTCAGGAATAAATATAAATTACAATACTCCTCCTACAGTTGTTATTTTTGCTAGACCCTTAGAGAAAATACCAAAGAAGATCTACAAAAACGGTGTTGGAATAAAATTATTTAAAAATAGTGGAATTCAAATACAAGGCGTCCCTAATCAAATAAAATCATGTAATTATTTGTCTAATATATTATTGAGAGAAAGAGCAATTAAAGACGGTTGTTTTGAGTCAATTTTACTCGACCATAACAATAATATTACGGAAGGAACAATTTCTAACATATTTATTATCAATAATAATCAACTAAAAACACCACTTGTAAATGAATTTGTACTTAGTGGTATAACCCGTCAAGTTGTATTAGACATTTGTCGAGAAAATAGTATTTCCTTTATGGAGGATACAATTACAGAAAAAAATATACTGGAAGCAGATGAAATTTTCTTAACAAATTCAGTTATAGGGGTTTTACCAGTTTCTCAGATTAACCATCGGAAACTAAAAAATACAATACCAGGTCCTATTACAAAAAGAATTGGAATACTACTTCTAAAATCTTTTGAAGAGTAATAATAAAAGTGATACCTTTACCCTTTAATAAATTTAATACTAAACTAGAGTAACAAATGAATATAGATAGATTTAAAGATACTGCTCGAGGGGTAATTGAGGATACAAAAAATGGAAACGAGTGGCTTCCAAAAGATTCTTATGGTGATCTGGGAAAATGGGTTAACTTACAGGAAGGCCTAAACTATGCTCAATTGATGAATCAGATTTATGCAGGGGGACAGTCTGATTGGACTCTTCCAAACAAAGATGATTTACTTGATCTTTATGACAAAGATTTAATCCAGAAGGATTGGGAAGGAAATGAGGTTCATATAGCATCAGTCTTTTTAACTAACTGCTCGCACTATCTATGGTCTAGTGAAAAAAATAATACTGGGCAACACTTGCGAATAGATTTAAGAACAGGTGATTTAGATTTCATAGATGTTGAAGAAAAAGAAAACCATGCAGTTCGATTAATTAGACACAAAAAATAAATTTACCCCTCACTTCCACCCAGATAATTTCATTATTTTAATTGGGTCAATTTCCCCATCTTTATCAAGAAAATAATCTTTTTCCTTAGCCAAATAATCCTCTACTCCATCATCCCTGTATGTTATAGCTTTTATGTCAGCGTGCTTAGTCTTAGTAAACCCGCTAAACAAAGACCCTTTTGATTTCGACTCAAGGTCTAATGAGAACCTACGAAATAACCTACTCTGGCTTTGAGGGTAATGAATAGCTACAAACAAATAGTTTTTATAAAGTAAATACTTAGTAGATTGAGAATCTTCCTCACCAATAACAAAATAGAGGTCACCCGCTCTTACAGCATATTCAGGTTTAACTAAACCACGCAACCATATTTTTCCAGTATCATAAAGGGCTTGCATTAAGAGAGTTCTATTAGTAAGTGTTCATTTTGACTTGAATTTAAATTTATATCATAATTTAAAAATATTTTTCTTAATAACTACAAACAACCTATTCTTTTGTCTAAATCTTTAGAGAAACGCCTAAAAAAAGAATTAAAAAATCTCATAGCAAAAAATCTCTTTAGAGAACCAATTACATTTAATAAAAATTTTTTAAATTTGGCAACAAATGATTATTTTTTATTACGTCACAATAGAAAACTATTAGATGCCGCTGATATTTTAGCTCGAGAATATGGAACTGGAAGTGGTGCATCTCCTCTTTTATCAGGATACCTCCCATGTCATCAAACATTAATAAATACGTTATTAGATTGGAAATTTAAAAAATTTGGAATGTTATATAACTCAGGTTTTATGGCAAATCAAGCCTTAATAAAAAACCTACCTGGGGGGAATGACCTTATTTTAGTAGATAGGTTTATTCACCACTCTATTGCTCAAGCATTAAACCGTGGTTCAGCCAAGTTTAAACGCTATAATCATTTGGACTTATGTCACCTTGAAGAATTGCTATCTAAAAATGTAAATAAATACGACACCGTATTTGTTATTACTGAAAGCATATTTAGCATGGATGGAGATTATCCGGATTTAAATCTACTAGTAGAGCTAAAAAAAAAATATCATTTTATTCTAATCCTTGACGAAGCTCACGGAACAGGAGTATTAGGTAACTCTGGAGCTGGATTAGCTGAAGAAACGGGAACTTCCAAAGACATAGATATTATAATTGGCACGTTTGGTAAGTCTCTAGCGGGTATGGGTGCTTATGTTTTGACCAATTCTTTACCAATAATTGAATATATGACAAATAAAGCTGGTGAATACATCTATTCAACATTTTTATCACCTCACCAGGCCGGTGTAGCCTTGGCATCTATTGATATAATTAAAAGTGCACATAAAAAACGAGAGTCACTAAAACAAATATCCTGCTGGTTTAGAAATAGACTGGTACAATATGTTGATGTTGATACTCATTATGAAACTCCTATAATCCCACTGATTGTAGGAAGCAATGATTCTACCCTCAAGTTACAACGATTATTTTTAAATGAAGGT
>Ga0209043_1001939_pt1 | contig 11322 bp, 13 predicted proteins | sample SaaInlV_100m_DNA_3_FD_184654 | JGI IMG/M metagenome (GOLD analysis project Ga0209043, IMG submission 184654) | Marine microbial communities from expanding oxygen minimum zones in the Saanich Inlet - SI037_S4LV_100m_DNA (SPAdes) (version 2) | ecosystem: Environmental > Aquatic > Marine >... | reverse complement strand
TTTGTATAGTGTTGCATTTATGTTCCCTTCTATTGGCAGTGTTGACACTGCAGTTGCAGACCCTGGGGCTCATACTAGTATGGGCGCTCCTGCCCCATTTGACGATGGTTTGATGGGTGCTCCTGGTATGTCAGGGGCAGCCATAACAGGTAACGATAATGTTGTTTGCGGCGACTTACCAGGAAAGTTATTAGAAACTAATTGCCTGAGAGATGTTTTAGACGGTAGTGAGTTTGATGTCCGCACAGAAAACCAGAAAAAGAAAGGGAAAAGAGGCAACTATGGGTGTGGCAATAGTGATCGGGCTACGCACACAGCTTGCCTAAGAGCTATATTGCACTCGAACGATAATACTTTGGCACCAGGAACAAATTAGTAGCGCGGAATATTATTGAAAGTAACAATTAGATAAATTTGAGCCTGTGGGTCTGTGAAAAATATTTTTTTTCACAAGTCCATGGGCTTTTTTATTGCCAGAAGTTTTTCGAGCAAAAGAATCGCCAACTGATTTGATAACTCCTTTCTCTAACAACTATCACTTTTTTGGGGCAGGTAAAGACTACCCTTGTTATTCCAAGCCAAATAAAAAAGTATCAAGTTGATTAGCATAAGACTCAACATGAGATAAGTATTCCAGGGTGAGATTAAAATTTATTTATAATAAATATCCTCACCAATTTTAACCCTATAAAATATTATAAATAAAGTATTTCAGGGTTTATCGACGCTATGTTACTTTCGGCACAACCTGTGCACTAATAATATGTTGTATAAATTATAAGTCTTCAGCTTACTTTAAATAGCTAATCGTATGAGGCCAAAAATAATCAAAAAAGATTCTCTGGGAATCAATTTTAGTAGCTCTTTCTATTATATGTTGCACGGATATAACTTCCTGTAATATTGTTTAATGAGAAGAAAGTTATGAGTTCAAAAACAATGAAATATCGAAATGGACAAGTTATTCTCAAAGAAGGTGAGAATACACATAACGCTTATATCATTATGACTGGTAATGTGAATATATCAAACAATGGGGTAAATATCGCTTCACTAGGTGAAAATGAGATATTCGGTGAACTTAGTTGGCTTCAACATACACCAAGATCAGCAACTGTAACTGCACAAGGTGATGACGTATCTTTACGAGTAATCAATGCAGAAGATGCTGAACGGTTTATGAAACATAATCCAAAAGCCCTGATACCTTTATTAAAACTAGTGGCTGCTCGGTTACAGTCAACTTTGAAGAAGATTAGGTAATAATCCAATTAATACATAAATTTGGGATGTTGAGAATTTTTTTTTGGAGATAAGGCTAAATAAGATATAAAGGAAAATTAAATCCCTAATAGTTTTTATTAAAATGAGGAGTAAGAATTTTGTGGATACAATTAATTATAGAATAAAAGAGAACATAATTGAGGAGGGAGCACAGGGAGATTGCGCCTACATCATTGAAGAAGGATCCGTCGAGGTATCCAAAATAGCTCCGAATGGGGAAAAGCTTGTTTTGGGTATTTTAGAGAAAAGTGAGATTTTTGGTGAAATGGCACTGATAGACGGGCTGCCTCGTTCTGCAACCGTTACAGCTCTGGAAAATTGTGTTTTAAGCGTCTGTACCAAAGAGACCTTCAATTATTTAGCGGATCACAACCCGGAATCTCTCATACCCATTTTCAAAGTTTTGGTCAGACGACTGAGATCAACTCTTGGATTAGTGGAAAATATACAAAAGAAAACGGGAATTGCAATAGAAGCGGAAGCTTGGCTATCAAAAATGACGTAATCAACGTGTTTCTAATTAGAGTTTTGAACGCCAAAATTTTCCAGCTGTATCCGTCCCCCCGAGTTTATATAGGAAAAAATCTTAAAGAGAATAGTAAATCCATTGCGCTATAACCTAGTAGTGGTGTATGGTCTTGATATAATAGTAATTAAACGAGAGAGATAAAGTGGTTAAAGTCCCAGAGTTATTGTGTCCAGCCGGTAGTCCCGAAAAATTAAGATATGCCCTGGCGTTTGGAGCCGATGCTGTATATGCAGGACTTCCTCGATTTTCCTTACGGGCTAAAGAAAATCCTTACAATAATAGTTCCTTAAAAGAAGATATAGAATATTGCCATCAGGAAGGTAAAAAGTTTTATGTCACAGCAAATATTCTTCCCCAAAATCGAAAACTTGAATCATTCAAAAGTTCTATTGCAACTATTGCTGACGCAGGAACTGATGCAATAATTATGTCTGATCCAGGAATGATTCAATATGTGAGAAAGGAATTTCCAGAATTACCAATTCATTTATCAGTACAAACAAATACAATAAATTGGATGTCAGTGGCATTTTGGAGGGACTTTGGAGTAAAAAGAATTATTCTTTCACGAGAATTATCTATGCAGGAGCTAAAAGAAATTCACACTCAAGTTCCCGATATTGGGTTAGAATCATTCGTGCATGGCTCTATTTGTATTGCATATTCTGGAAGATGTCTTCTATCTAATTACTTTAATCATCGAGATGCTAATCAAGGGACTTGTACTAATAGTTGTCGGTGGGAATATAATGTGAAAGAGGGATTAGCAGAAGGGGAACAAGCAACACAAAGCCCCAAGGGAGAATACTTAATTGAGGAAAAGGGGCGTGGTGGTGATCTTATGCCAATCGAAGAGGATGAACACGGGACCTATATAATGAATTCAAAGGATCTTCGAGCAATAGAACACCTTGATGAATTATGGAGATCAGGAGTTGAGTCATTTAAAATAGAAGGTCGTACAAAATCGATTTATTATTTGTCATTGATAACAAAATCATATCGAAGAGCTATTGATGATATGGTGGCTAACAGGCCCTTTGATCCAAAATTATTGAGCGAAACTGAAAAGACAGCCAACCGTGGATTCACTACAGCTTTTCTTCTTTCCGCGGCTGAAAAAGCTACGGAACGATTTAATTCACCTCAGGAAGATAACTTACCACAGGTATACGCTGGGAAAATAATGAATGAACGAGCTGGGGGTTGGATGGAAGTAGATATTAAGAATAGGATTGAAATAGGCCACGAAATAGAATATATCTCTCCACAAAATAAATATCGTTTTAAGATTGCTTCAATGGAAAACGCAAATGGTTTATCGCTACAAGAGGCTCATGGAGGAAATGGCACAGTCTGGATGAAGACAGAAGGCCCGATTGATCGTTTTGCTTTATTGAGCCGTGTGGTAAACGAACCTATTGCCTCACCAGTTTCTTAAGAAATAAAACATCGAAGGCCAAAAAAACCCATTTATTTATTAGTATTGTTCAATAAAGATTTGTTGTATTTTTATTGATGATTTTTAGGCCAGGATATAGAGACTAAAATTCCTACTACGAGAATGAGTGTTGTCCACTTTGAGAAAGAATCAAGTCGGTAGTCGAAAATATCTTGGGTTAGCGTTCCATCAATAAAAATAGCGCACGACGCTACCACAATTAGTAAAAAAGATCTTTTTATCATTGGATAATTGTATTTTTTTAGCTACTTTGTCTATCAAAGATGAAAACGTTTATTATAAGATAAAATATTAATTACTCGTATTAATCTAGGACAATAATAGAATTTGCAACTTATATAAACTTCAATATAATAATATTCTATAGGGTTTGATAATTTAATTTTATCAGTACTGTAAAAAATTCGCCTAAACAAATAAAGAAGAAATGCCAATACCAATAAAACAAGCTATAAAAATAGGCACATACGTGATGTGGCAGAAACTAAAGGGGCAAGAAAGATACCCTCTGGTCTTGATGCTGGAGCCATTATTTCGTTGTAACCTTGAGTGCATAGGTTGTGGAAAAATTCAAAAACCGAATGAGATTTTAAACAAAAATCTAACTCTCGATCAATGTTTTAACGCAGCTAATGAATGCAATGCTCCAGTGGTATCAATTGCTGGGGGTGAACCTTTAATGCACCCAAAAATTGTTGAGATTGTTGAAGGACTTATCAAACAAAAACGATATATTTATCTTTGTACAAATGCGTTATTGCTTAAAAATTTTTTGGGGAAGTTACCTATATCTCCTTACCTGACTCTTTCTATTCACCTAGATGGTCTTGAAGAAGACCATGATCGTATCGTAGATAAAAAAGGAGTCTTTAAAATAGCAATCGAATCTGTCCGAGAAGCAAAACAAATGGGATATAGGGTGACTAGCGCCACAACATTTTTTGAAGGAACCACCGTTGAACAAGCAGAAACCTTTCTTGATTTTCTAAATCCTCTTGGATTAGATGGAGTTACTTTATCTTCTGCTTTCAGATATCCTGATGCACCAGATCAGGATCATTTTTTTGGACGGAAACGAACTCAGGAGTTTTTTAAAGAATTGCTAGAAAAAAACAAAAAAGGGAGATGGGATATATCACACTCACCCTTATATTTGGAATTTCTACAAGGTCGGCGTGACTATGAATGCACTCCTTGGGGTAACCCAAATTACTCAGTTCTCGGGTGGCAAAAACCATGCTATTTATTGGATGATGGTTACGCAGATTCGTTTAAAGAATTGATGGATACAACGAAATGGGAAAGTTATGGGCATAACAACAACAAAAAATGTGCTGATTGTACTGCTCATTGCGGTTATGAAGCAACAGCAGTTAAAGACGCCACAGCTAACCTAAAAAATATGCTTGTATCCGCACGTCTAGCAATACAATAAAATATAAAAATTATTCTAAAATATTTGGGAGCTCAGTTGTTTCGTTTGTCTGGGCTTGATCAATTTGACTCTGTGTTAATCCATCGGACATTTTTAAATTAGTGCCAAATAAATTTGTTTCTTTTAAGTTTGATTCGTGAAGATCAGCTCTCATTAAATTGGATCCAGATAAGTTTGCTTCTTGCAAATTAACCCATCGTAGATTAGCACCGCGTAAATTAGCATCTGAAAGGTTGGCTTTTTCAAAATTCGAATTTTTTAAATAGGCTCCGTAAAGGTAAGCACCTTTAAAATTAGCTTTTTTTAAATTCTCTCCCAAAAGTACTATACCGCGTAAATTATATCCTGCGAGATTTGCTTGTTTGCCTTCTTTTTCATCAGTATTGATCCACACTGAATGATCTTCTAGGATATCTTTTAAATCGTCCTTAGAAATTTCATGCAAAATAGTATTATTCATATATTTTTATTTATCGTGTTTTATAAAAATACAGTAAATATCTAAAATTTGATGCCTAATAAAAATAATAAGTCATAAAGAATAGAAAAAACGTAATGTACGTTTATGTTTGTCAGTATTGTTTAGGTGATTTAGATTTAGGAATTAAGAATTGTATCTCGAGATTCCTGATAATTCAGATTATTAGGAGAATATTCAAGGGCTTTATTAATAAATTTAAGAGCTTCTTCTCGGTTTTTCAATTTTAAGTGAATTAGTGCTGTTTGATAGTAAGCTTCGGTAAGGGGCGCATTAACTTGAATGGATTTTTTAAAGAAATCTAAAGCTTTTGTATTTTCCTTAAGATCTTTATAAACCATTCCTAAGTTGAAATAAGTTCCCATTCCCGAAGAATCCAATTTTAATGAATCGTTAAGAACTCTTAGGGCCTCATCTAGTTGTCCATTTAAACGAAGTGTATCAGCTAGATTGTTAATATACATTGGATTCATGGGATCTTTATTACTGGCTAAGCGGTATTGTCTAATGGCTTTATCATAATTTTTCTCTTCTTTATATACATTAGCTATATTATTTAATGCTTTTGAATCATTATCATCCGATTTCATATCGATCGACTTTTGCCATAATTTAATTGCACCATCTTTATCTCCAGTAATGTATTTAACCATACCTAAATTGATGTAAGCTTGTACGTTTTCTGGATCAAGTGAAATAGTTTTTGCAAATAAATTTTCAGCCTCATCATATTGTTTGAGTCCATAGAGTACTACCCCCTTTTTTCGATAAGCAATAATATTACCGGGGTCAAATTTAATGGCTAAATCAAATTCTTCCAGTGCATTTTCATAAAGAGAGTACTTAGCTAATTCGAGGGCAAGGTCATAATGAGTTTTTGATTGGAATGCATCAACCTTTGTGTTTTCTGAACCACAAGAAGAAAGTGTTAATAAGGTAAGTACAAGGTATAAATAAAATTTCATTATTAGAATCCTTTTCAAATCATAACTTTAAAGTTTAAAAAATTAAAACTACAAATATTACATAAAATACAGGTAAAAAATGAATGGCTTTTTTCTGCCCGCCATTACCTCTCTAATCAATATAAAAAAATAATAAACTATTAAAAATTTACTTTCCTTGGTCGGCAACAGAAATTGCAGCCTTTTTAATAGTTTCGGCATCTCCCAAATAATAATGAGTTTTTGGAGTTAAATCAGCATTAAGTTCATAGACAAGTGGAACACCCGTTGGGATATTAAACTCAGTAATAGATTCTCCACTCATACAATCAAGATACTTTACCAAAGCTCGAAGACTGTTACCATGAGCACAAATAATAACATTTTGTTTTGCTTGTAAAGAAGGAACAATAGTATTTTCCCAGTAGGGTAAAAATCGATTCACAGTATGGCTGAGCGCTTCAGTTCGAGGGAGATTCTTCGATGCAACAAGCTCATATCGCTGATCATTCTCTGGTAGGCGGTGATCGCCATCTTCGAGACTTGGTGGAGGGATATTATAGCTGCGACGCCACTCCTTAACTTGCTTAGCGCCATGTTTAGCCGTAGTTTCTTTCTTATTTAGACCTTGTAAAGCTCCATAATGCCTTTCATTGAGTCTCCATGACCGGTGGACTGGAATCCACATTAAATCCATCTTATCAATGACAATCCATAATGTACGAATAGCTCTTTTCAAAACAGATGTATATGCAACATCAAAAAGATATCCTTCATTTTTAAGAAGAATTCCGGCATTATTTGCCTCTTCAATTCCTTGAGCAGTAAGATCAACATCGGTCCATCCAGTAAACCTGTTTTCAAGATTCCATTGGCTTTGACCGTGGCGTAATAAAACAAGCTTGTGCATTAAGTCGTCCTCCAAAAAAAACTAATCTAAAATTGAGCTGACAAGATTTAAAAAATGAACTGATCATTAAATATTATAGTAAAAAAAATTTAACCTTAAGAGGATTAGGGTTAACAGAAACAATTGTAAGAACTCTAATAAATAGTGATATTATAATTTAAAATATTAATGGGAGTGAAGCAATGTACGTCGATGTAGAATCGAACGAAAATATCCATGAAAATTTTAGTATGCTTTACCGTGACGTTTCGAAGTCACGAGAGATTTATTGTATAAAATATAACATAGATGGAGAAGAATCTCCTGTTCAGATAATAGGCTGGGATAAAGAAACACAATCACCTTGCTCTGCTTATGCATGCCAGGTCGAAGAATCTGGAGATGGGGTGGCTACTCTTATACATGGCGGTAGCGGTGGAATTCGAATAAAACCTCTGGAAGATGAAACAGAATGGGACCTTGGGGCAACAAAGCAAAAAGGGGCTACCCATCTTGTTTATCCGCGAGACTGTTTTATAGTATACAAAGACGAAATATAATTTATTTGAAATAAATTTAATAATTCAACATAGTTATTTAACATCTTTATATATTAATCATGTTTCTAATATGATCGTCTTCGATTATTTTGGAGTTTACTTTCCCTGGACAATGAATTAAAAATTCGCGATTTCCTTTTTGCCCAGTTATGGGTGAGGGGACTATATTCGTTATAGGCCAACCTTGTTTTTTCATAAAAGAATTCAACCTAATGAGTACCTCGAGATGCTTTTTTGGATTCTTAATAATTCCCTTATTTTCAACTTGTTCTTTTCCAACTTCAAATTGAGGCTTAACCAAAGCTATCAAATCTCCTTCTGGTTTCAAAAGATTGATTGCAGGTGGGATAATAATTCTTAACGATATAAAAGAAGCATCTATCACGACTAAATCAACTAATTCTTTAATATCAGTTAGACTTAGATCACGTGCATTTTTTCGATCTAAAGACACAACCCTTGAGTCGGTTTGTAGTTTCCAATCCAACTGTCCATATCCTACATCGACGGCAAATACTTTATCTATGCCATGTTGAAGTAGACAATCAGTAAAACCTCCAGTTGAAGCACCGATATCCACTGCAATTTTTTTAGAAAGGGGTATATTAAATTTTTTAAGGCCGTGTTCAAGTTTAATTCCACCACGGCTAACGTAAGGCTGGTTATCTTCGAGTACACGTATGGTGCAATCTTCATTGTAAAGCCGACCTGGTTTATCAGCAACTTCATCAGCTATTCTAATTTTACCAGCTAATATTAAACTCTTTGCACGTTCTCGTGATAAAACCAGTTTTTTTTTAAAAGTAATTGATCTAAGCGTATTTTACTATTTTTGGTTTTCATTATTATCATCCATGGGGAAAAGTTCAGTAATTAAATCCCCGGTTTTTCCTTTGGTAAGTTTTTCAATTTTTGCCTCTGCTTCGTTCAGTTTTTTTGAACATAATCGTGACATTTTGATTCCCTCCTCAAAAATTTCAAGAGATTTATCAATATCTAAATCACCACGTTCCAATTCATCTACAATATTTTCTAATCGGCTCATTGCTTTTTCAAATTTAATTTCAGACATAATAACCTCTATAAAATAAACTTAAGTAAGTTGCTTACTTTAGAATGGAATTATTTTATCAATTGTACACCTTAATTGGCCTTTAGCCAGATGGACATTTATAGACTCTCCTTCCTTAACTTGGTCAGATTGAGTGAGGGCTTTTCCATGAAAATTTGTAATACTATATCCACGGTCAAGAATAGCTAGTGGACTGAGAGCGTGGAGATTTTTTAGAACACCATCAAACCGTTCATGATTCAAACGAATTCTAGACTGTAAATTTTTGACCAGAAGGTGAGATAACAATGTTCTTTTTTCTCTAAGTTGATCAATATTTTTTGTGGGGCTAAGATGAACAAGTTGATGAACTATCCCCGACAATTTTTGACTTTGAAGCAAGACCCATTGGTCTAATCCTCGGAACAAACGGTTGTTCAAATCATCTAAACGCTGTATTTGGGGTTGTGTAATATAAATAGGGTCTTTAAAAAACCGTCGACCCATTAAATTATTTAGCAAGTCATTATGTTTTTTAATTTTGTTCTGTAAAATCACTAAAAGTTGTTCTGATAGCGTATTTATTTTTTTTATTTTTTCGTCCAAAATAGGGACTGCAAGCTCTGCGGCAGCAGAAGGTGTTGGAGCACGCAAGTCTGCAACAAAATCTGCGATGGTAAAGTCTATTTCATGCCCAACGGCTGAAAGTACCGGTAGAAAAGATTTTGATATCGCCCGTGCAACAATTTCTTCATTAAAAGCCCATAGATCTTCTATCGAACCACCACCCCTTCCAACAATGAGAAGATCCAAATCAAGAACTTTATTCATTTGTTGAATTGCATCAGAAATTTCTTCTGCGGCACCATCGCCTTGAACTTTTACAGGGTATATCAGTATTGATACCTTGGGGTTACGTCTGTGAATAATATTAATCATATCTTGAACGGCCGCTCCTGTAGCAGAGGTCACTATACCAACCTTCCATGGGAATAGAGGTAACGGTTTCTTTCGATCCTCATTGAAAAGTCCTTCCTTCATTAGTCGAGCTTTTAGTTTTTCAAAAGCTTGTTGTAAGGCACCTAATCCTTTAGGTTCAATACGTTCTACAATTACTTGGTAATCACCTCTGGCTTCATATAAAGTAACGCGACCAAACAAAAGAACATGATCCCCATTCTCAGGGTTAAATTTTAATGCAGAACGGAAACCCTTAAATAAAACACAACGGATCTGACAACGATTATCTTTAAGGATAAAATAAGAGTGCTGAGAGCTAGGAATGCGAAGATTGGATATCTCACCTTCTATCCATACTGAATCAAACGCTGACTCCAGAATAGATTTTACATCACCTGTTATATCTGAAACGGAATAAATTTGAGGCGTAGTTTCTTCTTGTTGCATCACGAAAATTTAATTGAATCGAAAATAATACATAGAAACACATTAAATATTTATAGCCTAACTATATGTAAATACTTTGATGTAAAAAATAAAATAATCGGTACTAATTTAACCTAAACAACTTGCTAATAAAGTTTCACAAAGAGTTTTTAAAAGCTTGGAGTGTATTTTCCATAAGCATAGCGATAGTCATGGGACCCACTCCCCCAGGAACAGGCGTAATAAGAGATGCTTGTTTTGATACAGAAGTAAAATCAACATCACCAACAAGTTTACCATCCAAGCGATTAATACCAACATCAATTACCACTGCATTATTTTTAACCATATCAAGGCTAACAAAATTAGGTTTACCAATAGCAGCAATAAGAATATCTGCTGATCGGGTAATGGAAGGTAAATCTTTTGTGCGGGAATGACAAATCGTAACGGTAGCGTTTCTTTCAAGTAAGAGGAAAGAAACAGGTTTCCCAACAATATTACTACGTCCAATGATCACAGCATTTTTTCCTTCAATCTCTATCTTATATTCATCAAGAAGTTTAATAATGCCAGCAGGTGTACATGGTTTAAATAAAGCATTTCCTGTGACTAATCGACCAACATTTTCAAGATGAAATCCATCTACATCTTTTTGTGGATTAATGGACACAAGAATTGTTTTTGATGAGATATGGCTGGGTAGAGGCAATTGAACTAGAATTCCATTCACTTGGTCATCATTATTCAGTTCATTAATCAGATTTAATAATTTATCTTCGCTCGTATTTTCGGGAAGAATATGCTCAAACGATTGAAATCCAATATTTTTACAGGTTTTATTTTTATTTTTGACATACACAGCAGACGCAGGATCATCTCCTACTAAAACAACGGCTAGACCAGGAGTTTTTCCAGTTTTATTCTTTAAAATTTTAACTTCAGCAGCAATATTATCTTTAATGTGAGAGGAAACCTTTTTCCCATCAATAATACTCATAATAAATTATCCAAAAATAGTATTAAAAATTTACATAAAACTGAAAACTAAAGGGTATGCATTATAGCGGATCTATTTATATAATCTGGGGGACTAAAAAGATATAAAAATATTGATTATTATCGGTTGAAACCGCTCATTTGCAAAATTTCGGAAATTTTAAAATTACCAATATTCACAGCTGTTGGTAAAATTATCACTAAACAGATTAAAATAGCCGTTATGCAACTTATTCGTGGCTTACACAATTTAAAAAAACACGCCGGCAGTGTTGTCACTATTGGTAACTTTGACGGTGTGCACA
>Ga0209043_1001938_pt1 | contig 11327 bp, 10 predicted proteins | sample SaaInlV_100m_DNA_3_FD_184654 | JGI IMG/M metagenome (GOLD analysis project Ga0209043, IMG submission 184654) | Marine microbial communities from expanding oxygen minimum zones in the Saanich Inlet - SI037_S4LV_100m_DNA (SPAdes) (version 2) | ecosystem: Environmental > Aquatic > Marine >... | reverse complement strand
AAATGTAAGGGTATCAGCAAATAAGACAGAGGTCTGTGCTAAGATTAATAGAAGTGAGAGGTATTTGACCCAGAGGCGTTTCATACAGGAAATTACATATAAATTAGTAATAATATGGCGACTGGTTGATGTCCGGTGTCATACTAAGACATAAATCACCCCAAATGGGCATACAATGGGCATACAGGTGGGCCTACATTGGGCATACATTTTAGATAATATGGTACTATTTAGTATTAAATTAAATCACAAAAAGTAAAAGGTAGCTGCAGGAAAAGATGGTCGAGAAAAGTGATTTTATCTTCGGAAAAAGAGTTGTCGGGACGGCAGGATTTGAACCTGCGACCACTTGACCCCCAGCCAAGTGCGCTACCGGGCTGCGCCACGCCCCGTTTAATTTTTTCTAATATCTTCTAAGATTGATTTTAATTCAGTACGAATTTTAATTAATACATCTAAATCAATTTCTGAAATTGATTCACTATCAGTATTATCAATAGTTATTGGTTGCTCTCCTGATAGCACTTTTCGTGCACCGTCTATTGTGAATTTTTGATTATAAAGTAAATCTTTAATATTTATAATAAGATCAATATCTTTTTGCCTATAAGTTCTATTACCTGCTTTATTTTTTGAAGGATTAAGTTGTTTGAATTCAGTTTCCCAATATCTTAGAACATATTGTTTTAGTTCAGTAACTTTACTGACTTCGCCAATAGAGTAGTATAATTTTTTTATTGAATTTGCTGGGCTGTCCATTAAATAACCTATTAAACTAATACTTTATATTAATTAAGATATTGTCAACTATCAATAATTATAGTTGATAATAGATTATACTTTAATTGCGTGTTTTTGATAAAAATATTTCTATACGATCTAAGGCATCTTTCAATATTTCCTCTGTAGGTAGAAAAACAATTCTAAAATGTCCTTTTCCATATATATTCGAAAAACCTGACCCATGAACAGTCAATACATGCTGTTCATGTAATAGTTTAAGAACAAATTCCTTATCATTTTGAAACCAATGAGGGTCAGTAAGCTTGATAAACATATAAAATGCACCTTTTGGAGATTGTACAGAAAGTCCTTCAATGTCTTTTATACGATCTATGCAGTACTCATTACGTTTCTTTATTAATGTTAAATAACTTTCCATCCAACTATCCTCACCTTCGAGACCGGCTAAATATCCGTATTGTGCAGGTGTTGATGCGCAAAGCCTTGAACGTAGTAATCTTTCAATTCCATCTTTAACATCTATAGAGTTTTTTTTCGGATCATGAAAAGCCATATATCCAATACGCCAACCTGGTGCATAATAAACTTTTGATACTCCATTTAGGGTAATAACTGGAACTTTTTCAGATCTAGATGCAGTACTAAAATGATTACCATTAAAATTTAATCTATCATATATCTCATCGGAAATAATAGTACAGTTTTCATACTGTGATGCTAATTCAATGATTACATCTAATTCATTTTTTGTAATTACATTTCCTGTTGGATTATTTGGATTAATTAAAACTAATAATTTAACCCTGTCATTCATTTTAGATTTTAAATCTTCTATATCTATACACCAACCATTGTCAGGATCAAGTCGATATTCAACTGTTTTACCACCATAAACTTGTGGATATGCCATATATGGTGGGTAGTGAGGGCCGGGCGCTAAAACCTCATCACCTTCATTTAAATAGGCCGCAAATATAATTTGGAGTGCTTCAGTAACTCCATGGCATACGTAAACATCATTAGATTTACAATTCCATCCACCATTTATTTTAGTCTGCTCATTTACTGCAATTGCAGATCGTAGTTCTTCTATACCATACGCAGGTGAATAACCATTTTTTTGATTAACAATGGCTTTTTGATAAGCCTCAATCATATGTTTAGGTGTTGGGAGACCTGGATAAGCTAATGGGTCACCAATATTTAGCTTTATAATATTGTGCCCGTCAGCTTCTAATGCAGTTGCCGGGACTACTACATCCCGGATTGCATATTCTATCTGGGAAGCACGATTTGTAACCGGTATTTGCTTCGCCATGTTAATCCTTCTTAACGACGTTTAAAGGGTCTTCTGCCTCCACCACCTCGATTTCCACGATTATCATTTCTTTCGCGTGGTGGACGCTCTACATACCCTTCAGGCTTTTCTAATAAAGCCTTACGACTAAAGTCTAGCCTACCTTGATCATCAACTTTAATTAATTTTACACGAATTGGATCACCCGGCTTAACAACATCTTCAACTTTTTCCACTCTACTCCATTCCAATTCAGAGATATGGACTAAACCTTCACGACCTGGAGCAAATTCAACAAAAGCACCAAAAGTCATTAGTCTTGTCACACTTCCATCAAATTCCATTCCAACTTCTGGCTCTAAAGTAATTGCTCTAACTATTTCAATTGCTTCTTCACAACGATTCAGATCAAGGCTTGCTGCAGTTACTATACCTTCATCGTTCACATTAATATCGCACTCAGTATCAGCAATGATTTTCTTAATAGTTTTACCACCTGGTCCAATTAAACCACCAATTTTTTCAGGGTTAATTTGAAGAGATAGTATTTTTGGAGCATATTTAGACATTTCTTCTGGTTCAGGGACTGATTCATACATAATATCTAATATGTGATTACGACCAGCTTTTGCCTGAGCCAATGCTTCTTCCATTAGTTCAAAAGAAATACCTTCGATTTTTAAATCTAATTGTATTGCAGAAATTCCATCGCGTGTACCTGCCACTTTAAAGTCCATATCGCCAAGGTGGTCTTCTGCACCCAGAATGTCACTTAAAATAGCATAGCGTTCACCATCTTTAATTAAACCCATAGCTATTCCTGCAACATGACCCTTAGATGGGGCACCAGCATTCATTAAAGCAAGCGATCCACCACAAACAGAAGCCATAGAAGAAGATCCATTTGATTCTGTTATTTCGGATACAATTCTAACTGTATAAGGAAAATCCTCATAGTCAGGTAAAATTTGTTTTATGGCTCTTTCGGCGAGATTTCCATGTCCTATTTCTCTTCTACTTGTAAAACCAATCCTACCAGTTTCGCCAACACAATAAGGAGGAAAGTTATAATGTAGGTAAAATTTCTTCTTTGCATCTACATCCATACTATCAATTATCTGCTCATCACTTGGAGTTCCCATAGTCAGAACAACTATTGCTTGAGTCTCACCTCTTGTAAACAAAGCAGAACCATGAGTTCTAGGCAGTATTCCTGTCTCTACTGAAATTGGACGAATATCGGTTGTTTTACGGCCATCAGAACGTTTTCCTTCAGCTAGTATTTGTTCACGAAAAGCTGTTTTTAGTTGACTATTAACAAAGTTTCCAACCATTTTTTCAGATTCAGGATAAGATTCTTCAAAAGCTGTTACAGCTTCATCTTTTAATTCTGAAATCAGCTTTTCTCTATCAGCTTTATCTTTAGTTTTAATTGCAGTTTCAATTTTACCAGTAACTAAATCTGCAACAGCTTTTTCTAGTTCTTCATTCGTATCCTCTTCGAGGACTTCTCTTTTTAAAACTTCAATTTCTGATGTTAACTTATTTTGCAAATCAATTAACTCTTTAATTGGCCCATGGGCAAATTTCATAGCATCTAGAAAAACTTCTTCAGTTATAAGTTCAGCTTCACCTTCTACCATAACAATAGTTTTATCATTACCAGATACTATTATTTCCATATCTGACTCTTCCATTTGAGTTCTAGTTGGATTAGCTACAAACTCTCCACTAACTCTACCAACTCTAACTGTAGCAATTGGTCCTTTAAATGGAAGATCTGAAATCATAAGTGCGGCAGAGGCACCTACACCTGCTAGAGTATCTGCCATATTTTCACCGTCACTAGACATGACTGTTATGATAACTTGTGTTTCATTTTTAAATGATTTAGGGAAAAGCGGTCTTATAGGTCTATCTGTAAGACGACTAGTTAAAATTTCATGTTCAGTTGGTCGAGCTTCACGCTTAAAAAATCCACCTGGAATTTTTCCTCCGGCATAGTGACGTTCACGGTATTCGACTTGAAGTGGAAAAAAGTCTATGTCTTCTCTAGCTTTAGAAGCAGCATTTACAGCCACTAAAATAGTAGTTTCGCCATGACTAACGATTACTGAGCCAGAAGATTGACGAGCAACTTGTCCAGTCTCAATTTTTAATGTGCTTCCATTGAGCAACATTTCTTGTTTTTTCATTTTATTCTCTTATTTTCTATTAGTTAGTTTCGACGAATTGATAATTCTTGTGTCAATTTTATGTATGACTCTGGATTAGTACGACGAAGATATTTTAAAAGTTTTTTTCTCTGTGAAACTAGCAAAACTAATCCACGTCGAGAGTGATTATCTTTCTTGTTTTCTTTAGCATGATCAGTTAATAATCTGATCCTTGCTGTTAATAATGCAATTTGGACTTCGGATGAACCTGTATCTTTATCATCTTTTCCAAACTGCTTTACAATGTCTTTTATTTGTTTGTTTTCTAAGGACATTTTTTCTCCTAATTATACTTCTGCATTAAACTCATGCAGTTTTGTTTATCTTTATTTAATTGTTCTATTAATTTTTGAGGATTAGAGAATTTTATTTCATCTCGGATCCGCTCTAAAAATTCTACGGTTATATTTTCACCATAAATATCATTCGACGTTAGATCAAAGAAGTGAACTTCCATTACGAAATCCGTCTCATTAAAGGTTGGTCGAATACCTAAGTTACACATTCCATATAGATTATTCCCATTAATCCTTCCACGTATAAAATATACTCCATTTGCTGGTACTAGTTGATTTTTTTCTACAGGTACAAAATTAGCTGTAGGAAAACCTAACTCTTTACCCCGACCAGCACCTTCTATAACCTTTGATTCAAAACCAAATACCCACCCTAACTCAAAAGAAGCACGTCGAACAAACCCCTCTTTAATAAGTTTTCTAATGTGAGTGCTTGAAATTGTAATATTTTCATCTGTTATTGGATCTAATACATCAACATTAAAACCTTTTTCTTTACCATAATTTGTTAAAAACATAGGACTACCCTCACGTTCAAAGCCAAAGTGATGATCGTAACCAATTATTATACGAGAAGGGTTAAAATGTTTTACAACTATATTATTTAAAAAATCTTTTGCTTTAACTTTTGAGAACTCAATATCGAAAGGAATTAATACTACAACATTTATATTTAATGATTCTAATATCTCTAATTTTTTACTCACGTGCATTAATATTGGTAATTTATTATCTAATTGAAGAATATGTCTAGGATGAGGGTCAAAAGTAATCAAAACTGATTTTTTATTAATTGATTGTGATGTAGAGACAACTTTTTTAATTACTTCTTGGTGTCCCCTATGACAACCGTCAAATGTGCCAATCGTTACAACACTTTCAGGTAGTAATGGAATATTGTTTATCGATTTGTAGACTTCCATTTTTCCTCAAAAGTTTTAATTGATGTTGAATTATTAATATTATAAGGACCAACTTCAATTCTTACTAGTTTAGTTAAATATCCAATAGTACCGAGTTTTTTTGCAATATCTTGACCTAGTACTCGAATATATGTTCCTTTTGAACATGTAACTGAAAAGTCTATTTCATTTTTGTTAAAATTATTAAGTGAAATTTCTAAAATACTTACGTTAACAGGTTCTCTTTCTACAATTATATTTTGACGGGCAAGCTTGTATAATCTGACACCTTTTACTCTCTTAGCTGAATACATTGGTGGCATATGTAAATAATCACCTTTAAAGCTAATTAACACATTTTCAATTTTAACTTTATCAAAAGTAGGTACGTCCATCTTATTTGTAACTTCACCTTCATTATCAAGCGTATCTGTTGTTTTACCAAGCTTTAAGATTGCTCGGTAAGATTTAATTGAAGATGAAATACTTGTTAATTTCTTAGTATCCTTACCTGTGCCAATAATAAGTACACCTTCTGCAAAAGGATCTAAAGTTCCAGCATGTCCAACTTTTTTTTCTCTGGTGATTCCTCTTATTTTTTTTACGACATCAAAACTTGTCCAACCAATAGGTTTATTAATACTATAAATCAAAATTTAATCTTTATTTTCTATATCATGAAAAATTGTATTAAGCTTTTCTGTATATGTAAATGTGTCATCATAATAGAATCTTAATTGAGGTGTAAATTTTATTCTCAATTGTTGACCAAGGTATTTTCGAAATGCCTTGGCTTTAGAATTCAAATTAATTTCTATTTCTTTAATAGATTTCTTTTTTTTAACTACGCTAAAAAATATTTTAGCATGTTTTAAATCAGCTGAAACAATAACATTTGAAATTGTTATAAAGCCAAGGTCAGATAAATCAATAAATTGGGTTTGAATATCGCCAAGTATATTTTGGATCTCATTCGCTACCCTATCTGTTCTGTTATAGGGTTTTTCTGATTTCAACTGAGCACTAATGATCTTTTAATAGATTTTATTTCATAGCACACAATAACATCGCCTTCTTTATATTTTGAGAAATTATCGAGACCAATTCCACATTCAAATCCAGCTTTCATTTCTTTAGCATCATCTTTAAGATGCTTTAAGGAATTTATTTCACCATCAGCAATTTCTTCTTCGTCTCTTATAATTCGAGCTTTTGCATTTCTTACTATTTTACCCTCTAAAACTTTAGAACCGGCAATGAAACCAATTTTAGGTATTTTAAAAGCTTCTTGAACAATTGCGCGTCCTAAGTTTTCTTCAACTTGTTCTGGTTCTAATAACCCTTCTAAAGCAAGCGTAACTTCTTCAACTGCGTTATAAATAACATTGTAAGATCTAATATCCACTCCTTCTTGGCGGGCTAAAAGCTTTGCATTGGAAGATATTTGAACGTGAAATCCAATAATCACAGCGCTTGATGCAGCAGCTAATAAAACATCAGACTCAGAAACCATTCCAACTGATTTATGAACAACCTGAACACCAACTTCATCATTAGCAATTTTACTTAATTGCTCAGACAATGCTTCAATAGAGCCATCTACATCACCTTTAATAATAATAGGTAGATTTTTTATAGCACCTTCTTTAATTAAGGCTGACATTCCATCTAATGATTGAGTTGCAATCTTTTTCTGATCAATTTCTCTTTTTAATCTTTGTCTTTCTGATGCAATTCTTTTTATTTCTTTTTCATCTTCTACAACTGCAAAAATATCAGCAGACTGAGGCACTTGATCAAAACCTAATACTTGTACAGCATCTGAAGGGCCAGCATGTTGAATCCTTTGACCTCTTTCATTCATCATTGCTCGAACCTTACCAGGAATATTATTACAAATAAAAGGATCTCCTACATTTAATGATCCTTTTTGAATTAATACAGTAGCGATAGGACCATGACCTTTATCAAGCTTTGAGTCTACTACAGTTCCTCGTGCTAGTGTATCAACATTAGCTTTCAATTCTAGCATTTCTGATTCGACTAACATTGAAGCTAGTAAGTCATCAACTCCTTGTCCTGTTTTAGCAGAAATTGGTATTGCTTGAATTTTTCCACCCCAATCTTCAACCAGAACATCATTTTCTGACAACTCTCTTTTTACACGCTCTAAATCAACATCCGGTAAATCAATTTTATTGATTGCAATAATTAAAGGTACTTCAGCAGCTTTAGCATGACCAATTGCTTCTTTAGTTTGAGGCATAACACCATCATTTGCAGCTACAACAAGAACGACTATATCTGTAACTTGAGCACCTCGAGCACGCATAGCAGTAAAAGCTTCATGACCAGGTGTATCTAAAAATGTAACAGAATTTCCATCTTTAAGCTCAACTCTATATGCTCCAACATGTTGGGTAATTCCACCAGACTCTCCACCTACAACATTTGTATCACGAATATAATCAAGAAGGGAAGTTTTACCATGATCTACATGACCCATAACTGTTACAACTGGCGGCCGGTCAACAGCATTTTTTAAATCTTCTTCAGTAATATCTAATGAAAATAATTCTTCTCCTACATCTTCCATTTTTTCAGCTTTAAAACCGAATTCTTCTGCTAATAATTCTATTAAATCCCAGTCAAGACGTTGATTGATAGTAGCTAATACACCTAAACTCATACATTTCTGAATAATATCATTTGAACGAGTTTCAAATATTTTTGATAGTTCATCAACATTAGCAAATTCTGCAACTTTTATTGGCTTAAAATCAACTTCTTCTAAATTTTCTTCATTTAAATTTTTATCTTTTTTATAAACCTTCTTTTTTGATTTAATATCAATTTTTGCAGTTATTTTTCGAACAGTTTCTGCTGCACTTTTATCTTTTTTACTATCCGTCTGAATCTTGTTATCAGTTTTTCTTTGAGTATTGCCTTTGCCAACTTTTGATTGGATTTCAGAAAGATGAATTTTTCTTAATTTTTTCTTGGGTTTTGGTTCAACATTTTTCTTTTTATTTTTTTCTTTTTGAATCTCTTTTTCTTGATTTTTTTGACGCTCTGCTTCTTGTATAGCTTTCTCTTCTTCTTTTAATGCAATATTGCGAGCTTCTTCTTCCTTCTTTTTTTCATCTTCCTGGTCTTTTTCACGTTCTTTTACTTCTAACTTTCTTTGTTCATCTAATGTTAAAAGATTAAGTTTTTTATTTTCTTTTTGTCTATCAAGAATACGAGTATCATGAATTTCTCTTCGAACTTGTTCTTTTCGATATCGATCAACAGATTCTTTATCTTTATGGAATTCAGCAAGAATAATCTGATATATATCTTCTTCGATTGGAGCCATATGGCTACCAACTTCAATATTCTTTAATTTGAGAAAAGAAAGTATATCAGTATGCGATATGTTTAGTTCTTTAGCTATTTGAAAAATTCTGCGTTTTGCCATAAAATTATGATTCTACTTTCTCTAGTTCAGCATTGTTTTCTTCAGTAGGGGAATCTTTCTCAGTAGATACATGGTCAGGAGATTCTTCTTCATCTGATTCTTTAGATTCGTTTTTTTCAACAAATGTTTGAACAGCATCATATATTTTTTCAAGAGAAGTTTCTGATATACCTTTAATATCAAGGAGTCTTTCCTCATCACTATTTAAAAGTTCTGATACAGTTTTAATTTCATTTTCTTCTAAAGGTTTAATAGCTCTTTTAGGCATTTTATCTATTTCGCTAAGTAAAGTTTCTTGCTCTACTTGTTTACGTTCATATTCTTTTTTACCAAAAGCATCAATTCTGTACTCTGTAACTTTAGAGGCTAAATTAACATTCACTCCACCACGACCTATAGCTAATTCAAGATCATCATCATCAAAAATTGCAATACAATATTTTCTATCATCATCAATATATAAATCTAGAGGATTTGCTGGTGATAAAGCTCGTGATATAAGAATTTCGGATTGCTCACTATAGTTTACTATATCAATTTTTTCATTATTCAGTTCTCTTACAATTGCTTGAATTCTACTTCCTCTCATACCAACACAAGCACCAACAGGGTCAATCCGTCTATCATTTGACCTAACAATAATTTTTGCTCTTTCGCCTGGATTTCTAGCAATAGATGTAATATCAATTATACTATCTTCAATTTCAGGAACTTCCATTTCAAACATTTTATATAAGAAATGGTTATCACTTCTAGAAATTACAATATCAGGTCCCCTTGAAGTAATTTCTACAGATTTAATTACAGCGCGGATTGAATCACCCCTCCGATATCTTTCAGTCTTTATTTGCTCTTTACGAGGCATTCTTAACTCTGCATGGTCAATATTAACAAATACATTGTCACGCTGCACTTGATGTACTGTTCCAATAACAATTTCACCTACTCTATTAGCATAATCTTCATAGATATACTTTTTCTCAACATCCTGCAACCTTTGAGAAAAAAACTGCTTAGCCATATGGATCATTCTACGTCCAAATATCATTGGGTCAATTATTTCAACGTACGTATCCCCAATTTCTAAGTCATTTGCCATATCTGAATCAACTTGACTAATTTCTTCTAATGTGATTTCCATAACAGGGTCTTCAACATCATCTACAATATTTTTTTCTACATAAATTTCAAATTCACCTTTGTCAAGATTAACAATTACACTACAATTACTAGAATCTCCTCGTTCTCGTTCTACTAAATGAAGAAATAATCCTTCAATTATCGAACCAAGTTCAGAGCGTTCTACGTTTTTTTCACGAGCAATTTCTGAAAAAACTTCAATTAATTCTCTATTTACCAAAACTCCTCCTAAATAAGTTAGAATTTGATTTCAATATTAGCCGACTCAACTTCATTAAAATTGTAACAACTTTTAACACCAGAGTCCAATGTCCCCTCAAAACTATCATCAAAAACATTAGTAAGTTTGACTAAAAAAGGTTCTAATTCTTCAAATATTTTAATATTTAAAGAGCGACCTATATTTTTTTTAAATTGAAAAGGATGAACTAAAGGAGCATCAATTCCTGGTGAAGTAACTTCAATTTGTACACCATCAGGATATTCAGATGATATAGCTTCGATGTTACGAATATCACGAGCTATCAATGTTGTCGTATGCAAATCGATAGATTCTAAACCATCAATAATAATTTTTATTCTAGATTGGGTCTTATGTTCAACTAAATCTAGAAAAAACAAATTTTCTGGTATTACTTTAGCAATTTTTTCTTTTAAACTAGTCATATGTCTTATTAAAAGAAAAGTGGGTCGTATAACCCACTTTTCAGGCGAGAACTTACATTTTAATTATAGTGATTCAAAGACTAATTCAAAGACTAATTAGCTAACATTTCCCCATTTAATTTTTCAGCTAATTGTACAATTTCAAAATTACCTGAATTCTCTTCAATTACTTTATCTATCAATGCTTTAGCAGATTTTTCATCTCCTAACTTAAAAGATAATTTAGCAATGTTAATATTTGCACTGGCGTTATCAATTGTTGAGTCCAAATATTTTAACTGTAATCTTTGAAATTTGATTGCTTTATTTAAATCATTATTTAGTTCATAAATACTAGCTAAAGCTTTACAAGAAGCGCCTAAAAGTAATTTATTTGAACCGTCTCGAGTATATTTATCGAAGAAACCCTGTGCCATATCATAATCTCCTCGATCAAAATGAATTTTCCCTAAATAATATCCAGCATCAAGACCTGCGTTAGTATTTAAATATTTATCATTTGCTTCTTGCAAAAATATCATCGCATTTAAATTATCTTTTTGAGCCATGAATACCATAGCTTTATTTAGCACCAATGATGCCTCATTATTATTTGTTGTCTGTGTC
>Ga0209043_1001935_pt1 | contig 11357 bp, 10 predicted proteins | sample SaaInlV_100m_DNA_3_FD_184654 | JGI IMG/M metagenome (GOLD analysis project Ga0209043, IMG submission 184654) | Marine microbial communities from expanding oxygen minimum zones in the Saanich Inlet - SI037_S4LV_100m_DNA (SPAdes) (version 2) | ecosystem: Environmental > Aquatic > Marine >... | reverse complement strand
CATGGCCGAGTCGCATAGACAATCCAAACAGATTTTTGTTGATCGCCGTCCACTTTGGATCGTGCTGTTTGATCGGATGCGTAGATACCTGTTCCTCGCTCTGTTCTTTGGGGTTTTTGCGCTGCTACTAGCTCAAGAAGGCCCCAGCGGGCTTTCATTAGAGGGCTATAAAGTACTCTGCCTTTTTGTACTTTGCGTGTTGCTCTGGTCAACCAACCTGATTCCCTTATCGATCACCAGTCTGCTGGCTATCTCCGCAGTCCCTTTGTTAGGCGTGATGGAAGCTTCGCAGGCCTATTCTTTCTTCGGCAACAAGGCAGTATTTTTTATTCTCGGGGTCTTTATCCTGTCCGCGTCCATGATCGCTTGCGGACTCAGCACAAGAATATCTATCTGGGTAATGAAACATTGGAGTAACACTCCGTCACAACTGATCACTTCGATTTATTGTTTTGCGGGAGTCAGTTCCTGCTTTATGTCGGAACATGCCGTGGCCGTGATTCTGTTCCCCATCATTCACGAAATCGCGCAATCGCTGAACCTGAAAAGAGAAAACTCGATCTTTGCAAAGGGAATGTATTTCGCTATGGCCTGGGGGTGCATCATCGGTGGAGCCATGACGGTTCTCGGTGGCGGCCGGGTTCCACTTGCTATCGAAATGCTGGAAAAATCTACCGCAGGGGGAGAGACCATCGGCATCCTTCAATACACCCAGTTGAGCTTCCCTCTCATATTGGCTATGTTTGCGGGCGGTTGGTTGGCGTTGAATTTTTTGTTTCCTCCTGACATTCAAGACATTGAAGCGGCAAGAAAAGCCTTAAAACATAAATCTCATGTCATGGGAAATTTGACCTTTCAGGAAAAAGGCATCGCTCTGGTTATGCTGATGACCCTTTTTTGCTGGTTCATTTATGGCGATCAATTGGGAATCGCCAACATAGCCATCATTTCTATTGTCCTTTTATTTGTGCTGAATCTGATCAACTGGAAAATGGTGGAATCCCATATCAACTGGGCTATCGTTCTGATGTATGGAGGCGCGATCTGTCTGGGTGAAGTCATGGCAGAAACAGGTGCCGCATTGTGGCTCGCAGAAAAATTGTTTGTGGGGGTAGTCGATTCTCCCATCGTATTTCTATTGGTCATTGCCCTGCTGTCGACATTATTCACGACATTCATGAGCAATTCGGCGGTCATAGCTATTCTTTTGCCAACGGCGATCAGCATGAGCCCATCCTATGGCATCCACCCGGCAATGGCAACCATGACGGTGATTCTGCCTAGCAACTTTGCTTTCATATTGCCCATTGCAACACCCGCTTCGGCATTGGCTTACTCTTCAAGGTTCCTGACCTTGAAAGAGATGGTCTGGTCCGGCTCACTTCTCAGTCTTTTTGGATTGGGATGTTTTTTAATCATGCTGTTATTTTACTGGCCGATGATCGGATTCCAATAGTCGATGATCGGCTTCCAATTGCCCATTATGAGTTCCGTAAAACAACTTCAGGCCGTTGAGCTGAAAAAAAAGTTAGATAACGGAGAAGATATCTTTTTGCTGGATGTGCGCGAAGAATGGGAATTTTCCCTCGCCGCCATTGACGGATCAGAAAATTTTCCGATAGGTGAAGTTGTCGACCGACAACAGGAATATGCTTTTGAAGAAGAGATCGTGGTGATCTGCCACTACGGCGAACGCTCACAACGAGCGGCGCAAGAGTTGGTCGAATGCGGATTCAACGTTCACAACCTCGTCGGCGGTATCGATGCTTGGTCACAAGTGGTCGACTCAAACGTCCCGCGTTACAGTCCTAATGGTTAATCTCCCAGCTATCGGAGCAATGATGTTACAGTCGAAATTTGTTAAGAAAGCCTGAGATGAAAGACAAGCTCTCCAAGGATCGAATTGTCTACTCCACCGAACAAGGTAGAATCTGTCCCGGCTGTGGTAATCCCGTTAACCAATGCACCTGTCGCAAACAGACATCACCATCCGGTGATGGTAACGTACGAGTCTCCCGTGAGACCAAGGGTAGAAAAGGTAAAGGTGTCACGTTGATTAAAGGGCTCGCTATGGATGCCGCTACCCTGGGATTGATGAGCAAGAAGCTCAAAACGATGTGCGGTTCCGGCGGTACGGTCAAAAAGGGGATCATCGAGATCCAAGGCGACCACATTGAACGTATACTTGACTATTTGAAGGAACAAGGCATAAAGGCTAAACAGGCTGGTGGGTGAAGAGGTAAACCTACCCCCCCATCAGGATCAGGAAGAGCAACAGATTGAGGCTCCTCACCACCGTTTTGCATCACGGAATTACCCGAAAATTGTTCGACAATAAACCCCCAATAAATTTAACCTAATTTCGAGTTAATACATTTCAAGGAAACTTTGTTGATGGCAATGAAAAATAACAAATGAATAAACAACAAAAACAAAAGATGGGACAAGATTTGGTTGATTTCATGCTGGATGACTTATCCTTAGATGAGATAGCAGAAACATTCAAGATGAAAATTGATGCTAAATATTACTCTTACAAAGAAGATAAGGAAAACCTTGTTAAAGATTGGAAGATAAAGTTTCCAAAGTGGGATATATGGATTAGACGGGCTTATAAAGAAATATGGAGCGGAGACATAAAATACGAGGAGATCAGATTCAGTGGTGATGGTGAAGACTTCAACGAATGGTTAAAGATAAAATGGTATGAAGCATATAGAAACCTTGATTGGGACGATTAAAATTAAGCCAGACTGACTTATAAGGGTCGATGGGTTATGTTTTACGGATGTTAGAATTATTAATTTAAAAATGATAAAATTAACCGATTAAATCCAACAATCAAAGAGAGGGTAAGAAATGAACCTGATTCTTTCTGGTTAATTCAATGTGATTTAATCCGAATCTTCTTGCAAAGCTGATCAATAGGTTTAAACTGGACTCTACTTACTCCGATTTCTTATTCGAGTAAGACAACTAAATACTGCAAAGGGTTAAAAATATTGCCACTCCTTTTTTGGAGTGGCTTTTTTTTTGCCCTTCCCCAACAAGGTGAATACATTAATACAAGATCATTTCATGCATGAAGTTAAGGTTTACGACACAGCTCGGGAAAATTAAAAGAGGTACTATCAATAAATGCACGAGAGAAGGAGAAAATCGATAACCCCTCGATTTTCAGCAAAAATAAAAGGTTTGGAAGGCTGGGACTCGTTAATAGTCTGGAAAAACCTGAAACGAAGAATAATTTAAAGTGCGAAAAAAATGACCATAGATAATTATACAAAATTCATAATGACCGCACTTACCTTTGCTTTCCTCCTGAATGGGTTAAACCCATGGATCAATCCAACCCCAGCTGTGGCTTCAGAAAAATCTACAATTAAAACCAAAAATATTGACAGCAATTGTTTTTCCAATAACAAAGTAGCCACCCAAACCTTGGATGGAGTAACCAATGTGGAAAGGTTATTGGGTTACATCGAATCCTCTGTGAATGATATCAAAATAACTGTTTCTGGTCTTGACAGAAAGATGAGTGTATTGCCTACCAGGAATCGAACGGAAAAAAATTAGAGCATTCCATTCACAAAAGTCGCGAAAGAAAATTAAGAGAAAGCTAAACATAAAACGGAGAACCTAATCAAAAATCAAACACTATTTGCAAAACAAGATTGGAAACAAATAAAGAAAAAGAGCTCTAGTCATAAAAAAACAGCCCTGATCTACTGCGAAAATCAATTCGGTTTAATAGATGGGAAAACTGCTGCTGCATTGGTCCGCCATTCTGAAATTTATTCCGTTGTTGGAGTAATTGATAGTTCATTAGCTGGTAAGGATGCTGGACAAGCATTAGGAGGAGAAAAATGCGATATCCCTATTTTTACCGACTTAGATAATGCCTTGGATAAACTTTCATATATTCCGGATTGTTACATTTATGGCAAAGCCCCCTTGGAAACTTTTATTCCAAATAAAGAGAGGCTCCTCATCATGGAAGCCATGAAACAGGGGATGGATATTATTAGCGGCCTGCATCAGTTTTTTTCTGACGATCCAGAGTTAACCCATATTGCAGCGTTAAACGGCGTCCAAATTAAAGACATCAGAAAGTCTCCTCCATTAAAAGACTTACACCTCTTTACAGGAAAAATATCCGAAGTAAATGTTCCCGTTATTGCTGTCTTAGGTACGGATTGCGCTTGTGGAAAAATGACCACCGCAGTAGAACTCAATAAAACTCTGAACAATATTGGCATCAAGTCGGTGCTTGTCGCAACTGGCCAAACCAGCTTAATGCAGGGAGCTAAATATGGTGTTACCACAGATGCTCTAACTTCTCAGTTTGTGGTCGGTGAAATTGAAAGCTCCGTTGTCCAAGCGTTTAGAAACGAAAGGCCTGATATCATTTTAGTAGAGGGGCAGAGCGCAATCAGCCATCCTGCCTTTATGAGTTCAATCGGGATATTGAAGGGAAGCATGCCAGATGGTGTGATCCTTCAACATCCCCCCGCTAGAAAGTTTCGCTGTGATTTTCCTGCCTTAGCCATGCCAACTCCAGATAGCGAAATCAAGCTGATTGAAACTATTTCAAAAGCAAAAGTAATTGCTATCACGTTAAGCCACGAAGGCATGAATGAAAAAGAAGTTCTGGAAGTCATAGAAAATTATGAGCAGGAGTTTAAATTGCCCACTACTGATGTGCTGAGTAGTGGATGCCAAAAACTTGTTCAGGCATTGAGTGACCAGTTTCCAAAGCTGAAACAAAAAATGAAGATAGAAAATTCAAAATTCTTTTTCAACAATCAAATTAAAAGGAACAATCATCTGCAAGGAATTGATGAATTTGTTCATGCCTAGAATTGAAATTTCTCTTTCCCAGATTCAAGAAAATACACAGTTTCTTGCAGACTTCCATATGGGAAAGGGAGTTTCCCTAATGGGGGTTACTAAAGCAGTGCTGGGGGAACCTTCCGTAGCTAAAGCCATGATTCAAGGTGGTGTCAAATTCATTGCAGACTCACGCATTGAAAATATTCTAAGAATGAAAAATGCGGGAATATCCATTCCATTTGTGCTTTTACGCACACCTTTAAGCCAGGCTGAATCTATTGTTGAAAACGTGGATATTAGTTTGAATACCGAAATGGAGACCCTTAAAAAACTTTCCTATCACGCAAAAGCACAGAATAAAACCCATCAGGTTATTATTATGGTTGAGCTTGGGGATTTGCGAGAAGGTGTACTTCTTTCTGACCTACCACAATTTATCCGGGAAACGCTTTCTCTATCGCATATAACAATAACTGGTATTGGCTGCAATTTAGCTTGCTACGGTGGAATTATACCTGACGATAAAAATATGCAAGAACTCTCCGAATTGGTTGATTCATTAGAAAGGGAATTTCAAATGAATCTTGAAATAATTTCAGGAGGAAATTCGGCAAACTATGAATGGTTTAAATCCTGTCAGAATGTAGGCAGGATTAACAATATTCGATTGGGTGAATCTATTCTTTTAGGTTGCGAAACTGTGAGCCGAAAAGCAATTCCAGGTTTGCATACTGGCGCATTCCAACTGGTCGCTGAAGTTATAGAGTCCAAGAAAAAGCCATCACTTCCCTTCGGAGAGATAGGCCAAGACGCTTTTGGAAATACACCTAGCTTTCAAGATATAGGCATTCATCGGAGGATAATTATTGCTTTAGGCAAACAAGATGCAACACCTACCAGCTTACATTTTGATAATAAGCTCAAACTTCTTGGATCAAGTAGCGATCATATTATTATGGATAGCAAATGCGGTAGCATTAAAGTGGGTGATGAAGTACGAGCTAGCTTGGATTATGGCGGGTTGCTCTCAACGATGACTTCTCCTTTTATCAGGAAGCATTTTACAAACTGCAATGGTTACGAAGCAATTTAATCATGCCCACTATTTATTAAGGAAGAGCGTATGGAAATCAATGCATTTTATGTTCTCGTCGCATCAATGATCTGCAATTTTTTTGTATTGGGTATTTCTCTGAACCGACCCGATTCGTTTTTCCCTGTCAGTTTGTGCGCTATTTCGATATCTCTCCAGGGTTACGCTTTACGGCTGATTGCCATCAGTTCTATCAGCTAATTCTTCATACCTGATCCCACAACATGATACGAAATAACTGAACAACCGATAACGGAGGATTGAAGCCGCTCAACTTTCTCCTAGGATTTAAAAACATTCGTTATCTTGGAAAAGATCTTCCTAGCTTATTCCTTTTAACTTTTCCATTAAGACTTCACGCATTGCATTGATGGGGGCGGGTTGGCCTGTAAAAAGTTCAAATTGTCGCGCCGCCTGGTTGATGAACAACTCACTTCCAGGAATGACGGTGCACCCTGCGGCTTTGGCCTCGCGCAACAACTTTGTCTCTAGTGGGTTATAGACCGAGTCGAACACAACCATTCCTTCTTTAAAGTCTCTGGCGAGAAAAGGCGTTTCGTTTATATTGGGATTCATCCCTACAGGCGAGCAATTGATTAGGATATCTATTGCCTGCGTCCCTGCGTCGCGGCAATGAACCAACTGGCAACCCAGCTCTTTAGCAAGGCTTTCGCCTCTTTCTTTATTCCGGTTATAGGTAACGGTCAACTTTCCGCCTTTTTCTTTTATGCCATAGCCGATAGCCTTGGCAGTGCCGCCCGACCCCAGGATCAAAATATTTTTATCTTTTAAAGAAGTGGATGCTTCAAGAGCAGCAATCGCACCAGAACAATCGGTGTTGTAGCCTACCCACTTTCCATCTTCCTGGACAACGGTGTTGACGGCACCAATGCTTTGGGCTGTTGTGTCAACCTTATCCAGCAACGGCATGATGCTTTCCTTTGCCGGCATCGTAACGCTCAATCCTGAAAAGAAATCTTTGAAGGCGATAAAAAACTTTTCTACGTTATCCACCAGAAACGAAACATAAATATCCGGCGAACCAATTTCTCGAAAAGCCCGATTATGAATCAGGTAACCCATGCTTTTAGAAACCGGATTGCCAATGACCCCATATACCTTAAAGTTTTCGCGCCCATCATTAACGCGATAAATATTTTTCAGGGCATTTGCCGGAATCTGACCCGGTGCGCTTTCCTGCCCTGTTTCAAGACTGCCAAAGGTGAGCAAACCTCCGTAGAGTGGAGAGAGCACACGGCTTATCTCCCCAAGATCCCCCATGCAAAGTCCTATCAACTTTTTGTTTTCTTTTTTTGCGCGCTCAAGAAGCTGAAACATCTTTAGGTTATCGCTGAGGTCGCGGGCGTAAGTGACAATTTTAATAATCCCACCTGGTAGAGCGTCCATCGTTTCATAAAGCGGATTCAAATCTTCAGGCGTATGGGAAAAATCATGGTAAGAAAGGATGATCTTCGAAGTTTCGTGCCCTTCCAAAAACGGCTGCAATAATTCGCGTGGTGTTGAAACCTCGATGTCTACATAGTCCGCCCCTGCGGCTAAAGCATCATGCAATGCCTGCAAACGTTCATCGTCAGTACCTCTAAACTGTCCACCGTCTAACTTGGTCCGATTGGTGACAATAACGGGTTTACTAACCACATTTAAAAGTACTTTGAGATCAGGGGAGTCGATCAGATCGAGACGCAACTCTAGAATATCAGCTATTTTTTCCGCTGAGGTGATTTGCTCCAATGCTTTAGGCATCGAGGCACCAACGATGGGAATACAAATCATATAAGGAAATTTAGAAAATTTTGATCAGGGGGGAATATTAGCAGACCCGGGGCACAATCAAAACGAAAACCAGCACTAAAAATAAAAAGAAATTTTATATCCCCGGAACAAATTCTTCCGTGGGAGTCGGTTCGGGTTTACTGGTTCCTATCGCCGACGATTCTTGAGCTTTTACTTGAAGGGCATCCTCCAATAGGCTCTTCCATAACGCCTGTCGTGCAGCGCTGGAAATGGTAACTTGATCCTTTTGCCCTTGAGCTCTTTTAACTGAGCTTTTTTTATTCAAGTCGGCAATACGTGCCTGCCCTTCATAGGTTTTAAAAACCTTGCTTACCGGTACAATTGAAAAATCCATAACTGCTTTTCTCCGTTAAATACTTCCCGATATCTTTGATTTGATTCTTGCCGAAACTCCGTACCCTTTTAATAAAGTGCGTCCGTTTTTCGTCGACCTCATTTTTTCAAACAACTCTGATTTCTCGTTGAGCAATTTTTTCTCGCAATCGTTTTCCATTCCTATAATTTTTTGTATTTCACTCTCGACTTGAGCTCCTAACTCTTTCAACTTGCTCGCAATCGCAACCCGGCTTTTCTCATCCAAAAGCGCGACCCCTTTTTCCAACTCCTGATCATCACTGACCAATGACTCAATCACAGCTTCTTTTTCATCAAGAATTTGAGTGAGTAAGGGCTCATCATTTTGGTCGATGGCCTTCACTTGATTCTCCATTTGCCCTGCCAGCTTTGCCAAAAGAGTTATTTTATTTCCAAGAATTTCTTTGATCTTTGCTTCTTTCATTGTCAGGCCACCGCGATTAAGGTTTGAACAGTCGTATTCAGATTCAAGTTCTCGGTAAACTTGCGGAAATTTTCTGCCAGGATATTAGGAGCACCCGATTGAATAATCACTTTTGTTTGCTTTATAGCCAGATCACCGCGACCTTCAAGAACAATATTTTCCAGTCTCTCGGCAAGCAGAGGAAGGATACCCGTTTCAGAGTTTGTAAACAGATTAAACACTTCGAGCGTATTTTTTTCCAGTCCACGTTTGAATTCTGTTTCATCAAGCCCAAAGGTGTTGTCGTTCAATGTTCGAATCCCAATCGAGCTCAATCTTTTTAATAAGTTTTCATCGCCATTTTGGGATGGGAAGCTCAATCCACTTTTAATCCCCTTGACAATGGAGGTAACGGCAACGTCCTTCTGGGTCTTTTTTTCCGTATTCCTCACGGAAATACCTGTTGCTTGTGTGTTTCCTGGGCTGCCACGGAGGTCATCGATAATGCGATTTCTTTCTTGCAAAACACGAGCCTCCTTTTGAGGGTCGATGGTCAGGTCATTGCGAATGTCTTGAATATCGCTGTCCTCCTCAAAGGAATTACTAACTGCAAGCAGATCATTAATTTTTGCGATAGAATTGTTGAACTGGCTGAACAAAATTTTAATTTGTTCAAAAAAGGTAGGCGCATCAATAAAGATAGTGATCTTCGCAGATTTTTCCGAAGCCTGCCGCAACACCAAAGCGGTGTCTTCAATCACTCCAGAAACGACATCGGTATTACTGCTGAAAAATTCTCCATCCACTTCAACGATTGCGGTTTGCGGTTGGACGATCAAGTTTTCAGGCGTATTTAAATCGTTTAGCTGAATCTCTTTTTGAACCGATAACCCCTCATTCGAAAATCCTTTATTGGAAATTTCAAAGAATCCAAGATCCAAAAGAACACTGTCGTCCTCTCGCAAGTCAATTGTATTGCTGCCTCCAGCAAGACTTACCAGAATAAGTCGGTTGTCTCTAATCAGGGCCAGCACATTATTTTCAAAAGATCCACCATCAAGCCGCTCATTGGAATTGCTGTCTTCTGTGGGATCGATCTCACCATTTCCATTAAAATCTTCCGTTATATAAACCCCTGCACCAAATTCGGAATTAGCCACGTGCAAAATTTCAAGGGTCCCATTTTGATTAACGTCTTCCGAAAGATCGAGGGTCCCATTTTGGTTTACATCTTCCCCAAAATTGATTTTATTTTTAATTGTGGACAACGAGTCGGTCGAAACAACCGTAATAGGAACGCCATTGATAAAAAATCTGCCGCTCAGGCCCAGCTTTTGCGAGGGATCTTGTACATCTGAAGCCAGTTCTGCCGTCCGCGATAACCGTACAGACCTGAAATCAAAACTACCCAGTGGTGCGTCTTTACCCGCCGTAGCGAGAACTTCTCTGAAACGGGACGAAGAAGCGGTTTTTGGGTTCAAGGCATTTTCTAAATCGGCCACTGTTTGCTGCAATTCTTGTAAAGAGTCTGTAAGACCATCCAATTGACGCAATCGGGCCAGAGCGAATGACTGTTTTTTATCCAGATTATCTATGATGGGAAGTTTTTGGGATTTGGAACGCTGGCTGAGAAACGCGATCGCATCCGCGGTTCTAAAAGCCGCAAGAGGCCCGGTGGATTCTAGCTGAGGAACCTGCCTTTTATTTATAAAAACCGCATCGAATAAGGTTTGGCTTTTATTTTGGGAGTTTTTGCCTGCTTGATTCAGGGTATCCCTGGCAACATTGACAGCAGAGTTTTTGCTGGTCGTACGACTGGAATTAAAGGGGAAAAATGTTGGGGGAATATTATTGAGAACCTGCACGTTTTTTCCGGTCTGGCGAAATACCTTGTTTCGCCTCTAAAGTGTTTAATCGAAAATGTCGATAAACACACCAAGAACGGAGTTGCACAGATTTACCGGAAAAAATAACGCCCGCCTCGCCAGTGCTTGCTACCACACCGGTGACGGACTTTCGCCGTAAGGCGACAGACCAAGCCGATATGACAGGTGACCCTGACGGGCCTTAAGTCAAAATATGAACCTTCGTTTAACATTGGTCAAGGCCGCAAACCATTCCAATATTATTCGAGATCCTCTTCTAAGCGATGGGGTGTTCCAGTTCTGGCTTGTCTCCTCTTGATGAGTTGTACAATAAGGCCCAGACAGCATACTGCTGGCGGGCGCGGTTCGTTGTTTAAATTAAACTACTGACATTCTGTCCACGTTCAGTTTCTATCGCCGTAGCATCCGGCTCATCCCTAATTTCTGAAGGCCCAGGCGCACGTAACGGATTAGTATCCTGAGATTCTTGCAAAGGCTCGCTAATTTCTTCAATTTGCTCTACATCTGCTGCAGGGATATCCAAAGGTGGTTCATTACGGGCTGCTTCTTGCGCAACCTCAGCTCTTTGCTCGGCTCTCGTTTCTGGAACACTCGCCCCAGTTTCAGAAAGATTATCTTCCTGAACCTCTACCTCTTCAGTTCCCCTAACTTCAGCATTGTCAGATTCGACTCTTTGCTGTAATTGGACGTTTTGCTGTTCAGGCGCGTCAGCAACATCATTAGTTGTCTCTCTGCTTTCATCTCGCGTATCTCTTGCCCGAGAAGTTGGATTCGTATCAAAGTCGTTCGTTGCAGCAGCGGCTTCCTCTGGATTATCTATCTGATTCCGTGTGGAAAATTCTTCAGAGCCATTGGGGTTTGTCTGAGTATTTCCCAATTGAAAACCTTCGTTGAGGGCTTCTTCTGGGTCAGAATCCCCAGGGCCTGCAACCAGCGCTGAGTCACCGGTGTTAGTGGGAGTGGGTGCCCTTCG
>Ga0209043_1001926_pt1 | contig 11389 bp, 8 predicted proteins | sample SaaInlV_100m_DNA_3_FD_184654 | JGI IMG/M metagenome (GOLD analysis project Ga0209043, IMG submission 184654) | Marine microbial communities from expanding oxygen minimum zones in the Saanich Inlet - SI037_S4LV_100m_DNA (SPAdes) (version 2) | ecosystem: Environmental > Aquatic > Marine >... | reverse complement strand
ATGCTGAAGAAATGCTACAAAACAGTTCGGGGTAAGACTTATAAGCGATGACCAAAGGGTAATGACAATAACTGCTTTATAACAAAAAATCTGGTCACATAACGCATGAATACCACCATGAATAAAGATCATTTAACCGTTTTAACCAGATATCATACTGTCCTCTCCTCTGGTGCCTTATTCTATTAGGAGATATTCATGGCGGCATGACCTAAAATAATAGCTGTTAAGCATCGTCAACAAAGAAAATAAAGAGTGACTACTCACGCATCCAATGAGTAATTTACCGCAACTGAGGCGGTTCATGAGCAGTATGGGTACAAAGCTCTCGTAAGATACCGTCACTGAGACCATAGACACAGCCATGAACAGAAAGGTTAGCATCTTTCTTCCAAGCATTTTGAACCACCGTGGTATGACATACATTTCGCACTTGTTCCTGTACATTCAATTCACACAATTTATCAAAACGCTCATCGTCATCAAGTTGACTCAATTGTTCTAAATTCAACCGCTGAACATTTTTGATGTGTCCCAACCAGTTATCAATCATGCCGTGATCCCCTCCGTCTAAGACAGCCTTAATACCTCCACAGCCATAATGACCACAAACAAGGATATGCTCTACTTCCAGAACCTCAACCGCATACTGTATAACTGAAAGGCAGTTCAGATCAGAATGCACCACAATATTTGCGATATTACGATGAACAAATACCTCACCCGGGGGCAAATCGAGAACCTGAGTAGCAGGTACCCGACTATCAGAACAGCCAATCCAAAGATACTTAGGTGTTTGCTGCTGCGCTAATTTTGCAAAAAAATCTGGATTTTTTTCCTTCATTCTTCTTGCCCATGCGGCATTCTTGTCCAAAATATTTTTTATATTTGCCATAATTTAACCATACCTCCTACAATTGCTTCTAGTAACAAAACATAAAATCATCCCCCTCGCACCTTATTTCATCACCACCTCAAACTCAATCACATGCAAAGGAACGCCATCCTCATTGATTAACTCAACCACCCAAGAGCCTGTTGAATAAGCCGTCAGCAGTTTACTGGTATAAGTCCGCCACCGATCACCCAAAATAACTTTCTTTTTTTCAAAAATAACCTTACCCTTACGTTTCCATCTATGCGAAACCGTCTGACCTTTCATCCCACTTAATTCAGTAAAATAAAACACCCCTACCGCGAAATCCTTATTCACCTTGACCGGCTGTTCAACCTGCCCAAAAGGCTCTCGATTGGCCACGCCTTGCGCCAACCGCGCCCGGGTCACTCCACGCAGCAATTCTGCGTTGACCGCCGGCGCTCTTTTTTGTTTGACTGTCAACCGGGTATTTTCCTGCTTAGTTTGACCGCCCGCCCCTTGCTTTTGAATGTTTCGGGGACTACTGATCGGTTCAATAGCTTGACGGATCACAACAGGCGCATCTCTTGGAACCTCTGCAGCCGTTTCTGAAGCCGTATCAGAACCTGTAAATATCCCATAAAAAACAAACACCAGTACTAACAACAAACCAGCAACTAAAGCAAGACGACCATAATTCCATTCCGTCACCATTCGATGCGGCGATTCAATATTAGTATTTGTGTTATTTTTGGCTAAATTAACCCTTATTACTACCGGCTTTTTATTTTCTGGCATGGCATCCTCAATTATGCACAAATTTTTAATAACACACTGCTTAAAAAAACATGTAAGACGAACAAAATATGATAGGTTGTTAATGTATCATTTTAAAAATGAAAATGGGTGGCTATATTGACTTTCACGCTAAAAGGTTCTCATGGATAACTGGCTACAAAAATTTCAATCGACGTCAGCGCTCAATGGTAGTAACGCGTCCTATATTGAAGCCCTTTATGAACAATACCTGACCGACCCAACGTCGGTTTCCAACGTATGGCAGCAAACCTTCAAAACAATCAGAGGTAACACCAAAACTGACAACAGACACGGTCCTATTTTAGAATATTTCAGCACACTGAGTACATTACCAGCCCAAAAAAGAAATACCAATGCACAAAAACAAAACACCCAAAACAACCCAAAACAAGCGGCCGTTGACAAACTCACCCATTACTATCGAAAACACGGCCACCGAATTGCTGCCACCAATCCACTCCAGCCGATCCCTGAACCCGACTCCGGTTTCAATATTACCACCTATGGTCTTAATGAATCCGACCTAGACTGTTATTTCTCCTCAGACCTCGTAGCCAACGAAAACCAACTCACTTTAAAAACCATTCTTGCCCATTTAAAGGCAGTGTACTGCCAAAGCATAAGTGCCGAGTATTTGCATATTGTTGACCCTAAACCCTCTGGCTGGGTCAGGATGCACCTTGAACACAACACTCTTCATATTGATAACAAAAGAAAAATCGCACTATTAAAAACATTAACTGCCGCAGAAGGTATTGAAAAATACTTACACCAAAAATATATCGGTCAAAAAAGGTTTTCCCTCGAAGGCGGTGAAAGTTTAATCCCGTTACTGGATGAACTTATTCAGCAAGCAGGCTGCCAACACGTAAACCAAATTGTTTTAGGCATGGCACACCGTGGCCGTCTTAATGTTCTCACTAACATTTTAGGAAAAAGTCCCGGGCTTTTATTTGAAGAATTTGAAAACCTACCCAGTAAACTGGCCTCCAGCAATGCGGGTGATGTTAAATACCACCAAGGCTTTTCTTCCAATATTTCCACCCCTGGCGGCCCTGTGCATCTATCCTTAGCCTTTAACCCGTCCCACTTGGAAATCATCAGCCCCGTAGTGATGGGCTCTACCCGTGCCCGACAAGATCGTTATGATAAAAACCAACCCGCTCATGTATTGCCGGTTGTCATCCACGGGGATGCCGCCTTTGCCGGCCAAGGGGTTGTGATGGAGACCCTGAACATGTCTGCTACACGCGCGTACACCACAGCAGGAACCATTCATATTGTTATCAACAATCAAATAGGCTTTACCACCAGCCACCCCTTAGATGCACGTTCGACATTGTACTGCACTGATATTGCTAAAATTATTCAGGCTCCTATTTTTCATGTGAACGGTGACGACCCGATTGCGGTACTTAAAATCACCCAAATAGCCCTTGCTTTTCGCATGCATTTTCATAAAGATGTTGTGATTGATCTGATCTGTTACCGACGCCACGGTCATAACGAAGCCGACGAACCTGCTGTCACCCAACCATTAATGTATCAAACCATTCGCCAACACCCCACTACACTCAAAATATTTACCGAACAATTAATACAACACAATATTATCAGCCCCGAACAAGCCATCAAAATGGCTGCGAATTATGAGTTATCACTAAAAAATAATAAAGAAGTCTCAAGACCCCGATTAAGCGACAACTCCTATTCATACACGACCCAATGGGATAAATATTTCAATAACCCCTGGGATACTGATTGCGAAACTCACGTTTCATTACAAGTCCTGAATCACTGCCACCAGCAACTATTAAAACTTCCCGATGAATTTAAAGTTCACCCCGTTGTTGCCAAAATGATGTCCCGGCAAAGTCAAATGATAGCGGGGACAGTTCCCATTGACTGGGGCTTTGCCGAAAACATGGCTTACGCCACCTTAGTCCTAGCCCATGAAAATATCCGTCTCTCCGGTCAGGATGTTGGCCGTGGTACTTTTGCACACCGCCACGCTATATTACATGACCAAAACAATGGCCATTATCATATCCCACTACAACATATCGATAAGAATCAGGGCCAATTTGATATTTATGACTCACTACTCTCAGAAGCCGGCGTATTAGCATTCGAGTATGGCTACAGCACAACGACACCAAACACGCTGGTCATTTGGGAAGCCCAATTTGGCGATTTTGCCAATGAAGCACAAGTCGTTATTGATCAGTTCATCAGTTCTGGCGAAAGCAAATGGAACCGACTCAGCGGTCTTGTCATGCTTCTCCCCCATGGCTTTGAAGGTCAAGGTGCCGAACATTCATCCGCTCGGCTCGAACGCTTTTTACAACTTTGCGCTGACAAAAACATCCAAGTCTGTGTCCCCACCACACCGGCACAAATATTCCATTTACTACGCCGTCAACAACTGCGTCTGGTCAGAAAACCTCTTATCATTATGAGCCCCAAGAGCCTGCTCCGGCATAAACAGGCCACATCCACGCTTAAAGAACTAACCGATGGTACTTTCATGCCTCTTATTTCTGACGCCTGCCCAGATCACTGCAACAAAATTGAGAAACTTATCTTATGTTCTGGAAAAATCTATTATGATTTGGCCCGTGAAAAACAAAAAATTAAGTCACCGCATCTACTACTGATCCGAATCGAACAACTTTACCCCTTCCCAGCCGAGGCCCTCTCTGAACAACTCGAACAATACCCCAACTTAACAGAGCTTATTTGGTGTCAAGAAGAGCCCCGTAACCAAGGCTCATGGAATCAGGTTAAACACCGACTCAGAAAAATTGTCTCCCGTCGATTCCCTGTTAATTATGTCGGTCGTCCGCCTTCAGCTGCCCCTGCAGCTGGGAATTATGCTAACCATCACAAACAACAAGCGACCGTAATCAACAAAGCATTAACTCATGCTACAACCATTCAACAACGCTTATGATTATTCAAATAAAAGTCCCGACTCTTCCTGAATCAATTTCTGATGCAACGCTGATCAGTTGGCAAAAAGAAATTGGTGCGCCTATCATTAAAGGCGAAAGCTTAATCGACTTAGAAACCGACAAAGTTGTTATGGAAGTGCCGGCACCTGAATCCGGCCACTTAACTCATATTTTTAAAGAAAATGGCGCTACCGTTACAGGTGGTGAGATCCTTGCCACTTTCGAATCAATAACGCATACAGAAATCAGCAACACTATAGAAGCTAACAAAAAACACGAGTATTCGAAACCTTCTGAATTAAGCCCTGCAATCAGGCGCATTGTTCTCGAAAAACAACTGAATATCAAGCAAATAAAAGGCACTGGAAAACACGGACATCTCACCATGCAAGATATCCAAAATCACCTTAAAAAAGATGACCACCGCACTGAAACCAAGACACCGATTACGACTCGTCTCAACAACGATGAAGTGAGTGCAAATAGCCATGAAACCCGCCCTCAGAAACGGGTCGCCATGAGTCGACTACGCGCTAAGATTGCAGAGCGTTTATTACAAACCCAACAACACTCTGCCACACTCACAACCTTTAATGAAATTAACATGGCCAGCGTCATCGCTATTCGCAACGAATATAAAAGCCACTTTCAGGACCAATACGGGGTGAAACTCGGCTTCATGTCCTTTTTTATCAAAGCTGCTACAGAAGCCCTAAAGCAATACCCTATTATCAATGCCAGCGTTGATAACAATGACATTATTTACCATGGCTTTTACGATATCGGCGTCGCCGTTTCTTCCCCCAGAGGTTTAATCGTCCCCGTTTTACGTGACACTGATCAATTGAATTTCGCACAAATTGAAAAAGAAATCGCAACCTTCGCACAACAAGCCAACGATGGTACTATTGCTTATGAGGACCTGATCGGTGGCACTTTTACCGTGACCAATGGTGGAACCTACGGTTCATTGTTATCAACACCATTACTAAACCCCCCACAAAGCGCTATTCTAGGTATGCATACCATTAAGGAACAAGCGGTTATAGAAAAGGGAGAAATCGTTATCCGGCCGATGATGAACGTAGCGCTTTCTTATAATCACTGCCTGATTGATGGTCGTGATGCGGTGCTCTTTTTAAAGGCTATCATCGCTAATTTAGAAACCCCAGAAAAGCTACTACTTAATCTCTAAGGCGCTACTATTCCACGGTTAAACCATCCACGCGTTTAAAGCCTTGCGGTAAAAATAAGCCCCGACGTGCCCGGTTACCACCGTAATGCTCAATATCGACTGCTTTCAATTTTAAATGTCGTTTCCCTGAAAGGATTTTCATCGTCTGCCCATACTCACCTGATATCACGCCGACAAACAACAGCGCATCAACTTTAGCCATCAGATCCTTAGTCGGAATCTGTATCAGTTTATTACCTTTACCACGCGCTAATGCCGGCAATTCGTCAACAGGAAAAATCAATAACCTCCCTTGCTGGGTCACTGCAACCACCTGATCGATTTCATGATAGATGCGTGCCGGCCTCAAGATACCGGCGCCTTCCGGCAACGTTAATAACACCTTCCCGGCTCTGTTTTTAGTGGTTAACTCTTTTAATTGCACCCGAAACCCGTAGCCCGCACTACTTGCTAACAAATACCAATCTTCTGGATTACCGGCTAAGACCGTAGTAAACAAAGAGCCGACGGGCGGGTTAAACCGTCCAGTCAAAGGCTCTCCCTGACTTCGGGCAGAAGGTAAATCATGCGCACTGGTCATATAACAACGCCCAAGTGAATCTAAAACATAAACGGGTTGGGTCGTTCGCCCTAAAGCCGTATGTAAACAACTATCACCCGCACGATAATTTAAGGTTTGTGGGTTAATATCATGGCCTTTAGCAGCACGGACCCAGCCTTTTTGAGATAACACAATAGTCAAAGGGTCATTAGCAATCAATAATGACGTATCCAAGACTTGTGATGCCCCCCGCTCAATAACCGGTGACCGCCGATCATCTCCAAACTTTTCGACATCACTTTCAATCTCTTGCTTGATGAGTTGTTTCAATAACACACTTGATGCCAGAGTATTCTCCAAATTTTCCTGTTCAGTTTGTAATTGCTCTTGCTCACCCTTAATTTTAATTTCTTCCAGTTTCGCCAAATGACGCAATTTTAAATCTAAAATGGCATCCGCCTGAATTTCAGACAAATTGAATCGAGCCATCAAAACTAATTTAGGTTCATCCTCATAACGAATAATACTAATCACTTCATCAATATTAAGAAAAGCAATCAACAAACCATCGAGAATATGTAATCGCGCTAAGACCTTATCTAGGCGCACCTGTAATCGCCTACGAACCGTGGCAGTTCTAAAGGTCAGCCATTCCGTCAGAATTTCCTTAATATTTTTAACTTGCGGACGGCCATTCAGCCCGATCATATTCAAATTAACCCGATAAGTCTTTTCCAAATCGGTGGTTGCAAAGAGATGCGACATCACCTCATCGACATCAACGCGTTTTGAACGAGGTACAATTAACAACCGCGTCGGTGTCTCATGGTCTGATTCATCACGGAGATCTTCAATCATCGGTAATTTCTTAGCCAACATCTGCCCAGCTATCTGCTCGAGCAACTTCGCACCAGAAACCTGATGCGGCAAAGCTGTCACAATGATATTACCGTCTTCAAGCTCATATTTAGCACGCATTCTTATCGAACCGTTACCGTGAATATACAGCTTTCGGATATCAACCCGCGGCGTAATAATTTCTGCTTCCGTCGGATAATCAGGACCTTTAATATAATCAAAAAGCGTTTCTAAGGGAGCGCCAGGGTTATCTAACAAAGCAATGCAAGCACTCGCGACCTCCCTCAAATTATGCGGCGGAATATCCGTAGTCATCCCGACAGCAATCCCCGTTGTCCCATTCAATAAAATATTCGGCAATCGATCCGGCAATAAAAGAGGCTCTTGTAACGTCCCATCAAAATTAGCTGTCCATTCGACGGTACCTTGCCCTAATTCACTTAATAATGTCTGCGCATAGGCTGTTAACCGTGACTCCGTGTAACGCATGGCGGCAAATGACTTAGGGTCATCGGGCGACCCCCAGTTTCCTTGCCCATCAACTAGCGGATAACGGTATGAAAATGACTGCGCCATCAACACCATCGCTTCATAGCAGGCGGTGTCTCCATGCGGGTGGTATTTTCCTAAGACATCACCGACCGTGCGCGCTGACTTTTTGTATTTGGCCAAAGCCGATAAGCCCAATTCACTCATCGCATAAATAATCCGCCGTTGAACCGGTTTTAAGCCATCGGCAACATTAGGCAAGGCGCGGTCCAAAATGACATACATGGTGTAATCCAAATAGGCCTTCTCGGTAAATTCCTGAAGGGGTAAGCGCTCAAAGTTTTCCTGAATTTCCATTATTTCAAAACATCCGTATTAAAAATAAAACCGCTATACATCGGCCATATTACCCTTTTCCTCTAACCAATTGCGTCGGTCCTGAGAACGTTTTTTTGCTAATAACAAGTCCATCATTTCAGTGGCAAGGGTTTCGGCCTCAACAGTCAATTGCACCAAGCGACGCGTATCAGGATTCATGGTTGTTTCCCGTAATTGCAAAGGATTCATTTCACCCAGCCCTTTAAAGCGTTGCACATTGATGGGTCCCTTCAATTTATCTATTTTAATGCGATCTAAAACCCCTTGACGCTCGGCATTATCCAGAGCATAAAAAACGACTTTACCGACATCAATCCGATATAACGGCGGCATTGCGACAAAAATATGACCGGCATTAATGACGGCTCTAAAGTGCTTGTAAAATAATGCACAAATCAAGGTAGCAATATGATTACCGTCAGAATCTGCATCTGCCAAAATACAGACTTTCCCATAACGCAAATTAGACAAATCATCTGAGCCAGGATCCACACCCAATGCGACAGCAATATCATGTACTTCTTGCGAAGCCATGACTTGCATTGAGTCAACCTCCCAGGTATTTAATATTTTCCCTCGTAGCGGCATTATCGCCTGAAATTCGCGGTCCCGTGCCTGCTTCGCTGAGCCACCAGCTGAGTCCCCTTCCACTAAAAACAACTCTGTACGCGTCAAATCCTGCGCTGAACAATCGGCTAATTTACCGGGTAAGGCAGGCCCTGACGTCACTTTCTTGCGCACAATTTTCTTACTGGATTTGAGTCGTTTCTGTGCACTTGCAATAATAATGTCTGCAATCTCTTCACCAATACGCGGGTGTTGATTCAGCCACAGACTAAAAGTATCCTTTGCAATCCCTGAAATAAAGACCACACATTCTCTCGAACTCAACCGTTCCTTCGTTTGACCTGAAAATTGTGGATCTTCAAGCTTGACCGATAAAATAAAATGACACCGATCCCAAACATCTTCAGGCGCAATCTTTACCCCCCGAGGCAATAATGATCGAAATTCACAAAACTCTCGAATCGCTTCTGTGAGTCCGGCACGCAAGCCATTCACATGGGTTCCGCCTAAGGGCGTCGGTACTAAATTGACATAACTTTCCGCAGTCCCCTCTGAACGCGCCTCACCCAACCAAGTAACCGCCCACTCAACAGTTTCATGGTCGCTGGCCTGCGCTTGCATAAAAGGCGGTTCGGGAACACATTCTGCCACACCTATTTGCTCCAGCAAATATTCTTTTAAACCATCCTGATAACACCACTGCCATTGCTCTTGGCTTGCTTCCACATTTAAATTAATTTGCAAGCCGGGACAAAGAACCGCTTTAGCCTGTAAGACATGCTTTAATTTTACAACGGAAATATTACAACTATCAAAATAACGCCCATCCGGCCAGAACCGAACCGCACTGCCGGTGTTATTACGACCTATTGTATCGACTTGCGCTAACTCAGTTTGCTTGTCACCGTTAGCAAAATCCATTTTATAAACACCGCCTGCCCGCTTAGTTTCCACTTCTAACCGCAGTGACAGAGCATTAACCACCGAGACACCAACCCCATGTAAGCCGCCCGAAAACTGATAATTTTTATTAGAAAATTTACCCCCGGCGTGTAACCGTGTCAGAATTAACTCAACCCCTGAAACACCATGTTCCGGATGAATATCAACCGGCATTCCACGACCATTATCAGTCACTTCAACACCGCCATCAGCCCGTAACTTAACGTCAATAGTGGTTGCAAACCCTGCCAATGCTTCATCGACACTGTTATCGACAACTTCTTGAACCAAATGATTCGGCCGCGTTGTATCGGTATACATTCCCGGGCGTTTACGAACAGGATCAAGGCCACTCAGAACCTCAATCGCTGCTGAATTATATGTATCACTCATTGCTATATTGTCTTTCTTCCTTAATTTTTAATATATAATGACCGCTTTGACTGCGCCTTGGCTATCGTAACATTAAAATAATTCAATAATTTGAATATGGCTCGAAAAAATATCACCCAATTTGAAGAAACATTGGCCGCATTAGAAACACTCGTTAAACAACTTGAGAAAGGCGATTTATCGCTGGAAGAATCCTTAAAATCTTTTGAACAAGGCGTTAAACTTACGCGAGCCTGCCAAACCGCATTACAAGAGGCTGAGCAAAAAGTACAAATACTACTTGAAAAAAATGGCACTGAACAATTAGAAAAATTTAACGATGAATAACGCACTCAAAGATTATATAAAATTATGTCAGTCTCGCACTGAAAATGCCTTGGAACACCGCTTGCCTTCCGCTGATATTTTGCCTCGTAAATTACATGAAGCCATGCGCTACACGGTTCTCAATGGCGGTAAACGTATGCGTCCACTGCTTACCTATTGCACAGGACAAGTGCTTGGCATTCCGCCTGAAGCACTCGACGCCCCGGCGTGTGCTGTTGAGTTCATTCATGTTTATTCCTTAATTCATGACGATTTACCTGCCATGGATGACGATGATCTTCGCCGTGGCAAGCCAACCTGTCATATTGCTTACGATGAGGCAACCGCTATTTTAACGGGCGATGCCCTTCAAGCGCTGGCATTTCAAATCCTTGCTACCGACCCCACGATTACCACACCCGCTGATCATCGGCTAAAAATGATTACCGCCTTAGGCAAGGCCAGTGGCTCACAAGGCATGGTTGGAGGTCAGGCTATTGATCTTGAATCGGTGGGAAAGAAAATTTCGCTCCCTGAACTAGAAAACATGCACATTCATAAAACCGGGGCTTTAATTCGTGCCAGTATACAATTAGCTACATTAGCGCAACCTGATATTGACGCGACCCACATCAAAAATCTAGATCATTATGCTAAATGTATAGGGCTATCCTTCCAAGTCAAAGACGATATTCTTGACGAAGAAAGTGACACCGAGACGCTCGGTAAAACCCAAGGCAAAGACCAGTCAAATGATAAACCGACTTATCCCGCGTTACTCGGCCTCAATGGTGCCAAACACAAGGCCCAAGAACTACACGAGCAAGCCTTAGAAAGTTTAGCTATTTTTGGTTCTGAAGCGGATTTACTGCGTGCCCTCTCTTTATATATCATTGAGCGCACCCACTAACAGTGGTCGTCAAATAACCCGATCACACTGCGAACCTACGAACCCCTAACCGTTAAAAATAACCATGAATTCTCAAGGCGCCTACCCCTTACTGAGTCAGATAGAGACACCGGCCGACTTACGTGCTCTCACTGAAGATCAACTTAAGCCTTTAGCCAAGGAATTACGTGAGTTCTTAACT
>Ga0209043_1001906_pt1 | contig 11486 bp, 11 predicted proteins | sample SaaInlV_100m_DNA_3_FD_184654 | JGI IMG/M metagenome (GOLD analysis project Ga0209043, IMG submission 184654) | Marine microbial communities from expanding oxygen minimum zones in the Saanich Inlet - SI037_S4LV_100m_DNA (SPAdes) (version 2) | ecosystem: Environmental > Aquatic > Marine >... | reverse complement strand
ATAATCTCTTCTGATTTCCCCTGACATACCAGGCATTTCTGCATTTACTGATAATCCGAAAAAACTATTCAAAAAGAATGTCAGTAATGTTAATAGCTTCAGTTGTTGCATGTTTTTCCTTATTGTTTATTTATTGGTGGGATCAATGGATCCATGATTATTAATTTAACATAATTAGTTGGTATTTTAATCAGCCTTATTTGGATCATTTTTAAGGATTAAATTTCGTGTTCCATCCTCATTAATCTTCACTAGCAATGGTTGCAATTTCATTACTGCTTGACAAATAAATAAAATACAACCTTCAACTTTAATATTGCCATGGATGCTTTACTTTCTTAAATAAGATATTTGCATGATTACACCTAAAAAGTATGTTGCTAAAAAGCATATGTAAAATTTCAAAAGTAAGGGGTCTTGAATGTCATTAACGATAGGTGCGTCAACAGGCAGACGGAATAAGCCATCTGTTATAGCTGGTATCATGTGAAATAGAAGCGTTCCTGAGAAACATATAGCTTGTATATAGGGAGATAAATTTCCAAACAGTTTATATTTCTCGGCACTTGCTCCAACAAGGACGGCAAGTAAAGTTAAAATAGCTAAAATATGTGCCATATTAAATCCACCTTGATGGTAAATGCCCAATGCAGTCAAAGCTGTTATTAAGGTGAGTAATAAGTATATTTTTCCAGATTTATACTGGATTTGTATAACTTTATTTTTTGCTAATGTATAAAAACCTATGAGTATTGCAAAAACTCCTAGAATTGTATGTAGCCATCCAAGTAGTGTTATTGTCGGCATAGTTTCTCCTATTTCTTTTAACTCATTGTTTATTTTTTATCGTATCTTCCTGGAGCAACATTGGACTCTATAAGTGCTATTGCTGAAGATGGTAATATTTTTAATAGAAAGACTAGGAATCTATACGTTTTAGTTGGTACACATAAACTTTTTCCATTAAGTGTTGCTATAACAGCCTCCTCAGCTATTCGTTTTGCACTAAATTTCATAAAGCCAGGTACTTTATCCATTTCATTCTGAACGCCACTTGATTGATGAAAATTAGTTACAGTAAACCCTGGGCAGACAGCTGTAGAAGTAATTCCTTTATGATTGTAATTTGTATTTAAAGCATCGCTGAATCTATTCATAAAGGTTTTTATGGGTCCATACAAAGCTTGAATTGTTGAAGGTGGTGCAAACGCTGCAACAGACGACACAATCATTATTCTTCCATAACCATTTGATATCATATTAGGCAAAAATACTTTCGATAGAGCGATTACAGCTATACCCAAGACTCTAATAAAATCTTCTTCATCTTCCATTGAAGTTTCATGAAAAGCAGTAGGTATTCCATAACCTGCATTATTGACAAGACAATCAATTTGATAATTATTAGATGTACAGAAATTATAAATAATTTGAGGGGATTCTACTTTGCTCAAGTCAGAGCAAATAAAATCCACTTTTATTTTATGTTTATCTGAAATAACCTTTGAAAGTTCTTTTAATTTTATTTCATTTCTTGCAGTAAGAATTAAATTAAAACCTCTTTTAGCTAAAGAATTTGCTATTTCTAGGCCTATACCCGACGAAGCGCCAGTTATTAATGCATAAGAATCTTTCATATTAATTTATTAAGGTGGATTTTATGTATTTTCCTTTTAATCTTCCATTATTGCAAATGTGAATTGTGGCAATAAACTTAACAGTGCTATTTAAAATTAAAGATCTCCATTGTCGTTGTTTTTCGTTCATAATTTTATGAATAATCCTTTAATGGCCTTTGGCCTTGACAGTATCCCTGATGCATCTCTCCCTTCTCACAGACCACAACCATTGCTCGCCAATTCTCAACAAAATGATCAGCATCTTTCTGACCTAAAAGTTCAACCATAAGTGGATAGAGTTTTCCTTTAATAAGTTCATATTCTTTAAGAACCTCATTACGATACCAGTCAGATGCATTGTTTATGATGATTTTAATATAACCAATCTTCTTTAAATGAGTTTTATATTCTTCTAATGTTTCTAGTGCGTAGGTAAGACCTTCCATTTTGAACCAGTAAATCATATCTTTAGACAATGGTTCTTCTGATTTGGTCCAGTCATAACATGTGAGGTAACCTCCAGGTTTAAGCACTCTATAACATTCTTTGAATATACCAGCCTTATCCTTTACTTGTGTGATTGCACCAGATGAAACAACAATATCAAACGATTGATTTGGAAAATCAAGCGCTCCTGCTTTGACAGTTTGAAACTTACATCTATCCTTCAACCCCATCTCAGTTGCTGCCTCAGTAGCTCTCTTGATAAGTGGGGACTCAAGATCAATGCCGACAACATTGGCACCAAATGTATTGGTCATCTCAAAAGCTGGACCTCCTAAACCACATCCAATATCAAGAATGTGTTTTCCTTCTGTCTCAATGCCATTCAACATTTTTTCGACATTGCCCGGACCACCTGGGGCCATATAACCTTTCCCCCATATCAGTTCCAACATAGTGATCATATTGTCGTAATATTCGTCTTGTTGATCCATTTTTTATTCGTTATTTTCCTAGTTCCTTTACAGCTCTCCATGCCTGCTCAATTGCTGTATTCATGAGGGAATTATTGGCGATGGTAATTCTACCAAAGGGTTGGCGTCCAATTGCTCCCGGGTTGCCATACGAATAACCATGGGCCCAACGATTAACGGAAATACTCTCAACATCTCTATGAAAATAAAATATACCCTTCGGTAACATGCCCCCTAAATGGTCTCTAATCGAATGCTTTCCATTATTTAGAACTTAAGTTTGAAACAATGTATTCATATGCTTCATCTACATTACTGGTAAGAAAAAAAAGATCTAAGTCCTCTCTGTTAATCGTTCCAAATTCAACTAAAGTTTCAAAGTTAATTAATTTGTTCCAGTATTCTTCCCCAAAAAGAACTATAGGCATTTTTTTCTTAATTTTTCCAGTTTGAATAAGTGTAAGAATTTCAAAGAATTCATCTAAAGTCCCAAAACCACCAGGCATAATTATGAGAGCTTTTGCAAGATAAGAAAACCAAAACTTTCTAGTAAAAAAATAATGAAATTCAAAATCTAACTCTGGACTAACATATGGATTAGGGATATTTTCAAAGGGTAAGGATATTCTAAGGGCACTGTTTTTACCCTCAGCTTCACTTGCTCCTCGGTTAGCTGCAATCATGATGCCCGGACCTCCACCTGAACAAATGACATATTTTTGATATTCCTCATTTAAATTCTTAGACCATTCTGTCAATTTTTTGGAGAGTGTTCTCGTAGCATCATAGTACTCAGCCAATTTAAGATTTTTATTACTTCCTTCTTGACTGCCTAAATCCTCGGGTGAAGGGGCTCTTGCTGAACCAAAAATGACAATAGTATTCTGTATATTTTCTTCTTCAAATTGTGCTTTCGGATAAAGATATTCTGATAATATTCTTACAATACGAGCATCTTTGCTATTCAAAAAATCTAAATTTTTATAGGCTTTTTCTGTTTGAGTCTTTTTTATATTTTTATTTTTATTCATAACCTAATATACCAAAGGGTAATTTCCTCATATATTTATAAAAGAAATATTAGCACGTTCGAGTCTTACCATTTGGTTTACCTTCAGTAAATAGATTTCAAAACTCTCTTTGATAAATACTCAATTGTTGGTCGTGGGATATCAAATACATTCCATCCATTAAACACCACTACAAGATCATGCTCAGGAATGATAAGGAGGTACTGACCACCATAACCACTGCCACTAAAGATCCATTTTTCTTCACCGTCCTTATAAGAATTAGAGTGATCTGATGGAAATGGAATAAACCACCATTGGAAGCCATACTTTCGATTACTACCTTCAATTAAAATATCAGGAGACATGGTTAGTTTTACCCATTCTTCTCGGAGAATTTGTTGATCATTCCACACCCCATCATTGAGATACAAAAGACCAATTTTGGCAAAGTCTCTTGAAGATAAATACAACCCTCCTTCAGTATCAGTTAAACCTGTAGGTGTTTTTTTCCAGTAATAATTTTGGATGCCTAGTGGCCTGAAAAGATATTTTTCTGCATATTTCTCAACTTGCATCTTGGTGGCTTTTTGCAGGACATGTGATAAGAGAATGGTGATACCACTGTTATATACAAATTTACTTCCCGGCTGGTGCTCCATGGGTAATGACAAGATATACTCAACCCAGTCATGGCTATTCTCCATGGTTGCTGCATCATTTAATGGATCCGTATAGGCGTAACTAAATTCATCCCACTTAATGCCTGCTGTCATCGTCAATAGATCTCGAATAGTAATGGATCGTTTCATTTCATCGTTGAATAAATGTTTATATTGAGGAAAAAAATCAATAATTTTAGTTGAAAAATCTGATCTGAATAAAGATTTTATTTCTATAAGTTATAAAGATTCTTTAATTACAATTTCTGCTAATAATAAGAGAAATTTATATTATGCCACATATGATTTTATAGAAAAATTTTTGAATGTCAATTGGTTGTCAACTGATTTTACATACTATGAAAATTTAAAATCAATAAATTTTCCGAAAAACTACTCATATTATTATGAGCCCCCTGTTTTGACAAGAACAGTTCATTCAAAACTATTTTACAGAGATTCGGTATTTGCTGATAAACTAAAAGTTACTAATGAAGCTTTTCCTAGATATGTACCAAATGCTAGAGTTCATACTTTTCATCGTTTTCTTCCATACGACGTTTTTTATAACAAAAATCCTGAATATTATGCTTTAAGAAATGGTAAAAGATTACCTACTCAACTATGTTTGACAAATTCTGATGTTTTAAAAATTGTTAAGGATAGTGTAGTTTCTTTTTTTAACAAATCTCCAAATTCAGATGTGATTTCTGTAAGTCAAGATGATAATACACAATACTGTCAGTGCGAGAAGTGTTCAAAAATTGATAATGAGGAAGGAAGTCCAGCTGGAACTATGATACACTTTGTTAATGCTGTAGCTGAATCATTTCCAAATAAAACAATATCAACACTAGCTTATCAATACACTAGGAAACCTCCTAAAATTAAGCCTGCTAAAAATGTTTTAATAACATTATGTTCTATTGAATGTGATAGAAGTGTTCCAATAGAATTAGGCTGTAAAGATTTTAGTTCTGATTTGAAAGGTTGGTCACAGTTAACTGATAACATTAGAATCTGGGATTATACAACTCAGTTTACAAATTTCTTGGCACCTTTTCCAAACTGGGGAACTATAAAGCCAAATATAAATTTGTTTGTTGATAATAATGCTAAATGGATTTTTGAACAACATTCAAATAATGATAGTGAGCTATTTGAACTTAGAAGTTATATTATGGCAAAGCTACTTTGGAATCCAAATTTAGATTTTCAAACACTGTTAAATGAATTTAATAATAAATACTATGGAAGTGGTGGTAAGTATATTTCTGAATATGTAAATAGTATACAAAACCAGATTGATAATACTTCTTTTTTTCTTTTCTTATATGGTGATCCTTCTCAGGGATTTGATTCTTTTTTAAGTCCTGAAAATCTTTTAAACTATGACATGTTGTTTAACAAAGCTCTAAGCAGTGTTGAGTTAGATTCAGAATATTACAAAAGAATTCTAAGATCTAAAATCTCGATTGATTATGCAGTTCTAGAGTCTTACAGAAAAAATTTTTCTAATTTATATCAATTAACCAAAACAGAAAATAATATAAAAAGTATAAATCCTAAATTGATAAACAGACTTAATGCATTTAGTGAGACTTGTAATGATAACGATATAACTTATATGAATGAAATGGGTTTCACTGTTTCTGATTACATCATAAACTATAGAAATGCCCTAAAAACTGCTATTAAGGAAAATCTGGCAAGTTTTAAAAACGTCACATTACATACGGATCCTAAAAAATATGCAAATGAAGATCCTAGTGTATTAACTGATGGTGCTTTGGGTGGAAATAGTTTTTATTCTAATTGGTTAGGTTTTGAGGGTAATAATTTAAATGCTGTAATAGATTTAGACGAGTCTAAAGAAATAAAATCTTTGAGTATGAATTTCCTTCAAGTTACTAATCATATTGTTTTTTTTCCTGATCAGGTTGAGTTTTTTTACTCAAATGATAATGTAAAATGGACAAGTTTAGGGAAAGTTTCCAATAAATTTGATCTTTCTCCAAAAAGTAAGGTGAATGATATTCAAACATTTTCCATTAATATAGGTAAATTAAATACTAGATATGTAAAAGTAATTGCAGATAATATTAGTAAAGCGCCTATTTGGCACCATGGAGCTGATTTGCCATCTTGGATATTTGCTGATGAATTAATAATTGAATAATTAAAAATCTTATGAAAAAATATATTTTATCTATTGATGCTGGTACAACTAGTTCAAGAGCTATTTTATTTGATAAAAATGGAAAACAAGTTTCTATATCACAGTTTGAATTTACTCAGATTTTTCCAAAAGAATCTTGGGTTGAACATGATCCAATTGAAATATGGAACACTCAATTAAAAGCAATTCATGATGTTATAAAAAAATCTAATATCAGTATTGATGAAATTGATTCAATTGGGATCACAAATCAAAGAGAAACAACAGTTATTTGGAACAAACATACTGGAAAACCTGTCTATAATGCTATAGTTTGGCAGGATAGAAGAACCGCTTCATTTTGCGATGAATTAGATAGTTTAGGAAAAGCGAATACTTTTTATAACAAAACAGGATTACTTTTAGATGCTTATTTTTCAGGAACAAAAATTAAATGGATTTTGGATTCAGATTTGTCAATAAGAAAAGCTGCAGAAAACGGGGACCTTTTGTTTGGGACAATTGACACTTGGCTTATTTGGAATTTAACTAATAGAAAAATACATGCCACTGATTACACAAATGCTAGTCGTACATTACTTTTTAATATTCATACATTAACTTGGGATGACGAGTTATTATCAATTTTAGATGTTCCCAAAAACATGCTTGCTAAAGTTTTTGATAGCTCAGAGAAAATTGGAGTTACTGATTTCGAAATTTTAGGGTTTGAAATTCCTATTTGTGGTATTGCAGGTGATCAACAAGCTGCATTGTTTGGTCAAATGTGTATTGAACCAGGAGATGTAAAAAACACATATGGAACAGGTTGCTTTTGCATGATGAACACAGGAAACAAGCCAGTCAAATCTAATAATAGAATGTTGACTACTATTGGATGGAAAATTGGCGATAATACGACTTATGCATTGGAAGGTAGTGTATTTATTGCTGGAGCAATAGTTCAATGGTTAAGAGATCAATTGAATATTATTAATGATGCCTCAGAAATCGAAGATTTAGCAAAGACAGTAGAAAATAATGGTGGAGTTACTTTTATTTCTGCTTTGTCTGGGCTTGGAGCACCATATTGGAATCCTAATGCTACTGGCGCGATTATGGGAATAACTAGAGGAACAAAAAAAGGACACATTGCAAGAGCAGCATTAGAAGCAATAGCTTTGAGATCTAGAGAAATAATAATTGAAATGCAAAAAGATTCAGAAACTACTTTTGATAAATTAAAAGTAGATGGTGGTGCAAGTAATAATAATCTTTTGATGCAAATCCAATCAAACTTTTTACAAGCTCAAGTAATTAGACCTAAAATAACTGAAACTACAGCGTTAGGAGTTGCTTTTTTTGCAGGATTAGCTTCAGGATTTTGGAACTCTGTTAATGAGATAAAAAGTATTTGGGAAGTTGAAAAGAAATTTGATCCTCAATTGGTTGAATATGATAAAAAAGTTATTTCTAATTGGGAAGATAGAATTAAAAAAGTTCTTTAAAATTGAACAGATCTTCAAATATTAACTTATTAAACAATAATAAAAAATATGATTTTATTATAATTGGTGGTGGAGCTTCAGGACTAGGTTGTGCTTTAGATGCCTCATCAAGAGGGTATTCTGTTGTCTTATTAGAAAAATTTGATTTTTGTAAAGGAACATCCTCTAGAAGTACTAAGCTTATTCACGGTGGAGTTAGGTATCTAGAGAAGGGACAAATTGGATTGGTCTATGAAGCTTTAAAAGAAAGAGATATATTAAAAAAAAATGCTCCTCATCTAGTTAAACAAGTTGGTTTTTTAATTCCTGTTTACAATTATTTTTTCAAATTTTATTATTTTTTTGGATTAAAGATTTATGATTTTATATCTGGAAATTTAAGTTTTAAAAAATCTAAAATAGTTAATAAAAATAGTGCTACCGAATTTGTTCCTAATGTTTCAAAAAAAAATTTAAAAGGGGGAGTTGTTTATTATGATGGTCAATTTGATGATTCAAGGTTAGGAATTGATATTGCTCATACTTCAGAAGCTAACAAAGCTATTTTAATAAATTACATTTCTGTAGAATCATTGATTAAAGAAAATGGAAAAATCAAAGGAATAGTCGCAACTGATACTATTAGCGATAATATATATTCTATTAGAGGAAATAACATCATTAATGCTACGGGAGTTTTTTCTAAATCTATTATGGATATGGATTCTAATAAATTTAAATCGGTTATAAGACCAAGTCAAGGTGTCCATTTAGTAGTTGACAAAACCTTTTTAAAAGGAAAATTTGGAATATTAGTGCCAAAAACATCAGATGGAAGGGTATTGTTTGCTGTTCCTTGGTTGGATAATGTAATTATAGGGACTACAGATTCTGTTGTTGATAAACCAACATTCAATCCGGTAGCAACTCAGATTGAAATTGATTTTATTTTAGAAAATTTAAAAAATTATTTAGAATTTTATCCAAAGAGAAAAGATATTAAAAGTGTGTTTGTAGGTCTTAGGCCATTAGTTGCTAGTAATCTTAATTCAAAATCTAAAGATTTATCAAGAAAACATAAAATATTAGTTAGTGAATCAGGTTTGGTTAGTGTTATTGGGGGTAAATGGACAACTTATAGAAAAATGGCAAATAAAGTAATTGATATAGCACTTAAAAAAACAAATTTACCATTTGTAAAATCTGATACTGGAAATATAAAAATTGAAAATGGTTTAAGAAATATTGATTTTTCAAAAAAATCTTTAAGTCACGATTTTTTTTTAACTAAGGAAATGATAATACATTATGTCAGAAATGAAATGGCATTAAATTTAGATGATATTATGTCACGTCGATCTAGATGCGTATTTTTAAATACTAAGGAAAGTATTAGGATTGCGCCTAAGGTCGTTGAAATTATGTCAAAAGAGCTTTCTAAAGATGAAGCTTGGATAAAAGAACAACTTAAAACTTTTTATAGTTTAACAAACATTAATAAAATTTAATATGGACTCTATTTTAGCTGAATTTATTGGAACAACAATTCTTATGTTACTTGGAATTGGAGTAAATGCAAATACTAGTTTAAAAAATACAATTGGTAGTGATAATTCAAATTGGGTTTTAGTTAGTATGGCATGGGGATTATCAGTCTTTGTCGCTGTTTTTATTACTGGACAATTTAGTGGCGCTCATTTAAATCCTGCAGTAACTGTAGGCTTGGCAGTTGCAGGAAAATTTTCTTGGTCTTTAGTTCCAGGATATATATTTACGCAACTTATAGCAGCTATGTTTGGAAGTTGGTTAGCTTATGTTGTTTATATTGATCATTATAGGCTAACAAAAGATGAAGATACTGTTAGAGGCTCTTTTTGTACAGGCCCTGCAATTAGAAATTATAAAAATAATTTTTTTAGTGAAACTATTGCGACTTTTATTTTAGTGTTTGCCATATTTTATATAGTCGAACCTAATTTAAAAATTGAAGGTGAAGTGGTTAATTTTGGATTAGGTGCACTTGATGCTCTTCCTGTTGGTATATTGGTTTGGGTTATAGGAATGACACTTGGTGGAACGACTGGTTTTGCTATAAATCCAGCTAGAGATTTTGGTCCAAGACTAGTTTATTCATTACTTCCAAGAAAGAACAAAAATGCTGATTGGTCTTACAGTTGGATTCCTGTTATGGGACCATTTCTTGGAGCGACATGTGCTGGTCTTTTATATAACTTTATAATGTAATGATTAATAAAAAACACGTTCCTTGCATCGCAGGGTCAACAGGTCTTGTTGGTTCTCATTTATTAAAAAATTTATCAAATCTTTACCCTAAAGTAATCTCTTTAACAAGAGAAGAGGTTAATTATTCAAATCCGAACATTCAAAATGTAATCGTTAATTTTGATGATTTAAACATTAATAGTGTTCTTAAAGAAGTTGATCATTTATACATAGCTTTAGGAACCACAAGAAAAAAAGCTGGAAGTGCTGAGAATTTTAAAAAAGTAGATTATCATTATTGCCTTAATTTAGCTAAGAATGCATGTAATTGTGGAGTAAAAAGTATTTCCATAATATCCTCAGTTGGATCAGATCCCAACTCATTTTTTTTATATCCAAAAACCAAGGGATTGATCGAAAAGCATATTTCAGAAATTTCATTAAATCATTTAAGTATTGTAAGGCCTGGGATAATTTTAGGCAAAAGAAATGAAAGCAGGGTTGGAGAAAAAATAGGGAAAATTTTGTTTTCTTTAATAGATAAATTTCTTTTTGGTAGTTATTCTAAATATAAAAGTATCTCTGCTGACAATATTTCCAAAGCAATGATTTATCAAATTACCGATTCCTCTCCCGGAGTAAATATACTTGAGTATAATGAACTAATAAAAAGTTCAAATAGTTTTGACGATCTTATAAAACTCGATTGATAGAATTATTTACATTTGCGAGAAATTTTAGTTGATGCTAAACATACACAACCTTTCTGTTTCTTTTTCTGGAGAATATTTGTTTAAAGAAATTTCATTTAAATTAATTTCAGGAGACAGAGTAGGTCTTATTGGAAAAAATGGAGCTGGAAAATCTACCTTGTTAAAACTTTTATCAAAAGAAAACGAGATGGATTCAGGTTCTATAGCTTATGAGAAAGATCTGAAAATAGGATTTCTTAAACAAGACATTGATTTTGATAAAGGCAGAACTGTTTTAGACGAAGCATATCAAGCATTTACTGAAATTAAATCCCTTGAACAACAACAAAATCAAATTAATACTCAGTTAAGTGAAAGAACAGACTATGAAAGTGATTCATATTTAGAGTTAATTAATGATTTAAGTGATGTTAATGACAGATATGAGTTAATAGGAGGGTATAATTACCAAGGGCACACTGAAAAAATATTACAAGGTCTTGGTTTTAAAAGAGAAGATTTTTATAAAAGTACAGACACTTTTTCTGGAGGATGGAGAATGAGAATAGAATTAGCTAAGCTTCTACTTCAAAGTAACGATCTGCTATTATTAGATGAGCCTACAAATCATTTAGATATAGAATCTATAATATGGCTTGAAAACTTCCTTAAATCTTTTTTAGGTGCAGTAGTTATTGTCTCACATGATAAAATGTTT
>Ga0209043_1001900_pt1 | contig 11524 bp, 8 predicted proteins | sample SaaInlV_100m_DNA_3_FD_184654 | JGI IMG/M metagenome (GOLD analysis project Ga0209043, IMG submission 184654) | Marine microbial communities from expanding oxygen minimum zones in the Saanich Inlet - SI037_S4LV_100m_DNA (SPAdes) (version 2) | ecosystem: Environmental > Aquatic > Marine >... | reverse complement strand
GGTCCAAGTAAAGTATTTAAAACTGAAAAGTATTAGAAAAAAATATTGTTGTAAGTATTTTTAAAAATATGGCAAGCCTTTTAAAAATATATAATTACTCTATTAAACGCATCAAGTTTTATGTCGTTTATGCCGATGTGTAAGGGAAGTAATTATTAATTTTCCTTTAAAGATCGGGTTATGCCACTAGCACAAGTATTAAAACTTCTCTATATAATCTTTTATGCTGCTTTTATAATTTTACCCTCCGTCAGCCAGGCTGAAGAGCCTGATCTAAATTTATATCGCTCTAATCTCCAACAATTAAAAAAAAATCTTTTATCAAGTCCCAATGACCCCAATCTACATTTTAACCTTGCTAATAACTTTTGGAAGCTAGGACAATATAGAGACGCAATCACCCACTACAAATCGACACTAAAAATACAGCCATTCGATTCTGAAGCACATACAGGAATTGGATTTGCCTATGGGAAAATCGGTCAAACCAAAGAGGCGCTTCACCATTACAATGAAGCGCTAAAAATAAACCCTGAAGATCCTAAAGCTCATTATCGACTTGGATATGAATTGATAAATGCGGGAGAACTGAATAAAGCAAAGACCTATTTAGAAGGTGCCACCAATCTCGACCCTTACTTTGCATTAGCCTTTAAGGAGTTAGCGTATGTAACGGCAGAGCTAAAGGACCCAAAAAATGCGATCAAATACTACAAAAAATCCCTTAAGCTTAATCGTAATGACCAAAATACTCATCGAGAATTATTAAAACTATACAAACAAACCGGAAATGTCGGGAAAGTGATCAGTCAATATGAAGAAATTATCCGAATTGACCCTAAAAACTTTTCCGCACGTCATACACTTGCAAGCCTATATAAAGAAGAAGGTAGAGAGCGAGATGCGGTCCGCCACTATAGTATTGCAATTAAATTTGACCCAAATGACCAGAAAGCACATAAAGCTTTAGCTTATCTTCATACCCAGTCCGGGAAATTGGAAAGTGCGATAAAATACTTTAAAGAAGTAATTCGTATAAACCAAAAAAATCCCGAGGCATATCGTGGGTTAGCCAAAATCTATGAATTACAGGGAAATAGGGCAAAGGCAATAAATATTTATGAAAAAATTATAAAAATTCACCCCGATGATTTAAAAACCCACGAAAAGCTTGCCGTGGCATACGAAAAAAACCACCGAAAAATAGATGCACTTCGTCTTTATGAAAGAATTATCGCACTAGACCCATCAAACTCTTCTTTACATCAAAAACTAGGAAGGTTATACGAAAAATCAGGGAAAATAAATAAAGCCCTGAATCATTATAAAGTTCTTTCCCGTTTAAAGCCTAAAGACATCAATAATCACCGCAAACTTGGTGTTTTATACGCTGCAAAAGAAGAAACTCAAAAATCATTACGACATTACAACATTGTTACTAGGCTGGATCCAAACGATGCGACCGCACACCATATTTTAGCTAACTACTATGGTGAAAAAGGTGAATCATTAAAGGCAGCACCTCATTATCGTGAGTTGGTTCGACTCGACCCTCACTTTGCTCTAGCTTATAATGAACTCCGACAGGAAACTGGAAAGTTTTCCCTCATCGAAAATCCCATCGGACGTTATAATAATGCATTGAAAATTCTACCTAATGACCCTGACCTCCATTTTAAAATAGCTTTATATTTTTTTATTGTCGACGACTTTAATCTAACCCTCAAGCATTTCAACAAAAGCATTAGGCTACAACCTAAGAATGGGAAAACCCACTACTTTACGGGACTCATCCACCACTTAATGGGAAATGGTGTTGGTGCTGTAAATCACATGAAACGAGCTGAGGAATCATTCGTGAAACAAAAACAAGTCAAAAGCATAGCTGATGTCAGAAAACACCTTCGGGTATACCGAGATCAATACGGCATTCTTGGAATTCAGGGCGACGGTTCCTCTATAGCAAGCACTAATTATCAACAGAGAAAATACAACTAATTTCATCCTGCTGTCTGGGGTCTAGCTTCCATCCAAGTGCGTCGATATTTTCTTCAATCTGTTGCTCGTTTTTGACACCCAAAAGGGCTGTCGTTAATTGCGACTGTGAGACAATCCAGTTAATTGCCATCTGACCACAGGTTTTACCTATGGATTTTCCCATCGCCTTAAGTCTAGCTACCTTCTCCATATTCTTTTCAAACTGAACACCAGAAAAACATCCTATTATTCCTTTCCCCCTCCAATCACTAAACTTAGCATTCTTACCGTACTTGCCTGTAAGCAGTCCCGAAGCAAGCGGACTATAAGCAATGATCCCAATTTTATTTCTCTCACAGTAGGGGACTACTTCTTTTTCTATCGAACGGTTGAGCAAACTATAATCAGGTTGCAAGGATTCAATTTTACCTGATTTCATTATTGCTTTCATCTGTTCAACTGAATAATTACTCACTCCTATGACTTTCACCTTTCCTTGTTCTTGGACTTCAAGCAAGGTCTCCATTGTTTCCTCTTGTGATGTTTTAATATCAGGCCAATGAACTTGATAAAGATCAATATAGTCTGTATCTAATCTTTTCAAACTCTGGTCGATTTCTTCTAAAATAGATCGGCGAGTTGCATTTTTAGTAATAGAACCCAAAGATTTTTTTTCCCAGCGTAAACCGCACTTCGTCGCATAGATTACTTTATCGCGAAAAGGCTTCAGAGTTTTTCCAAGAATTTCTTCAGAATGGCCAAATCCATAGACTGGAGCCGTGTCAAAAAAATTGATTCCTAAATCATAGGCTTTCCTGATAGCTCGCACAGAAACAGCATCCCCCTCATTAGACCAAAATGGAGATCCCCCAATTCCCCAGGCTCCGAACCCAATAACAGAGACATTAAGATCGCTCGCACCCAGCATTCTATATTCCATAATTAATTACTCCCAATAAAAACCTAATAATTTTCTCCAAGGATAATTAAGGTGATAGTCAACCTAACACTCGTCACTTCAGGCCTCACCTAAAATATTTTCTATCTACATGATTGATTGACAATTGTATCCATGAAAAATATCATGAAGAATACGAGTTTTATAGTTTAAAACCATACTTTCTCAATTCCAAGTTTTCATGAATTCACTCCTGCGTGTTCTTAGTTACCTCAAACCTTATAAAAAAGTAGTCTCGCTTACGCTTGGGTTTGCCATTTTGACTACCCTGCTTGACCTTATCCCTCCTTGGATTATAAAGGTAATCATTGATGAACTGGTTGATGAAAAGAAAACTTCCTTGATCAACTGGGTCATAGTAGGTCTGATCGGGGTTTATTTTTTAAGAAACTTTTTAAACTATCAGCGAATTATGTTCAACAATCGTCTCGAGCAAGATGTTGTTTTTGACATGCGCTCGAATGTTTATAAGGCTCTAAACCAATTATCTATTAATTTTTTTGAGAATAGGTCAACCGGTGAGCTAATGTCACGGATCAATGACGATGTCAATTATGTTGAGCGAATTTTTATAGATGGCGTCGAACAGGTGGTAACAGCTGTTTTGACACTCACTGGAATAACCGTAATACTATTTTACTTGCACTGGAAACTTGCATTGGTAGCTTTGCTTCCAATTCCACTTCTCATATGGGGTGCGTCTATATACACAAAAAAAGCTCATAGCCTCTATCATAAAGTACGGGAGAGCGCCGCAAAGATGAACTCTAGACTTCAGGATTCCATTTCTGGTATTCGAGAAATATTCGCCTTCAACCGACAATCACATGAGATATCTCGCTTTGAAAAAAAAAGCAGAGAATACTGCAATAGCAATTTAAAAGTAATGTCGCTCTGGGCCATTTATTCACCAGCGATGATGTTTCTTGGGTCACTTGGGACAGCCCTTATATTACTATATGGAACAGAACTAATTCGTAATGATGAGATAACTATAGGTTCTTTAGTCGCTTTTATAGGTTATCTAGCATTATTTTATACTCCGATCAATCAATTGCATTCAGTTAACCACATGCTTCAGCATGCTCTGGCTTCTGGAGAACGTATATTTGAAATAATTGACCGCCAACCCGATGTTAAAGAGATCCCTAACGCCTTTTTGCCAACCACCAATATGCGGGGTGAAATTGAATTCCAAGAAGTAACCTTTGCTTACACACAAAATAAACCTGTAATAAAAAACCTTTCACTAAACATTTCATCAGGAAACAAAATAGCCCTTGTAGGCCATACGGGAAGTGGAAAGTCTACCCTAATAAAGCTTCTACTTAGATTTTATGATACAGACTTAGGAAAAATCACAATAGATAATCATAATATAAAAGAACTTAAGATATCTTATCTACGCGAACAAATTGGGCTGGTTTCTCAAGACCCATATTTATTCAACGGCACTGTCGCTGAAAACATTTTATATGGTAACGTGGAAGCCAATCATGAACAAATGAGAAAAGCCGCGATAGCGGCCCACGCCGATGATTTTGTAAAAGGTCTCCCAGAGGAATACGACACCAGAATAGGAGAACGCGGAGTAAAACTTTCCGGAGGAGAAAAGCATCGAATCGCTATTGCTCGGACACTTTTAAAAGATCCACCAATTCTGATTTTAGATGAAGCTACCGCATCCGTCGACACAGAAACAGAACTAAAAATAAAAGAAGCTCTCTCTTCTTTAATGGCGAGGCGAACAACAATATTAATAGCACATCGACTATCAACACTTGAAGGAGCTGACAGGATTCTAGTAATCAAATCAGGAAAACTAATAGAGTCCGGAACACATGACCAAATGATAAACAATGAAACAGAATATGCTCAACTATTCCGGAGCCAAATGCATCTATAATTAAAACTACTTAATTCAATTAGTAGCTTTAAGTCCGACTTCGCCAAGTTTTCTAAATTTTTCGTGGCGATTCTCAATTAGGGCTTCAGGTGCTAACTCAGAAATAGCTAGCAAATTCTTTCGCAAAGATTTTTTTAGCAAAATGGCAGCACGCTTATGATGCCGATGTGCACCACCCAGAGGTTCCCTGACAACTTCGTCAATCACGCCAAGATTTATCAAGCTAGGTGCAGTCATGCTTAAGGCATCGGCAGCCTGACTTACCTTATCCTTATCTCCCCAAAGAATGGAAGCACAACCTTCCGGAGAAATTACCGAGTAAACAGAATGTTCAAGCATCAATATTCGGTCCCCTATACCTATTGCAAGCGCACCTCCAGAACCACCTTCACCAATGATTGTCACGATGATAGGAACATCTATTTCGATGATTTCTATCAAATTTCTTGCTATAGCCTCTGACTGCCCCTTTTCCTCAGCATCTATACCAGGGTAAGCACCCGGTGTATCGATCAAGTTAATAATCGGGATTCTAAATTTTTGTGCCAACTTCATTAGACGTAAAGCTTTACGGTATCCTGCCGGCTGAGACATTCCAAAGTTTCGTTCAATCTTTTCCTTCGTATCTCTCCCTTTCTGATGACCGATAACCAAAACAGAGCTGTTATCGAATTTAGCTAATCCACCAACAATCGAGGGGCCATATCCACCCCGTCTATCTCCATGGAGTTCAATAAAATCTGTAAACATATATTTAATGTAGTCCAAAGTATATGGCCTGTCTGGGTGACGAGCTACTTGGGTTTTTTGCCAGCCCTTTAGGTTGGAATAAACATCATGCTTCATATGACGAACTTTTTTATGCAGTCTAGCTATTTCATACGTGATGTCTCCAACACTGTCATACATATGAGAAAGCGAAACCATCTCATGAATCTGGTTTTCCAGTTTAAATATTTCTTTCTCGAATTCTAGTATTTGAATCATGTAAAACCTAAATAATTAGGAAACGTATTTGTAAAAATATTTTTAATGAAGTTTCGCTATAAAACCTTACAATTTCACTTCCCTGTTCAAAACTAATCATTGGTCATTAGCAAAACAATCAATAAAACCCGAATATCGGATGCGTTAGGTTAACCAAAGTATCTGAACTTTTGAGAGCTTTTGCACCAATTTCCCCAACTCGGTTTTGTCCTAATTTTAATGATTTAAGGTTAGTTAGATGAATTGACTTTGCTATGGCCCTGGCACCTAAATCGCCGATAACATTAAAGTTTAGATTAAGTATTTTTAGTTGACCAAAATTTTTTGAACCTGCCAGTGCTTTAGCCCCAATATCAGTAATTCTGTTACCAGAAAGATTCATCGAAAATAGTCCTTTAAAACTCTCTGAGTTTGCAATAGCTATAGCAGATTTGTCCGTGAGATTGCTGTCCCTAAGATCTAGATCACTAAGTTTTGAAGCATGAGAAAACTCTACAAGCACTTCAACCCCTAAATCTCCATGTATCAATTCACCAATCTGATTTATACGTTTAGATTTTTTAAAATTATTAATATCCTGCAAAATATTAAATTTTTTAAGCACCTCGCTACCATTTCGGCTCAATTGATTGTAAGCAAGACCAATTATTTTTAATTGACTCAAACTAGAAGACGTTGCCAAACTGATTGCCCCCTCATCACCTATCAAATTAAAGTTTAAGTTCACTTCAATTAAATTAGATAAAGTTTCTGATTCTGCAATTTCCTGAGCCCCTTTATCTGTAATTTTATTTCGATATAGATTCAAAACTCGTAGGTTTTTAAATGTCTCCGACGAGGCTATAGTTTTAACACCTTGATCCGTAATATGGTTGTTTTCTAAGTATAGTGCTGTCAATTGAACAAGGTTTCTTGAATCAGCGAGTGCACGAATACCTTCATCTCGAATGCCCCCTTTATAGATAACTAGTGTTTCTACACTTTTCAACTGTGGAGACGTCGCTAAAAACTTTGCTCCTTCATTGCCTATCGACTTCTCATTAAATTTAAGTATTCGATCATTTCGCTTAAGCTTTAACGCAATATGCTTTTCTATCTGCTCATCAGTCATTGATGCGTTTAAGTTAACCGCAAGGCTAATGAAAAAAAAAGGCAAACACAGGGCTATCCATCTATTACGAAACATGAAATCAACTCACTAATTATTAAGCAATTGAACTTACAATTTATTAAAGCAATACTACTGATCAATATTTTTTTTTTCAATATTGTTTAATCGGTTTTCTAAGTCCCTAATTTTACGAGACAAATCGGGAAGTTTGGCAAAAACCGCAACGCTCCGTTTCCAGATATTCAGTGGAAGGGCAGGAATTCCTCCATAGACACTATTGTCCTTGATATCACGTAGAGCTGCCGACTTTGCTGCTAAAGTTACATTATCTCCCACTGTAACGTGGTCAGAAAGGCCTGCCTGCCCTGCCAAAACAACATGTCGACCAAGATTACAGCTGCCAGCAATTCCTACTTGCGCAACCAATATGCAATTCTCTCCAATAGTGCAGTTATGCGCAATTTGTACCAAGTTGTCAATTTTAGTTCCTTTTTTGATTAGTGTTGTTCCTGTCGCTGCTCTGTCTACACAAGAATTTGCTCCTATTTCTACGTTATCCTCAATTACAACATTTCCAATCTGATTGATTTTGATATGCCTTCCTTTGTCATCCGCAGTATAGCCAAATCCGTCCGAGCCGATAACAGCTCCAGCGTGAAGCGTCACAGAGCTTCCTATTATTGTATTGCGATAAAGCGTCACGTTAGCATGAATCAGAGTACTCTTCCCAAGTTCACAGTTATCACCAATCACTGAACCAGAGTAAACTACAACATCGTCACCGATGCGAACATTATCACCTATAGAGACAAAGGGGGACAGAGCGACTCTGTTGCCTAGCTTTACATTCAATCCAAGTACAACTGAAGAATGAATTTCTGGTTTTGGTCTTGGCTCAGGGTGAAAGTAATCAAGTAGCCTAGCAAATGCTAACTCTGGATTAGAGGAAATAATTTGGCTCATACTTATCTCTTCTTTAGTCTCTACTAAAACCGCTGAAGCCTTTGATTTTTTAAGTTTCTCGAGAAATTTTTTTCCTTTGGCAAATGTAATATGACCTTTTTTTGCTATTTCGATAGAACTCACACCAGTGATATCTATTGAGGAATCACCTTCTACTTTCCCATTTATTTTTTTTGCTACATCACCTAAGTTCATGAATTATTTTTTTTAGCTGGTTTTTTCTTCTTAAAAATTTTTTTAAATAAAAACACCTTTTTCTACTGGGTTAATCACACCGTCTACAAGTTCAACAATACGATTCATTTTTGAAGCAACTCGTTGACTGTGCGTTACAATCACTACTGTTTGTTGAAGCTTATGGTTGAGAGATTGAATCAGCTCTATCAAGGAATCGCTTGCCTTTTGATCTAAGTTCCCGGTCGGCTCGTCCGCAAGTATAAGATCTGGCTTATTTATAAAACTTCTAGCTAAGGCCACTCGTTGACTTTCCCCACCAGAAAGTTGGCTTGGTTTATGATTCAAACGATCCTTGAGCCCAACCTGAACCAAAAGCTCTTCTGCCAGTTCGCGAGCTTCTCTTTTATCAACCCTAGAAATTAAAGCTGGGAACATAGCATTTTCCAAAGCTGTAAAATCAGACAGGAGATTGAAAAACTGAAATACAAACCCTACTCTTTGGTTTCGAAAGTTTTCAAGATATGTATTTTCTTTAGAGCAAATGTCTTCACCATGAAACAAAACTTGCCCTGTTTCTGGAAGATCTAACCCACCAAGGACATGTAACAAAGTACTCTTCCCAACCCCTGAAGCTCCTATTATGCCCAACATTTCCCCAGCTTTCAATTTAAGGCTGGCTCCCGATAAGATATGAAGCACCTGCTCGGTGGTCTTATAATTTTTGTGCAAATCTATGGCTTCAAGCAAGTATGGCAAAATAATTTTTTTGGGATTTGAATCACTCATAACGCAATCCATCAACGAGGTCAATCTTCGATGCTCGCCAGGCTGGATAAAGTGATGCGGCTAAACAAATTACAACTGAAAAAATAATAATTAACAACGAATCCATATACTGGATTTTAGATGGGAGGCTATCAAGATAATAAACATCACTCGGAAATGCTTCAATCCCAAAGACAACTTCTATAAAACCAACTATTTCATTTAAGTTAGGGACTATAACAAAGCCCGCAGCACAACCTAAAAGTGTTCCTACAAGACCAATTACTAAGCCTTGATAGCTATAAATTTTTATTATACTGGTACAACTGGCTCCCATAGACTTTAAAATCGCTATTTCTTTAGCTTTCTCCATTACCAACATAAATAGTGTGCTTACTATATTAAACGCAGCCACGAAAATAATTAGAATAAGAATAATAAACATAACTATTTTTTCTAGTTTGAGAGCAGAAAAAAGATTTCTATTCATACGCATCCAGTCACGAACAAGATAAGGGAAACCTAATTCTTTCTGAATTATAGATGCGATATCTCCAGCCTGCTCGATGTCAGCAACTCTTATCTCTATCCCAGAAATACCGTTCTTCATTGAAAAAAATTTTTGAGCTGATTTTAAGAGGATGAATGATAAATTCGCGTCATATTCATACATTCCCGACTCGAACACACCAACCACTTTAAATAGTTTCATTCTTGGGATAAGCCCAACAGGTGTCACCCGTGAAACAGGAGAAACCATAGACACAATATCTCCTACTCCGACGCCCATTCGACGCGAAAGTTCCTTCCCCAAAATTATTCCAGCTCTTTTTTTCCCCTGCCGATTTTTTTTTTTAAAATGATTAGGTTTTACTTTCAAATCAAACACTTTTCCGGATATCATATTTTTCCCTAAATCAGAAACGACCCCTTCGCTATCTGGGTCTATTCCCCGCGCAACAACACCTGAAACTCTATCGCCATTAATTAACATCACCTGATTCATAATAAACGGCGCCGCAGCGGTAACTCCTTTCATAGAACGTATTTTTTTAAGAATATCATTATAATTCTCTACCATAGACTGGTTCATGTTTGACACAACTATATGGGAATTGGTTCCTAATATTTTATCACGCAGATCTTTACTAAACCCTGACATAACTGCAATCACCACAATAAGAGCCATAACGCCCAGTCCTACACCAGCTATTGATATCCAGGTATTAAGAGAAATAAACTTTTGGGACTTTTTAGCACTAAGGTGGCGAATGCTTACGAATAATTCGTAGGACATGATGGCTGGTAGGATTAAAGGTTTTTAGACCACAAATAAAATTTTCAACTGGGCCAAAGAAACTTTTAAAGAATCCATTGACTTCATCTAGAAAAACTATTCAGGTTAAGGTTTATTATATTCACTTAAGACTCTTTTTTTAATTGAGGAAATAAGATAACGTCACGGATAGATTGAGAGTTAGTAAGCAGCATAACCAATCGATCTACCCCGATTCCCTCTCCCGCGGTTGGAGGTAATCCATACTCCAAGGCACGGATGAAATCTAGATCCATCATATGAGCTTCTTCATCTCCTTCATTACGGTCACAAACTTGCTCCTCGAATCTTTGTTTTTGGTCTATTGGGTCATTTAACTCGGTATAAGCGTTAGCAATTTCTTTCCCCCCTACAAACAATTCAAAGCGCTCGACCAATGAAGGGTCTTCCTCTTTCTTTTTTGATAAAGGAGAAAGTGCTAAAGGATAATCTGTTATGTAAATGGGCTGAATCAAATTTGGTTCAACAAAGTGGTCAAATAACTTTCCTAATACTTTTGCGTGGCTATCTTTTTTTTCCAAGGCCACCTTGTTTTCCAGAGCATACGAAATAGATTTTTGGCAATCATTAATATCTTCTAATGCCATTCCTCCAATATCGACCAAAGACTGCTTAAATGTTTTTCTCCCAAAGGGCTTAGAAAAATCAATGGTTTCATTTCGAATAACTTTATCTTTACCACAAGTAAGTTCAAAGATCAGCTTACCGAATACACTCTGACATATATAGTGAAACAACTTTTCAGTCAAATCCATAAGGTCATTATAGTCAGCATACGCTGTATAAAACTCAACCATAGTAAACTCAGGATTATGATTAGTAGAAATCCCCTCGTTTCTAAAATTCCTATTAATCTCATAAACCCTCTCAATGCCGCCCACTACCAGCCTTTTTAAGTAAAGCTCAGGGGCTACTCTAAGATAAAGATCCATATTTAAAGCATTGTGATGTGTCTTGAATGGTTTTGCTGTCGCACCACCTGCAATGGACTGCATCATTGGTGTCTCCACTTCCAGATAGTCTCTCTGATTAAGGAACTCACGTAACGCCTGTATAACCTTACTCCTATAAATAAAAACATCTTTCACTTCAGGATTAACTATTAGGTCAACATATCTTTGGCGATATCTAAGCTCAACATCCTTTAATCCATGCCATTTTTCGGGAAGTGGTAAAAGCGATTTTGCTAACAAGGTAATTTTTTTTGCAAAGATTGTAAGTTCACCAGTTTTAGTCTTAGACAACATCCCCTCCACACCAATAAAATCTCCAATATCGAAAAGACTAAATATCTCGTAACTTTCTTCACCAATCGCATCCTTACGTATATATACTTGCATTTGA
>Ga0209043_1001896_pt1 | contig 11538 bp, 28 predicted proteins | sample SaaInlV_100m_DNA_3_FD_184654 | JGI IMG/M metagenome (GOLD analysis project Ga0209043, IMG submission 184654) | Marine microbial communities from expanding oxygen minimum zones in the Saanich Inlet - SI037_S4LV_100m_DNA (SPAdes) (version 2) | ecosystem: Environmental > Aquatic > Marine >... | reverse complement strand
AAGATAAGGTCTACTTATCAAGGCGTCACAACAACTCACTCAGGAGAAAACAATGAAAGAAGCACAATTCAAAGTCGCAGTTGCAGTGGCAGGGTTTATCATGGCTTGCTTCGTCTCCTTTCTAGCTGGATGTCTCTTATGCTTGTAATTAAAACTCTCGTGTTTTTGTATATTGCGTCTGCAATTATTGTATTTTTCTTGATTAAAAACGCACCAATAATTGAAGATATGGATTGAAGATAAGGTCTACTTATCAGGGTGTCACAACCAACTACTCAGGAGAAAACGATGCAACACTTCGTTCAAAGAGCAATCGACGGTGCTATTTTAGGCAAGAATGGCAAATGGTATAAAATGTTTTCGGACGCTAGAGACATTAAGTTCTTCAAACGTCTTTCAAATGCTCAAAAATATGGATTGGGCAAAATACCTGAATCTATGCACAAGCCAGAACTAGGCAATATGTATAGCATTGGTACAGTTAAAACTGTCAGAGAGGGGGAAAGCGTCAACATTTGCGGGCAAGTAACGAGATAAGATAAGGTCTACTTATGAGGTTGTAACGATCACTCACTCAGGAACAGAATAATGCAACTTCCAGTCATCGACCAAACTATCCAACTCACAAGTCTTTACACTGGCAATGTCGATGATGATCTTGCCATGATCAAGACGCTCAAACTTGCGAAATCAATTGTAGGCGGTTTGTCAGAACCGTCAAAAATGCCTTGCCATAGCTATAACATTCCAGCTAATAAGTGCAAGACGGGTGGCAAGCTGAAAAAGATTAAGGGTAGCGTATGTTTCGGATGCTATGCTGCCGATGATATTGAATGGGTTAAGGCCAAGTGTAAAGAAAATGGCAAATGGGCATTAACCCGATACACAATGAACAACATTAAGGACGCACTGCAACGACGTTTTGAGTCATTAAACGACGTTCATTGGGTTCCGGCGATGGTGAAACTTATTAACCACTACTCAAAGAATAACGGTCATTTTAGGTGGCACGATAGCGGCGACGTTCAAGACGAAAATCACTATCAAAATATCATGACAGTGGTGCGATATACGCCAACCGTCAAACATTGGTTGCCTACTAGGGAGTATGGAATCGTTACCAAATTCGATGCACCGGATAACCTTGTTGTGAGGTTATCTGCCCACATGGTGGACGGTAAAGCACCTAGCCATGACGGGTTCGAAACGTCAACCGTATCAACCGGCGATGAACCTAAAAATGGTGGTCATCGTTGTGAGGCAGCTAAAAATGACAATCAGTGTCTCGATTGTCGCAAGTGTTGGAACAAGTCAGTCGAAAATATCGACTACCACCATCACAACTAATTAAATAATATCAATCTCCCCGGTGGGGGAGATTGATTTTTTTACTATTAAGATAAGGTTTACTTATCAGGGTGTCACAACCAACCACTCAGGAGAAAGCGATGAAGTTTTCAAAAACGATCAATCTTTGGGACGCTCAAACTCAAGAAGATTTACTGTCAGGAAAATTGAAGTTGAAGCCAGGACAATGGGTATATTGTGGACAAAAACAGAAGTCTCGATTCTGTGGAGTCACAAAAGGGGGTAGCATTGTTGCTACACACCCAGAGAACAAAAATGGCAAGTTGGTAGTCGATCCAAAACGGTTCCATGACCACTTGATGTATTGGAAAGGCAATCGGGCTGATCCACAACTTTCACTATTCAACAAATATGCAGGGTGAACGATCTAAGATAAGGTCTACTTATCAGGGTGTCACTTACTCAGGAGAGAACTATGAGCGAAGATCAAGAAGATGCAATTCGTAATGCTTGGTTAGATTTGTCCGCAATGGTCGAACATATTTCAAGGATTGGGAATGCACTGACGAAGGTAGCCCCGGTTGACTCAAAAGCTTGTGAAGAATTAGTCAAAGCTGGTTCGGATTCAATCAAAGAACTGGAAGAAAACTTTGAGTTTTTGAAACAAAGATAAGGTTTACTTATCAGGGTGTCACAACCAACCACTCAGGAGAAAACAAATGAAGAACTCATGGTCAAACGTGTCGGGCGAACTCGCTATCGAACTTTACGGTAACGACGGGGAAGCCGTGGACACTATCTTCGATGCAGACGACGATCAACCCGTCCCTGCAATCACTCCCGATATGGTTCCTAAAATTAAAGAGGACTCATACGACCTTGTGATTGAGTTTCTGTCAAGCGGATACTATGACGAAGGCAAAACCTACGGACCACCCGAAAATTGCTATCCACCCGAAGGGGATGAAGAGCGTGTGCCTTCAAGAGCATATCTGATTCACTATGTCAGAGTATCTGACAACGTCCCTCCCTTCCTGAGTGAGAGTCAGGAAATCGAACTAAGTCCTGAAAAGATGAACGAATTGTTCGACCACTTCCAAACTCGAATCGAAGAAGTCGAGTTGGAACAACCGTGGTATGAAGATTGAGTAATCCTGAGTGACTTCCTGCCCATAGGGCAGGGAGTTTTTTATAACTCAATAAGATAAGGTTTACTTATCAGGGTGTCACAACCAACTCAGGAGAAAACGATGTTAGTAAAAATTGGCGATACTGTAAAATGGCGTGGTGGTTTTGGAATGGACGCACCCAGAAGTGCTGTAGTCTCAGGACTCACAATCACTGACTATCCACGGGACAAGTACGGTATTGAGGCTGATGAAGTCGATTCATCCCTGATTGAACAGAATCGTGTTTGCTTTGACTTGGAAAACGGACATTGGGCATACTCAGACCAGATTGAATTATGCCCTAAAGGGTGAAGATGAAAAGTATTCAATCGACAAGATAAGGTCTACTTATTGGGGTGTCACAACCACTTAGGAGAAAATGATGGAAACTTGTTTACTGACTCCTCACATTGAGAAAAATGTGAGAGAACAAATCCGCCGACTGAGGAAAGATGGAATTGTTGCTATGGGAATGAGGAACCTGTTTCAGGTAACTCCTACCCCTCCTCAACATCTTGCGATGACTGATGAATCAAACATCATCAACTATCGTCCTACATTTGAACGAGTAGCAGCAGAAGTAGCAGCAGAACTAAAATTCCCCATTTTAACGGAGTAGCAAGATGAACGATAGAGAAAAGTTTATCGTGCGAGCAGCACTGATCTATCTTCAGTCAAACCGTGAGGATGTGAATGATGCGTTTTACAATTCTTGCCCTTACTGTGGGGCAGATTGTCGCCACGGACACAACAGTCAAAATCAGGCTGAAGATGACGATGGATGCGATGGATGGCTTGGCGATATTGATGGATTGGCAAAAGACTATCAAGCATTGAGTGTCAACGGTGATGAAGGAGAACTTATCCAAGAAGATGAAGTCGGAAATCTGCTGATGACATTGCAGTAGATAAGGTTTACTTATCAGGGTGTAAGCAACTCAACTCAGGAGAAAACGATGAAAGTCATGAACCACTCAGCTTATATTCGCAAAACCAAGAAAATGAGCCTGCATAGCCTCAAATTCGTTATCGAAGATTGCAAAGAGGTTATCCGCCTTCAAAGTGATTTTAATCCCAACGTAGGATATTATGAGGACGAAATCCATTATTGCTGCATGGAATTGCGTCGAAGGGAAAAAGCGACGATCTAAGATAAGGTTTACTTATCAGGGTGTAAGCAACTCAACTCAACTCAGGAGAAAACGATGGAACTTTACAAAAACTTTACAGGAATCACCTACACACCAGGCGTAAAACATTTAGCGGAGGAAAAGGGAGCATACTGGCTGATTGATGCGATTGGTTCGCACGTCGCAGGCAATCCTGATTTTAGAAAGCAATGCCGGAAAGATGAATCTTTTGAGCGTATGCAACTCTGGATTCTGAAAGAGAACGGAGGAAACGTGCAACTAATCGCAGTGAGTGATATCGGAGATGAAGAAAAGAATCCACCAGTATCGCAGGAAATCGGATACTCTGATTTTGATTTCGACGAAACTGGTGAATATAAACTCTACTGTGCTGCGAATTGGGATGGGGAAAGAATGTTCTACACCATCCTGAAACCCAGCGAATACTAAATCCATCCTGAGTGACTCCCTGCCCTTCGGGGCAGGGAGTTTTTAACCAAAAGGAAAACAATGATTGATAGTTTCACTGTTGCCATGCCCTATATTGTTGGAACTGGAATTTTCATTCTTTTGATGAATTGGCTGGAATCGAAAAAGATGCTCTAAGATAAGGTTTACTTATCAGGGTGTCACAACCTACTACTCAGGAGATCAGAAATGAAACACATCGAAGCACTGCGAGACGAACAGGTAGAGCGACAGAATCCCGGCCAACATATCGGCACGTTCTTGATTCAGGCGTCTAATTCCCCGGAGTATCTGGTCAGCCAACTAACGGCATATCTAGAGGCCGCAAAAGCGGACCTTGATGATCAGAACGCCATGATGTCGCTGATGATTAAGACGATGACCCAGCCCGTTCTGTGAACCCGAATGTAAATCGGACATGGCAGAACGAGCAATGTCGCTGAACTACAATGTAAGCGATGTGTTTGTGCCAGATGACGAAGAGTGGAAATTGCCGAGTGGTGCTTTCCGAAAATGCGGTGGTCCGATATAATCGGACACCGGGAACAAGGGCATACAACGGTGCGTTGAAGGATAGTTTAGTCAGCTATCGCAAAACAGGGATAAGGTGGACTTAAAAACAAACCCCCTGCACGTTGTTCGTTTTTGACAACCCCCTGCAATATACATCCTGAGTGACTCCCTCGCCCGAAAGGGTGAGGGAGTTTTTAACAAACAAGATAAGGTTTACTTATTAGGGTGTAAGCGTAACAAACTTTACTCAGGAAAACACAATGGACAACTACTACTCAGACGCCCGTGTCGTCGCTGCAAACTCTGGCAGCATGTTCAAGTCACTTGATCTCAGCCGCATGGTCGGCATGGTGGAATATACCGAATGGGATGAAGATGAAAATGAGATTCTTCACTTGATCGACATGCCAATCCGCTGGGAAGTGTGCAGTTTGTGCAACGGAAAGGGTTCTCATGTGAATCCTAGCATCGACTGCAACGGGTTGAGTCGTGAGGACTTCGACCAAGACCCAGACTTCGCAGAAGCCTACTGGAGAGGTGATTACGATCAAACCTGCAACTGTTGTGGTGGTCGCACTACAGAGGCTGTACTGGACTCTGGTCGCCTCAACAACGAACAGAAACAGCATCTAGCCAACCTAGAGCGACAATGGCAGGAAGAAGCCGAATATCAGCGAGAATGTGCCGCTGAACGTCGGATGGGTTGCTAACCATAGGAGAGAAAAATGAAAGTTTTAGAAGTTGCCCGTCATAGAAACGGCATTTGTGGCGAACCATTTTATGTGATTCGCTTCATAGACAATCCAGACGGTCATGAAGAAAACTTCATCGCCACTCTGTTTGATGAATCAGGTCAGTGCGCAGTCATTGGCTTGGATCGAATTGAGAAAATGGGTGTCACAATGTCAAGAGGAAACTCATGGCGTGGCGACCATTTTGAAACTGAATTGCGTGAATACTGCAAAAAGTATGAAGAAAGAGCAATGAAAGCCTTTAACGATGGCGATTTTGATGCCGTTGGAAAAAAGGTTTACTTATCAGGGTGTCACAACCTTCCTCGCCCGAAAGGGTGAGGGAGTTTTTAACAAACAAGATAAGGTTTACTTATTAGGGTGTCACAACTCAACTCAGGAGAAAACAATGAAACTTACACTTGTTCGAGGTCTACCCGGCGCAGGAAAGTCAACTTTTGCTGGATCTGAGGCAATCGAAGCAGATTGGTGGTTCTGTCAGGGAGTTTCTTCATACAAATTAGGTGAGTACGAGTTTGATCCTTCTGAATTGAAGAACGCTCACGCTTGGTGTCAACAACGAACTAGGGAACAACTGGAATCTGGCTTAGATGCTACGGTTGCCAACACGTTCACCCAGCGTTGGGAAATGCAGAGCTACATCGACATGGCTAAAGAGTTAGGTGCTGAATTGGTTGTCCATGATGTTTACGATGGTGAACAAACTGATGAAGTTTTGGCCGAAAGAAACGTCCACGGAGTACCGCTAGAAGCTATTCAGCGTATGCGAGCAAGATACGAGAAGGATTGGGAAAACGGAAACCCTATGCCGCCGTGGGCAAGATAAGGTCTACTTATTAGGGTGTCACAACCAACTACACTCAGGAGAAAACAATGAACAGCTTTGACACTCAAATCCACGTTGAAGAGTCCGCTGAATACGAAGCATACCAAGCTATGCAAGAAGAACATTATCATTACAACGATGTTGGGTACGGAGTTATCCTAAGCGAACCAGGAAACGTGAACGATGTACTTCTGCAAGGGGATGACGCTGAACAATTCCTAGAGGAAATTAACCAACTGGACACAATTTGGCTCGAAGGAGGGAATCCAAACCCTTCAATTTTCCGATGCCAAGAAGATCACATTGATCTACTGATTGACCCGTATTTTAATTGATCCTGAGTGACTCCCTGCCCGAAGGGCAGGGAGTTTTTAACAAAGAAGATAAGGTTTACTTATCAGGGTGTCACAACCACTTACTCAGGAATAAACGATGAAAGTTAAACCAAACCAAGCCTTTCGCCACGCAAATTACCCTGCCAGCACTGCTGTCAGCACCGAACCGCAAACATGCGTTTTGGCAACTAACCAACCCGAATGGGAAGCCGAATGTAAGATTTTCGTTGAATCGAACAATGCCCCGGAAATGCTCTTAACCAAGGATGATTATAGAGTGATTGTCACAGAAGAATCTGAAGAGGGACACTATAACCAGCCTTATGAGAAAAAAGCTTGTCTCTTGAAAGTAGGGCAACAACTGATTCCATGCAAAATCGTTGGCGATAAGATGATTTGCCATACTCTGATGAAAGATGATCCAGAAGTAAGCGAACACCAATATGCTTGGAACCAGTACGATACGCCCGTGGAAATCTACTTGGATGACCTTGGACTCAGACCAACTTCAGACCTAGCACCTAAAGGCTGGACTTCAGTGGAAGCATAATCCTGAGTGACTCCCTGCCCTTCGGGGCAGGGAGTTTTTCTTACAAGAAGAAGATAAGGTTTACTTATTGGGGTGTAAGTCACTCACTCAGGAGAAAACGATGGTAGTTAGCAAATTTGATGGAAAGACTATCTATGGGAAGTCAATGACTCTGGAGACATTGGATCAGTTTCTTGGGTGGTTCGATGAACTGGAATATCTGACAGCCACCAACATGTACGACATTGTTAGTCGTCCAGAAGCGTATGCTAGAAAGTTTGATCTAGCTATGCTTTACGATCACTTGAATGAAGCAATCAAGCCAGAGTATCACGATAACTGCATCAAGCAAATCCAAGAGGCTCTGGCAGATGATACAACAGCCGACCAACTACTAAAATGGTGGGAGCCATTGTACTGTGAGGATTGGTCGGATTGTAGAGCGATACTGCTAGATCCATCCTGAGTGACTAGTCGTAGTTAAGGTCGTTTTCTAACAAGAAGAAGATAAGGTTTACTTATTAGGGTGTAAGCAACAAATCACTCAGGAGAAAACGATGAATTGGGATGAATTTGAAGAGCAGCAAACACGAGTTGAAAAATCTGCAAACATAGCAAGAGTTGAGCAGATACTTGAATATTCAGACATTGTTTGGTCCAAATACGGCTCTGACACCATTGAAGAATTGGCTGAAAAAATCGTATCTGCTCTCATGGGGCAAGAAAAATAGGTTTTTCTGCCAGGACAACCGGACAAACTCAGAAAACGCTCGTTAGTTAGACACAGAGATAAGGTTTACTTATCAGGGTGTCACAACAACTCAACTCAGGAACAAAACAAATGAAGATTCACCTCAACAGTTTTTGCAGCAACCGACAAACTGAAGATTCCCCACTGACTCATTGGGAAATTAGCAATACCCGTCTGGTTGAATTGGCTGAAGCCGAACTAGAAGCAGGGCGAACCAAGGCTGGATACCGTGATGGTGTCGTTCTGGTGTCTGTTGACCCTGCTGGATTCAAAACGGGCGTTGTCGAATTGAATGATGGCGATCAGCTTGTGGGCGAATACTCAAGCCGTAGAGAAGGTGAAACGCCTAGAATCAGCATCTATGTCGCTGGTGATAAGGGCAAACAAAATGCCAAAATGGTTGAGGTTGTTTTATACCGCCATGATGTACTCGCTGAAAACAACGAGAATGAAACCGATGCAGAATGGGAAATCGTGTCTGTTAATGGTCATCCAACACCTGAACCAGCACCAATCGCACCCAACACGCTGATGCATAACCATTTTGGGAGCGATGGTGGAAGTAACACCAATATGACTGCACAAGAATTTGAAGCAGCCATGAAAGAATCGTTCGAGTATTGGAAAAACAAAGGGATGATGCAGTAGGAATATCCTGAGTGACTCCCTGCCTCTGAGTGAGGGGTAGGGAGTTTTTTAATACAAAGATAAGGTCTACTTATTAAGATGTAAGCAACACTCACTCAGGAGAAAACAAAATGCCGTGGAGTCATGAACAAGAGCGTGAAAACGCAATGTGGAATGAAAGCCTAAATCAAGGACAGCGTATGCAAGGGGCTTGTAGAGAGTACGCCTACAACGTAGGTACTCTTAAGCCAGATGTTGAATGGCTGCTGACTGATTTTGATACTTGGGAGAGAAATCCTCATTATCAAGGCAAACCTGGCCCACATCCTGAAGATTATTAGTAAAGATAAGGTCTACTTATTAAGATGTAAGCAACTCACTCAACTCAGGAACGAAACATGGACAAACAAATGCTCAAGATTCTCAACGACCAGATCAACCCACTAGGGTTCTACTTGGAATATAAAGAACCCGATGGAGAAGGCGGTGGAAACGAGTTTGAGATATTCTCTAACCAACACAGTCCAGGAATTACTGGAGTTTACGAAAACATTGAAGAAGCAATGGCCGATTGCACCGCAATTATTCAAGGCGAAAACCCACTGTAATACATCCTGAGTGACTCCCTCACCCGAAAGGGTGAGGGAGTTTTTAACAAACAAGATAAGGTTTACTTATTAGGGTGTAAGCAACTCACTCACTCAGGAGAAAATAATGGAAACCTTTCGATTCAGAGCGAAGCAAGGCAGCGATCAGATCAACAGAATCTGCAAGATTATGACCCATGTCCTGCGAATCAAGCCAAAAGTTCGTAGAATGGACGATCATTGTCTTATCACCGCTGATCTACCAGAGAGTGTCAGCAAACGGAGTATTGATCGTGTTCTCTATGCTCACAAGATTCCTGGTGCCGTTTCAAAGCGGAACAAGTATCCTGTCATCAAGGGCGATAAATACGATGTGATGTACCACGACAAAGCCGAGAATTGGTTCTCTTGGGTTTGCGATGGTAAATTCATGGGAGTGTATCGGCAAACATATTTCGACTATGGTTGTGAGTGTTGCGGGGGATACACAACACTAGAATCCAAAAAGGGCGAAATACTTTGATCCTGAGTGAGATCCCTGCCTCTGAGTGAGAGGCAGGGATCTTTTTAATACAACATAAGATAAGGTTTACTTATTAGGGTGTAAGCAACTCACCCAACTCAGGAACAATGCTATGTCTCTTTCAGAAGCAATCGTTAACGCTACAAGTTTCACAGTTTGCCCAACTTACTCGCTCTTTGGCGTGTCATCCACTGGAGAATACACACTAATTACCAGCTATAGAAAAGCTGGAGTTTTTGGTGGTTCTTCATACCGTCAAGAATTAACGGTTTATGCTCAACCAATTGTTGACGAATTTGAAAAACAAGCAAGAGAATATAACTATGCTGGATTGGAAGTGAGAATTGATGGAAGGACTGTCAATTTTAACTAGATAAGGTCTACTTATCAGGGTGTAAGCAACACAACTACTCAGGAACGAAACATGAATTACGATCAAATCGGAACAAAAACTGGACTGGAACTGTTTTTATGGTCACTTCCAGCGTGTGCTAGGAAAGATTGGGGGCCAATCGAATGGATTGAAGGGAACCAATACGGAATAAAGAGGCGACAACTAAGATAAGGTCTACTTATTAGGGTGTAAGCAACTCACTCACTCAGGAGAAAGTAATGAAAAACAAAATATCTAAGCGAAAGTCCAAGCGAAAGCAAGGCGGACACCGTAAAGCTGGCGTTGGTTTCAGCCTTACCCGTAGCTCATTCGACAATGGGTGCGGTGCGCACGGCAAACAGCGTCCAACACGGGCATCCCAAATCCGCCAAGCAATGGCGGAGTAGGGTTTTTTATCAGACAAGATAAGGTTTACTTATTAGGGTGTAAGCAACTCACTCACTCACTCACTCAGGAGAAAACAAATGGACGTTTACTGTCAACACTGTGGCGAACCTTGCGACGTTTATCATCTCAATCACGATATGGAACCCGAATTTCGGGAAATGTTCAAGGCGGGCAAGGGATGCGATTGTTGCGAAGGGAAAGGCGAAAAGGATAATTCCCTGAAAAGCGAAGCGATGGGGCTGATGATGGATTTGATGGGCGACGATATTGATGGGGTCGCTTCCATGATGGACGATTTTGAATGGGCCGGTATGCTGGACGAATGAGGAATTTAATTCTCACCCTTCGGGGTGAGAATTTTTTATAAGCGGCAAAGATAAGGTTTACTTATAAAGGTGTTGGCAGCGACGGTTGCCAGTCACGCTCACCTTTACCAAGGGGAACAAGATGTCTGATCGATGGATTTTCTGTGATGTTTGTAATGATGTCACCATCCAAAGTGTTTCCGGTTCTGGCAAACGCCGGACCTGCTGGGATTGTGCGGATCGTAGGATTCGTAATAAGGCGGTTCAAATCCGTCACAAAAAAGAGGGCTGGATTGCAATGGTATTGACTCATGAGGAATATGCTGAGTCTTTTCCAGTTGGAGTCAATCCCAACTTTGAGGTTAGCACAAGAGAGTAATGTCAGGGGGGAAACCCCCTTTTTTTATAAACAAACAAGATAAGGTTTACTTATTAAGGTGTAACGTCAACTCACTCACTCAGGGAATAGAAAGATGAAACTTGATCTAGAACAAACTGTCGAAATCAAAACAACAAATCTCGTAACCAACCAGCGAATCTTAGATATGCTTGTCACCGCTTTTGAAGGCGGAAGCAACTATTGGATTCAAGAGGTTATCAGCAATCCACCCACGGGAACCAAATACGAGGACTTCAAAGAGGGTGGAAAGTATGAACCAGACGAATACTATCCAGCCTATCAGGTTCTCCCATTCGTTGGTGGAAGCCTTACCATTATCGACAACGAAGATGGTACTAAATACTGCCTGAACAGTACCGCTATTGCAGACGGTCTGCAACTGATGGCAACCAAATATCCCCGACACTGGGATAATTTTATCAACGAAAATGATGATGCAGAAACAGCAGACGTGTTTCTTCAGTGTGCAACAATGGGCGACGTTGTTTTCGGATAGAGAATTTAATTCTCACCCTTCGGGGTGAGAATTTTTTT